>Ga0099364_10004361_pt1 | contig 21477 bp, 21 predicted proteins | sample TergutTh196P3_FD_73070 | JGI IMG/M metagenome (GOLD analysis project Ga0099364, IMG submission 73070) | Microcerotermes parvus P3 segment gut microbial communities from Pointe-Noire, Republic of the Congo - Th196 P3 | ecosystem: Host-associated > Arthropoda: Insects > Digestive system > Gut ... | reverse complement strand
ATGACGGCGGATCTAGCATAAAATGCGGTTGTCCCGACATCACCATTTTCTCGCCGTATTTCGCCGTCAGCCAGATGTTTGGCCGCAAAGAAGGGTTTCACATCATTCCATCCGGCGGTTTGCGCTATTACCAAAACAGCGAGTTTCGCAACAAGACCGCCACCCAGGCCGGCCTGGTGCTCGGTTACGAAAACACCGATATTAGCTTTAACTACGCAAGGGGCGTCAACTATCCAAGCCCGGTGGTTTTGCAAAATTTCCTGCCAAACATGTCTATGCCTTCCGGCTTTGACACCGGGAAAATTAAACCTGAGGTTGTGGACCACTACGAAGCCGGCGTGACCCACACCTGGAAGGATATAGGCGTCCTCAGCGTCACGTTTTTCCGCGACAACGGCAGGGACAGAACCAGGGCCTATATGTTCGGCGGGTCTCCGGATGAGTCTTTTTTTAACTCTTCCACGGCCCGGTATAAAATCAGGGGAATGGAGCTTTCCGGTAGCCTGACTCCCGTTGAAAACTCTGAGCTTTTCGCTGGAGTTGCCTGGCTTAAAGCCAGGGCTACCGGAGATGATGGAGTAGAACAGAGAAAAATGCCGTACACGCCCGGCTTCGCTTTCCAGGCCGGGTTCAAATGGCGGTTCCTTAATGATTTACAGTTCAGCGGCGATTACCAGTACTTGCGTGATGTCTACGCCGCCACTTCCGTGCGCAGAAGCGATCCCTCTAATCCATCCAGCAATTTCGACTCGCTAACCGACATTGACAGGTTACCTGACGTGAATGTGGTCAACCTCCGCCTAGATTACCTGTTCAAATACGAGAAAATGCATATCAAGGAAGGCAATATCTTCCTTGCCTTTGGCAACGTGTTCGGCGCTAAATATGCTTATGCGAAGACGACTGACGGCGCAAACTATTACATGCCGGGTAGAACTTTCATGGTCGGTTCCGGATTGAAATTCTAAACAGGCGTCGGTTTTTATGCGGGCGGTGCTGTGGCAAAAGACGAAACAATGACGCGCGATGCTGCAGGAGCGCTGAGTAATTCAAAATCAAACGATTGGGCTCGCAAATCGTTTGATTTCAACGCGCATGTTTTTGAATTTGGAATAAATCAGCGCTTCCTTTGCATGTTGCGCGTAAACCGTCAGATTGAGTTGACGCGCTTATAAAACAGGAGAGACATGACCTCTTTGACAGGAGGGCGCGATTTGCGCGCTGCTTTTTTCGACGAACGTGCTGCCACGTGGGAGGAGAATTGTTACCCGCCGCAGACGCGTGAGCGTTTATGCGAACTGATGCCGTATTTCGGTGTGCGCCCAGGCGCGTCAGTGCTTGATCTTGGCGCGGGAACAGGCGTTCTGGCGCCGTATCTCAGAGAGATTCTGGGCGCGCGAGGCAAGCTGATTTCCATTGATATCAGCTTTGAAATGGCAAGGCGCGCGGCGATGAAGGACGGTTACAGCAAAGGTGGCGTCCTCCAGGCGGCAGCCATGTGGTTGCCGGTGCGGGACGCTTCAATTGATACAGTGGCGTGTTTCGCCGCCTTTCCACATTTTGAAGACAAGCTGGAAGCGCTCAGGGAAATATTCCGGGTGCTGAAGTCCGGCGGCAATGTGGTGGTGGCCCATCTGCTCTGCAGGGCGGAGTTGTCCCGGCATCACGAGGGACTCTCGCCGGTTTCCAATGACAAACTGCCTGATGACGACGTCATGCGCGGGCTTTTCCGCGCTGCCGGTTTCCCAGAACCGAAAATAATAGATGCCCCCGGGCGATATATTGCAATATCCGCAAAAGTGAGGGCATAAAATATGAGGCTGCGCAGCGTGGTCTTTGTATTGCTGTTTGCCGTTTTCTCATTGAGCCCTTCCTATACGCAAGGCGCTTCCAAAAATTTGAACATTGTGGCCGGTACGGAACTGATTGCGGATATTACAAGGGATCTGCTTGGCGACGGCGTGCAAATTCTTACGCTCATATCGGCATCTTCCTGTCCCGGCCATTATGATGTGCGCGCGACAGACATAGCCTTTATGAGCAGGGCCGACGTCATTATCATCCACGAATGGCAGGGCAAACAAAAACCTGTTGCCGACGCGGTCAAGGCGGCGGGAAATCTCGCGGCGCTTTTTTTCGCAGGGCCGATGCCGTCTTGGCTTATCCCCGAAAATCAGATTCAGGCAAGCCGTAATCTGGCGGTTTTGTTTTCAGGCATGCCGGGAATCAACGCAAAGCGCGTTGAAGATAGGCTTGCGCAACGTATAGAGCGCATCGCCGAAGCTGTTGCGGTATGCGAGAAAGATCTGGGCCCATTTGCCGGAAGCCCGGTTATGGTCTCTGATATGCAGGCGGGTTTTGTCAGGCGGTTTGGCATGAATGTTATTGCTGACTATGGCAGGGCGGAAGATATCTCTCCCGGCGGCCTGATGCGGCTTTCTGTAGCGGGGAAAAAGGCGGGCGCGCTTGTAGTCGTCGATAACATGCAAAGTGGTGCCGAAGCCGGGTTGCCCCTGGCCGGCGAAATTGGCGCCGCGTATATTGCTTTCAGCCATTTTCCGCGGTTTGTCCAGGAAGTGCCCGATTACGAAACGCTGCTGCGCTATAACTGCGGTCTGCTAACAGCGGCGCTTAAGGGGAAAGCGGGCAAACCTTGATGCATGTTGTTTCATGCGATTCGGTGTTTGTCGCGGTCAACCGCCGCCATATCCTGAGCGACTGTTCCTTCTCATTGTCGCCGGGGAGTTTTACCGGCGTTATCGGGCCAAACGGCGCCGGCAAAACCACTTTGCTCAAATTGTGCAACGCTCTGGTTTTTCCCTCCAAAGGCATGGTCACCTGTCTTGGTGAAAAGGTTTCCGCAAAAAACGCCCGGAGCTTGCGAAAGCGCATCGGATATGTATCCCAGTTTCGCAACATAGACCCCAGACAACCTATTACCGTTTTTGAGTCTGTTCTAAGCGGCTCCTACGGTCGTCTTGGTTTATTCCGAAATCCGCAACAACGTGAGCGACATCTTGCCTGTAGAGCTTTGGAAGCTGTATCCGGTTCACATCTGGCTTCGCGTCCTTTGGGCCATCTTTCCGGCGGGGAAGCGCAACGCGTCGCTATTGCCAGGGCGCTGGTCCAGGAGCCGGAACTTCTTCTGTTGGACGAGCCGACGGCTTCGCTGGATTGGCAGGCCAGACGTGAAATTTTGAGTCTTATCGGCGCATTGCGGAAACAAATGGATTTGACTGTACTTATGGTGACCCACGAATTGAACGCTTTGCCTGAACTATGTGATTCCATCATTCTTATCAAAGAAGGGAGAATTATCTGGCGCGGCCACACAAACGAAGGGTTTGACGGAGCGCGTTTGTCGAGCGTTTTTGATACGTCAGTAACGGTTCTGCGGCACAACAACCGGCCTGTTGTCCTGGTGTGAGCATGGAAGAGAGTTTTCTGTCATATGGGTTTATCCAGAGAGCGCTTCTGTCCGGGTTTTTGTCCGGGCTGACCTGCGGCTTGGCTGGGGTTTTCGTTGTGCTTATGCGCATCTCTTTCGTTGGCGTTTGCATAGCGCATGCGGCCCTGGCGGGGGCGCTTGCCTGCGTGTTCTTCGGCATGTCCCCGTTGCCTGGGGCAATGGTCTTGAGTCTTTGCGCCGCCGCCGCCATATCTCCCCTGGCAGGCAAAAGCGGCGTTTCCCCGGATACGGCCACAGGCGTTGTCTTTTCAGTCATGCTCAGCGTGTCTATGCTGGCTTTGGGACTGTTGCCGGGAGCTCGCTCGGACGGTCTGGGGCTTATCTGGGGCAGCGTCATGACTGTGACCAGGGGGGATGTGTGTTTTCTTGCCGCTGTCGCCGCTCCTTTTCTGGTTTTCCTTATTTTCCTTTATAAAGAGATTCAGGCCGTGCTTTGCCATAAAGACGCCGCGCTTGCTGTCGGAATCCCGGCAAACTTTATCAGCCAGGCTATGCTGCTTTTGCTTGGCGCTGTAATTGCGACCGGGATGAAAGCCGTGGGCGGCCTGCTCATATACTCGCTTATAATTACCCCGGCGGCCGCGGCGTACCAGTTGACATACAGGCTAAAGACCATGTTTGTCCTGTCGGCTGTTTTCGGCGTGGTTTCCTGTTGGGTTGGGATATGGGGCTCATATATGCTTAGCTGGCCGTCAGGGGCGACCATTGTGCTGACCGCCGCATTCATCCTGCTTCTGTGCGTGGTGGTTTCGCCGAAAAGGCGTGATCGTGGTTTCATGCCACAGGTCTGAATAACCGAATTCTACAAGATACAGGCCGACGGTATTGTGATGTTGCGTGCGGCGGGGTTTGCCAAACAGCCGTTGACACGATTTTGTTTATCGTGTCACTCTAATGACGGTTTTGAAATAAAAATGGAATACGGAGGTTGCCGCTTGTCCGGCATAACCCGATTCGGCATTTCCCTTGAAGAAGGGCTTCTCGCTAAATTTGACCATCTAATTGCGCAAAAAGGTTACAGAAACCGCTCCGAGGCTATTCGTGACCTGATAAGAGACAGCCTGGTCAGGAACCAATGGGAGAACGAAGACGAGGAAGCGGTGGGCGCCCTGACCCTTGTTTACTCCCACGAAGTGCGGGAACTTGAAGAGCGCCTGACGGAACTGCAACACACCTATTACAAGACAATAGTTTCAACTCTCCACATTCACCTTGACCCCCATCATTGCCTAGAGGTGATCGTTCTTCGCGGTAAAACTTCTCTGCTTAAGACAATCGCTGACAAGCTGATCGGAACGCGGGGAGTCAGGCACGGCACGTTCTCGGCAACGGCGGAGGGGAAAATCCTGGGCTGAATTCCCAAAAGTGACATATCACTTATTAAACGCTAACCTGCCTCGCGCAACTCATTTGCGCCAGTTTTGCCGGTTGCCGGATGCAGCAGGGATCCGTTATTGGAGAGACAGCGGCGCTAAAAAACCAAGGACAGGCATCGATTACTCAATTTCGTCAGGTTGGTCAGGCACAGGCTGACCTGACACATCCTGCATTAAATCAGCTACATTAGCGGGATCATCTTTCTCATCTTCTGATAATCTATCGTGTTCTTTGGGATTTTCGTTTGGCATTCTATGCGTAATAGCTTTGGCGTATAGTTCAGGATCGTGTTTCATCAAATATTGATGATCGGCCATTGGAACTTTATCGCCTTTAATAATGCGCATGGCTATTTGCAAACATTTCATACGAACGTCTTCCTGCCCGGTTGCGTTTTCTAATTGGTTCAAGGCTGCTTTAATCTCGCTTGCCATTTTTTGTATTTCTTCATCCGCGTCTTTGGCTTTCTGCATCATATCCGGCGCTATTTCAACTGAATACTCCGCGGATTTTTCTGTTTTTTTAGAGAAGGAGTCATCCAATTGCCTGCTTTGCTGATGTTTGTGTTGTTTTTGTCCGGCGTCTTTCACCGCTGTTTGCAGCAATAAATTTGCATCAGCGGATGTTGTTTGATTAACCTTCATTTTGGCGGCCTCCTTGATTTATCCGACATTCTGCTTCTCTTAAGCCGGAATCAGCGCTTCCCTAACCAGAAATTGAGTGTGCGCAAAAGCTCCGCCGAGTCAATGGGCTTTGTCAGGTAGGCGTTCATGCCGACCGCAAGGCCCTTGTTTTTGTCTTCTTCCAGCGCGTTGGCGGTTATGGCGATGATCGGCAAGTCTTTCGCAGCCGGAATTTCACGGATTTTCGAAGTGGCTTCAAGCCCGCCCATAACCGGCATCTGCATGTCCATAAACACCAGGTCGAAAGACCCGGATTGCACCGCGTCCACAGCTTCCTGTCCGTTATTGGTCATTACAATCTGCGCGCCTGTCGGCTCAAGCATCTCCTGAAGCAAAAACTGGTTCATCATGTTGTCTTCCGCAACAAGTATGCGCCGCTCCTTAAGGTCCAGGGTTTCAAAGGTGGTTACAAGCGAGGATGTGTTTTGTTGTTCTTGTTCCTCCTCGGCAAGGGGCAGCTTTATGAAGAAAGAAAAGGTTGATCCCTGTCCTTCTTTGCTTTCCACCGAAATATTTCCATCCATCAGTTTGATGATCCGTTTGCTGATGGCAAGCCCAAGGCCGGTGCCTCCAAATTTTCGGCTGATGGAGGTATCCGCTTGCGTAAAAGGCTGGAAGAGCACATCGATTACCGCTTGCGACATGCCGATGCCTGTATCCGTGACGCTGAAGTTGATGACAGCCGTATTGCCGTTTTCCTCAATTTCTCCCCAGCAGCGGACCGATATACTGCCCTCGTTCGTGAATTTTATGGAATTGCCTATTAGATTGTTCAATATCTGCCCTATGCGCAGAGGATCGCCGATAAAAAAGAAAGGCGTGTCGGGGCTGTACTCAAGTGACAGGCTAAGGTTTTTCCCCATGGCGTTTTCATGGTGGACAGCGAGAATATTAACCAGGCTTTCCTTCATGTTGAAGGGTATGCGTTCCATGGACAGCATGCCTGCTTCTACCTTGGAGATATCAAGGACGTCGTTAATGACTCCGAGCAGGGAACGCGCGGCCATGTGGATTTTTTCAACGTAGGAGAGCTGTTTTGTTGAAAGGGTGTTGTCGCCCAGGCCAAGCTGCGCTATTCCAATGATGATGTTTAGCGGAGTGCGGATTTCATGGCTCATGTTCGCCAGGAATTCGCTTTTTGCCTTGCTGGCATCTTTGCTTTTCTCAAGGGCGTCCTGCAACGTGTTCACCAGGTTATGCAGGGCGTTGTGCAGGGTGCCGAGTTCATCCTTGCGCAAGGAAGTCTCTAGGCGTAGTTGGGCATCGCCCTCCGAGACGCGCTTGGCGTATTGGATGAGAAACAAAAGCGACTCCAGAATGCTGTTGGCGAAACGAAAGACAACAAGGGAAATGACGCACAGGAAAGAAAAGCTGATGATGAAAAGCGTCAATCCGAGTTTATAGGCAGGGGCGAACACCTCGTTTTGCGCTCCGCTGGTAATGACAAGCGTGCCGCTGGTTTTTTCCAGTTGCGCAAAGCCGATGTGTGTTTTGCCTTCAAAGGCATAACGCACCACATCGCCTTGCTCGCTGACGCCGGAAAGCTTTTCGTACAGCTCGGGAAAACGCTGCGTCTTGCTGCCCATTAAGTCCATGTTCTTATGGACGATGAACATCCCCTCCGGATCTATCAACATGGTGAAGACGTTTTGGGAATCGTGGTCGCTTTCAGCCTCGTAATCCACAATCTTGGGGTAATCGGCAATCAGGATAAGCGCGCCAACGATGTTGCCTCCGCTGTTTATGGGGCCCGCGGAAACGGAGCTGAATTTTTTCGTTACGCGGCCGACGGAAATGTCGCCAAAATTAAAGACTCCCTGAAGCGCCTGGCGCACATAATCTTTGTCAGCGTAGTGGTTGCCGATTTGTTCGGGATTGTTTGACGCGATGCATGTTCCCGATGTGTCGACAATCAAAATGCTCCGGTAATATTCGTTGACATGGGTAAAAGCATCCAGCCTTTCTATGGCTGCCTGTACTACTTCAGGTTTGCTTGGCCCGTCAAGAAGCGCCATCGTGTGCGAACCCGTTGCCAGGCTTTGCGTCGACGCGGTCATGCCTTTGAACAACAATGTGATTGCGCCTGACGTTTGGAAGGTTTTTGCTCTGGATATAAGCAATATGGCGTTTTCAAGCGACTGCCGCGCCGAAGTATATGTATACCAGGTCAGCGCGATCGTAAGAACAAGCGTTCCGAGAATAAACGGCGCCAGTAATTTGATGCGGATATTGTGCATGCGCATTATGCCGTGCTTTCTGGCTTTACAGAAAATCAGTTTGGTTTATGGAAACATCATTTAATGCTTTCCCAGAATTTTTTTGCTCCCGGGTGAAAGTCAAAACCGGGCGGCATGGCGGTTTTGGGCGAAAGAGACTGGAAATCTTTGACGGCGTCAACAAGGCTGTTTTTATTTTCCCAAATCGTTTTCGTGATATTGAAAACAACATCATCAGGAAGGTCTTTTCTGATAATCAGGCATGTGGAATCGCCAAGTGTGGCTATGGGTTTGTCCACGCTTTTATATAATCCGGGTTTGATTGTATAAGTATGTGTATGAAATCGTTTTGCAAGAAGATCTAGCACCCGTTGTTCAATAGGCAGAACGACAACCTTGGTATGCTTTTCCATCGCCAAAATGAGCGGCACTTCCGTTCCCGCCGTATAAGCGAAGCAATCAAGCGTTCCCTCGACAAAGTTATCCGCGGTTTCCGCATAGTTGTTGAATTCAATCGACCAGCCCTGCTTGCGCAGTTTTGCATAGTCGGTGTCATATCCGTATTTGAGCAGCATGTTCAGGATGAACTCTGATGCGGTGCCCGGCTTGAGAGAGGCAAAACGTAAAGGCGCGTTTATCTTCAACAGGCTGGCGACATCTTTGATGCCGTGTTTGTCCGCGACATCCTTGCGCATAAGAAAATAGAGTACCTGTGGGTAAACATTGGTCATAATCGTGACATTTTCTGTGGTAATGGACTTGTATTCGGGTTCGCCCGACCGGGCCGCGCCAAGAAAACAGGTGAGCGTGAAAGCAAAGTCGGCGTCGCGCTTGTCTACAGCGGATATATTGGCAACGCCTCCGCCTATGCGGCTGGTTGTCGGAGCCACATGGCGGGTAATAATTGTCGCGAGGCGTTCACCAGCGGTAAACCATTGGCCGCCGTTGGGGCCGCTCAAAAGACGCAGGTGGGCGGGACGCTCCTTTATATCAGCCTTGGACTTGGGGTTTGCGGCAAATGCGAAGAAACTTCCACCAGCCATGGCAAGGATAATGACGGCAATAATCAGCGCAACGTGTTTGTAAGCGTGTTTTATATTCATATGCAAGCTCCTTTTCATAGTATGTTCATCAGTTTAACTTGCCTAAAGCCAACTGCAAGTTTAATTATTCCGCAGTCAGCAGTTTTCTGATCACCCGCGTTTTCTCCATCAGCCGCATTTTCTGTTCAGTTTCTGTTTTCTGTTCAGCCTCTGTTTTCTGCTCAGCCGCGATTTCCTGACCAGCGCTTTCTGTTATTTTAGTAATAATAAAGCTGCCGCGATTGATCGGGCACTCCGATTTGGGGCCGAACCAGCGCTGGAAAATATTATTAGCTTCGCTGTTTTGCTCCATCTCAAGCAGTGTTTCATTGACAAACTCCAGGAGATTCCGGTCGTTTTTCCGGATTCCGATGCCATACCGGTCTTCGGTTACCCATATATCCGGGATCTCGAACTTCCCCCTGGTGGCGGGATTTCTTTCGAGCAGAAAGAGCTGCCCCGCCAGGATAGCCTCGTTCGTGGATACCGCTTGAACCTTGTTTAGCCGCAGCGCGACAATTGCCTTCTGGTAGTCATCGAAAGACATGATATTGTTCGGAGGAACCACAGCCGCCACTCTTTGCTCAGATCTCGAACCTCTCGACGTTCCGATCTTTTTCCCTTCTATATCTTTCATGGTTTTAAACTTTCCTTTATGCGTCAGGAATTTTTGTCCTGTCAGAAAGTAGGCGTGGCTGAAATCAATCTGCTCGAGCCGATCGGGCGTTATCGTTATTGCCGCGACAAGTATGTCGATATCTCCGTCAATCAGCATGGAAATGCGGTTTACGGCGGTTACGACCTTAAATTCCACATCCACGCCCATCCTTTTGGCGATATAGCGGGCGAAGTCGATATCGTATCCCTCGTTAATATTTGTGTCCGGGTTTATCGAGCCGAACGGCGGCGAGGTTCCCCTGACTCCAACTGTCAGGACGCCTTTAGCCATCACCTTGGCCAGCGTATCGGGAATTGGTTCAGGTTCGGGTTCCGGTTCAGGGATCGGCAAGGGGATCGGCACAGGAATCGGTGCAGGTGTGGGAATCGGTCTACATGAAATGGCAAACAAAGCCAGAGCGGCTATAGCAAGCAAGGTTATCCTTGTTCTTGTCATTCGCACGCAGGACCTCCGAAAATGGTGTCTACCAAAACATTCCCAGGCGTCAACAGATCCTTGGCAACTGGTCGCCGACCGGGTAATCCACCGCGCGCAATCCGCCCGCCAGGGTTTGCATCCGGACGCCGGGAGTTCCTTCCTGGATTTCGCCCACAATCGCGGCCTCTTTTCCCAAGGGGTGGCGGCGCAGGGCGTCAAGAGCTTCTTGCGCGATCTCTTGCGCGACGATCATCAAAGCTTTCCCTTCGTTTGCAAGGTACAGCGGATCAAATCCCAGGATTTCGCACACGCCGCGCACTGATTCCCGGACGGGGAGCTGTTCCTCGTTCAGGACAATCCGCGCATTTGTGGAGGAAGCCATCTCGTTGAGCGTTACGCCGACGCCGCCGCGTGTGGGGTCGCGCATAAAACGCACCGCTTTGCCGAACTGTTCCAGCAGCGGCAGGATCATGTCGCCGATTGGGGCGATGTCTGAGAGGACAGGGGAGAAAAGTGAAAGATTCTGCCGTGCGATCAGAACAGCCACATAATGGTCACCCATAGTGCCTGTAAGAAGGATACGGTCGCCCGGGCGCACCGCCTCGGGGGTCGGCCGCCATCCATCCAGCAGCACGCCTATACCTGAGGTGTTGATGAAAATCCCGTCGCCTTTTCCCTTTTCCACCCCTTTTGTGTCGCCGCAGGCCACGAAAACTCCCGCCTCGTCCGCTGCCGCCCGCATCGATGCCAGCGCCCGGTCAAGTGTCTCGACAGGCGTTCCTTCTTCAAGCACCAGTCCGCACGATATGGCGATTCCCTTTGCGCCGCAAACAGCCAGGTCGTTCACCGTTCCGCATACGGCCAGTCGCCCTATATCGCCTCCCGGGAAAAAAGGCGGCGTTACAACATGTCCATCCGTGGTGAAAGCTATTTCTCCGTCGATATGCCCCAAAAGCCCGGAGTCCAGGAAAGGCGAAAGCACCGGGTTTGAGAAATGCCGAGCGACCACACTTTCGATAAGTTCGCGAGTGCGCTTTCCCCCTTCGCCATGTGAGAGCAGGATTCGGTCTGTGGTCATCAGCTTTCCAGACGTCATTGGGCGATGCCGCCGTACTTGTAATACGCCGCGCAGGTTCCTTCGGAGCTGACCATGCAGGGGCCGACCGGTTCCTGCGGCGTACAGGTTTTGCTAAAGAGCGGGCAGTCGGCGGGGAGAATTTTTCCCTTGAGGATGTCGCCGCAGCGGCAGGGGCCGGATGTTCGAGAGAACACCACGGAGACGCCGTGTTTGTTTTCGGCGTCAAACCCGGCGTACTTGTCGCGGATACGCAGCCCGGAGCCGCGAATTTCGCCGATGCCGCGCCATTCGGTGTCGCATGGCTCGAATATATCCTCAATAACCTCCCGCGCTTTCCGATTTCCATCCGGCGAAACGCCCCTTGGGTAGGCGTTCTCCGCGCGGGCGGCCCCTTCATTTCTTTGGCGCAGCAGCATGTAAATGCCAAGCAGGATGTCGATCATCTCAAAGCCGCAGATGACGCAGGGTATGCCGCATTTTTCGGCAAGAAGCTGGTAGGGCTTCATTCCGATAATGGCGGAGACATGTCCGGGGCACAAAAACCCCTGGACCCGTATTTCGGGGTCTTGCGCCAGAAGCGCCATTGTTTCCGGTATGGTTCGGACCGATGAGAGGACGGAGAAATTTTTCAACCCGCGTTCCGACGCCGCCAAAACGGCGCCGCCGATGGTTGGGGCCGTGGTCTCAAACCCCACTCCAAGGAAAACGATCTGCCGGTCGGGAGTCGCGGCGGCAAGTTTAACCGCGTCGAGCGGGGAATAAACAATTCGGACATCGATGCCGCTTGCGCGTTCTTTTTCAAGCGTGGAGCTTTTTCCGGGAACCCGGAGCATGTCGCCAAAAGTTGCCAGCGTAATGTTTTGCTTTTGCCCAAGCTCTATCGCGGCGTCCAGGTATCCGTCGGGAGTGACGCAGACAGGGCAGCCGGGGCCGGAGACAAGCGACACAGCGCCCGCAAGCAGTGAACGAAGCCCGTTGCGCGAGATGGAGGTCGTGTGTGTGCCGCAAACTTCCATCAGCCGCACGGGGGCATCGCCTGCGTCCCGCCTTATTTTTTCGACCAGGGCGCGCGCGGCGGCCGGATCGCGGAACTCGTCAATGTATTTCATCTTGCCACATGATTTCGCGCAGCAGTTCGAGGGTATGTTTGGCGTCCTCTTCCGTGATCTTCTCAATGGCGAACCCCGCGTGAACCAAAACCCAGTCGCCCACAGCGGCGCTCTCAAGAAGCATGATCGACGTTTCCCGCTGCGCGCCCGCAAGATCGATCACCGCCGAAGTGTCGTTGATGGAAAGAATCCTGGCCGGAATAGCAAGGCACATCGTTGCTTTTACCTCCCGGCGACGCGAAGCGCCGCGAAATACGCCTGTCCAAGAGAGATTCCCCCATCGTTTGTGGGAACTTGCCGGTGAATCAGAGGAATCATCCGTTTTTGCCGCAGTCCGGACAGGACCATGTCAAGCAGTGTTGCGTTTTGGAAAACGCCTCCGGAAAGGATCGCGTGTCTGGCGCCGATGCCCTCCGCCAGTTGGGAAATTACTTCAAGGATTGCCAAGGCGAGAGTGTCGTGGAACCGGCGGGCAATAGCTTTAAGGGGTTTGCCCGTCGTCGCGTCGGATGCCAGGTTTGCGACCAACTCTTTCCAGTCTACCGCAATAAGCCCATTTTCGTGAACGATGGAGAACGGATAGCGCCCGGCAAACTTTTGAGAAGCGGCCGCCTCAAAAAGCATGGGCGCCTGTCCTTCAAAAGCGGCTTTCGTGCATACTCCAGCGATTGCGGATGCGGCGTCGAACAGTCGTCCCGCGCTTGAGGTCGGCACGATGTTGATGTTTTGGTCCAGCGCGTCCAAAAGAAGCAGTAGGGATTTATCGGGAATATCAGGAAACAGATTCCGTGCCGCTTTCTCCGCATCCGTCCGTCCAAGTGTTTCCCGCAGCAGCGAAAGGGCCGTGCGCCAGGGTTCCCGTATAGCGGCGTCTCCCCCCGGAAGGGGAAATTTGGACAGGTGGCCGGCGCGTGTCACCTCGTCTCCCTCAATAGTGAAGAACTCGCCGCCCCAGATTGTGCCGTCCTCGCCGTACCCGGTGCCGTCGAAGGCCGCTCCCACCGCTTTCCCGGAAAAGCCTGTCTCGGCCATTACCGAATATATGTGCGCCTTGTGGTGCTGTAGAGCGAAGAAATGATCAGACCCTTCTATGGTTGCCGCAAAGGAAGTTGTGAAATAGGCGGGATGCAGGTCGTGGCACACAGCCGTGGGCTTGGCGTCCAGAAATTTCCGGAAGAACTGAAACGTCTCTTCATAAAATTCGCGCGAAGGCGACAGTTCGAGATCTCCCAGGTGTTGCGAAAGATACGCCGCGTTTTCCCGGATAAAGCAGAAAGTTCCTTTCAGGTCCGCTCCAAGCCCGACGACATCCGGAAATGAGCGGGACAGTGAAACCGGCGCGGGAACGAAACCGCGTGCCCGGCGGATCGGATACATGGAGCTGCCGACGCGGCGCACTACAGAGTCGTCCGAGCGCTGGATTATTTCCCGGTCGTGCAAGAGGAACAGGTCCGCGATATTGCCAAGCCTTGTAAATGCTTCCTCGTTACCGATGGCGATCGGCTCATCTGTTCGGTTTCCGCTTGTCATCACCAGAGGCCGTTCCACGCGGGAGAGGAGAAGGCGGTGCATTGGGGTGTACGGCAGGAACACTCCCACCGTTGGCAGCTTTAACGAGACCGACGGCGCCAGGGGAGAGTCCGCGCGGGAAGGGCAAAGCAGTATCGCGGCGCAAGGATCAAGAAGAATGGCTTCGTCGGCTTTTGTGATGCGCGCGGCGGTTTTGGCGGCTGCCATGTTGGAAAACATTACGGCAAACGGCTTTTCTTCCCGCCCTTTCCTTCGGCGCAGCTCCTGGACCGCCTCTTCGTTGGTGGCGTCCGCCGCCAATTGAAAGCCGCCGAGTCCACGCAACGCCACGATCTTTCCTTTGGCAAGCGCCGCGGCCGCGGTGTCAATAGGGTTTCGCGCCAGGACAGGGGTGGGCACGCCTTCGGGGAGAAACAGCGACAGCCGGGGACCGCACTTGGGACAGGCGTTAGGTTCGGCGTGAAAGCGCCGGTCCGACGGGTTTGCGTACTCCCTGCGACAGGCGGGGCACATTTTAAAAGCGGACATTGAAGTGCGCTCCCTGTCATAGGGCAGGGAAGAAACGATAGTGAAACGCGGGCCGCAGTTTGTGCAATTGGTGAACGGGTAGCGGTATCTGCGGTCGTCAGGGTCGGACATTTCTTTAATGCAGGCAGGGCAGGTTGCGATGTCTGGAGGAATGGTGGAGAGGGCGATGCCTTCCATCCGGCTCTGGAGTATCTCGAATCGCGAAGCTCCCGAAGGAGTAACTTTTTTGGAGCAAACCCGCGTCATTCGCGCCGACCGCGGAGCCTGTTTTTTTAGCAGCGTCCGAAATCGGGAAATGGCGGCGAGAGCGCCTTCCGCGCGTATTACCACTGCCCCGGGGGTATTCATCACCCATCCGTAAACTCCGGATTCCTTTGCGATCCGATGGACAAATGGGCGAAAGCCTACTCCCTGGACAACTCCCCGGATAGTGATTTCGATCGCGTCAGCCGCCATTTATCCAGTTTATCAGCAGTGTGATATCCTGTCTCGCATGGATGCCGGAGGCAAAGTAAGGGTCGAGGTTGAGCGGTCGATTCAGCAATCCGCTGAGGATATTTCGCGGTCGATCCGCTCGTTGCTTGCTTTTCGTGGAATCTTCGCGCTGAACATGGTTTCCTCTCCGGGCTCCGGAAAGACCACGCTGATTGAAGCGCTTCTAACTCGTTATGAGGGAAAGGGAAGCGTGGCTGTTATTGAGGGCGATATCGAGACCGAGATCGACGCGGACCGGATTCGTCGCCACGGAGTGCAAGTTTGTCAGATCAACACCCGCTCTTCGTGCCATATCCAGCCCGCGCAGCTTCTAAACGCTATCGAGCGGATGGATCTGTCGGATATGCGGCTGCTGATCGTGGAAAACGTGGGCAACCTTGTCTGCCCCGCGGAGATTTCGCTTGGCGAGGATAAACGGATCGTTTTGCTAAGTGTTACGGAAGGCGACGAGAAGCCGTTAAAGTATCCATTGATATTCAAAACTTCAGACATCCTCGTTATCACAAAGACAGACCTTTTGCCCTATGTCCGGTTCAACGTGGAAAATGTGCGGCGGGCGGCGCGGGTGGCCAATCCCGCTATCGAGATTTTCGAGCTGTCGGCGACGACAGGTGAAGGGATGCAAGTGTTTCTGGACCGGATTGAGTCGTTTGGCGCGGCCAAGCGGCCTTCATAAATAGGGGAGATTCACAAGGGCCGTAATAAGCGCGAGACCGCCTGCGGCTTGAGCGCAATCGTCATGGGTTTAGAAAGATCCTTCGCTTCCTGAAAAGGATAGGGAAATTGCACGAGCTTAGCCTGGCAACCGAAATACTTAATGTGGCGCTGGCGGAGGCGGCCCGCCACCAGGCAAAGAAAATAACGACGATCTATTTGCGCGTGGGTGTGATCCGGGCTATCGAACCCGAACATCTGTCGTTTATGTTTGACCATCTGTCAAGCGGCACATTGGCTGAAGGAGCGAAGTTATCGCTCGAAGAAATGCCGGTGCGGTTGGAGTGCGCCTCCTGCGGCGTGATCGAGTCGGCCGCTTTTGCCTGGGAATGCCCAAAATGCAAGGGGTGCGAAATCAGCGTCAAAGGCGGAGACGCTCTCGATATCGTATCAATCGACATTGAGGTTTAAAGCCGGCGCGGCTCCATTAAACGCGGCTTTCATTGTCGCTTACGCGAACAATGGTCCTGCCTCTGTTGCTGGACAATGGATTGCGGGATGGCTATTATTCTATGTTTTACTGTTTTACCCTTCACGCAGGCGGGGTTAATCATCAGTGCGGCGGATCTGCGTAGCCGCTAATTTGCTTTCAGATCAAGGAGGAGGATCAAAATGACGATGCTGTCGGGGCGTATGGAAACTATTTTCAACGATGTGGTGAAGCGAAATCCCGGCGAACTGGAGTTCCACCAGGCTGTCAAGGAAGTGCTCGAGTCAGTGGCGCCGGCGCTTGAGAAATATCCCGAATTCGCGGAGGCAAATATTGTTGAGCGGATTTGTGAACCTGAACGGCAGACTATATTCCGCGTTCCCTGGCAGGACGACAAGGGTAAGGCGCAGGTAAACCGCGGAATCCGGGTGCAGTTCAACAGCGCCCTTGGACCTTATAAAGGCGGGATTCGGTTCCATCCTTCCGTATATCTTGGAATCATCAAGTTCCTCGGGTTCGAGCAGATATTCAAAAACTCCCTTACCGGGCTTCCGATGGGCGGGGCCAAGGGCGGTTCCGACTTCGACCCGAAGGGCAAGTCCGACAACGAAGTGATGCGGTTTTGCCAAAGCTTCATGGTTGAGCTTCACCGGGTCATCGGCGAGCATACCGATGTGCCGGCCGGCGACATCGGCGTGGGCGCGCGCGAGATCGGCTACATGTTTGGCCAGTACAAGCGGCTTACCAACAGGTTTGAAGCCGGCGTTCTTACAGGCAAGGGCTTGCTCTATGGAGGCAGCCTTGTCCGCCCCGAGGCTACCGGTTACGGCTGCACATACTTTGTTGAAGAGATGCTTAAAGGCAAGGGAGACGGCATTGAAGGAAAGAAGGTCGTCGTTTCCGGCTCAGGCAATGTGGCCATTTTCACGCTTGAAAAGGTCGCGCAGCTTGGCGGCAAGGTTGTCGCAATGAGCGACAGCGACGGTTATGTGGTCGACGAGAAGGGGTTCGACCTCGATACGGTCAAGGCGCTGAAGCTGGTTGAGCGGCGCCGGATCCAGGAATACTGCGAACGCCACAAACATGCGAAGTTCATAAAGGGCGGAAGCATATGGGATGTGCCATGCGACGTGGCGATGCCTTCCGCCACACAGAACGAATTGACAGGAAGAGATGCCCGTGAGCTGGTGAAGAACGGCTGCATCGCCGTCGGCGAAGGAGCGAACATGCCAAGCACTCCGGAAGCGATCCAGGTTTTCCTGGACGCGGGCGTGCTTTTCGGACCGGGCAAGGCGGCCAACGCGGGCGGAGTTTCAACCTCAATGCTTGAAATGCAGCAGAACGCGGCAAGGGTAAGCTGGGATTTTGAGGAAACTGACGCGAAACTTCGTCGGATTATGCGTGGCATCTACGAAGCCGCCGCCGGAACAGCCGAGGAGTTCGGCGTAAAAGGCAATTTCGTGGTTGGCGCAAACATTGCCGGGTTCTTGAAAGTGGCGCGCGTGATGATGATTCAGGGCATAGTGTAAAAGCCGGCTTTTCGGCAAAAGATGAAACCGGCGGGGGGAGGCGCGAATGCCTTTCCCCGCCGGTTTTTTATAAAGGCGCGAGAGTTTTATTGTGGGGGCACGCGGACAGGCCGGAATGTCTTTGAAGTTGAAATAAATCAGCGCAACCAGGCGTCAGGTGAAAGCGACTGCGTTGCGGCCAGATGCTTTAGCTTCATAAAGGGCGTTATCGGCGTTTTTCAACAGGGCTTCGTGTGTGTCACTCGGTTTCATCTCCCTCGGAACGCCTATGCTCACCGTAACCTTGATGTTCTGTCCTTCGTAATCGTAGGAAGACGCTTCCACCTGCGCGCGGATTCGCTCCGCGACCAAAATGGAATTTTCAAAAGATGTCTCGGGCAGGATGCAACAGAATTCCTCCCCTCCGTATCTGGCCAGAATGTCCACCCGTCGCAGGGCCGACTGTATGATGTCGGACACGGATTTCAGGATGAAGTCGCCGCACATATGTCCGTAGGTTTCGTTTATCGACTTGAAGTGATCGATATCGATCATCATCAGGGACATCGATCTTTTGTAGCGCCGGTGTCGCTCGAACTCTTCCTTGAGCCGGTTGGTTAGAAAACGGCGGTTGTAGGCTCCGGTGAGATGGTCCCGCTGGTTAGTTTCAACCAGCATTTTTTCGTACTCGACCATTTCAGTGACGTCTTGCACGGTGATGCAAATGTGCGTCACCTTTGGTCCGTCGCCATCCCGCATGGGACATACTGTGCAACTCTGCTGCATATGTTCGAAGGATGTTTGAAAGGAGTTTAACGGAGGGATCGGGAAGAGATAACCGTGGAGCTTCTGGGAGAAGAAATACAGGTTGCCGAAGGTGAAGACGGACTTGAAGCTGCGCGTGAACGCCGTCTTGTTCAGGTTCGGGTAGGCGTCGAAGATGGTCTGGCCGAGGATATCCACTTCATCGCGCTGACTGTGGATGGCCATCCAGTTGTTCCAGAACTGGATCCTGTACTCCGAGTCCAGAATTACGATTCCAAGATTCAATGCGTTGAAAATGCTGCGGAAGTTCATTTGTATTGGCTCAGGAAGTTTTTGAGGGCGGACCGGAGCCAGATGATCGAGTCGTGGCTGATGATAAGGAACAAGCCTCCGCTGAGGTCCTGTTCTCCGAAATTGAAACTTGTCTGCAGTATGGTAATGAAGTTTCCCTGGGCACCGGCTATTTTGGAGAGATTTGCGTTTTCGAAGGTTCCGATAAGGACTCTTGGGGGAGAATAGATGACGAAATTACCAAGAAGCTCCGCTATTTTCCCAACACAGGCGCCGGAAAGGATGTTCCCTATTTCCATTAGCATTTCTTTCTCTAGTATGCGCATAGGGTCGGACTCGAATGTCTGCTCCTCGTTTTCGGCGCCCATAAGCCTCAGCAACGCCCGTCCCGCGCCGACGGTAAAGGTCAGCATAGTCGTTCCCTTAAACTTCGACCAGAAGTTTTGCTCGATTACGCTTATTTCGGCCACATCCGGCGAATTTTTTCGGATGAAGCCGATCAGTTCGGCGGAGTGAATGATCGCGATTGTGGAGGCGCTAAACTGAATGTGAATATCGATTACGCCGGCCAGGTCGGTCGCCGCGCTGCCGAATCCTATATTCATGATCTCCTGAAGGATATCCTGCTCTTCGGGTCCCAGCGCATCGCAATCCGGGCTAGGCGCGTCGAAGAATTGCTGCTCTTTCGTCATGTGGCCGGTGGGCCTTCGCCGGATTCAAGTTTGACGAATAGGTCCGCCAGGCTTTCCCTGGAAGGCGGTTTGTTAATCATTGTGAACGCACCAAGCTCCATAACGCGTTGAATGCTCTTTGGCTGGATATCGGCGCTGCACACTACAACCAGGGCGTCTTGGCGGATTTCTTTCATTTTCTGCAAGGCTTGCAAACCATCCATCACCGGCATCATCAGGTCGGTGAAGGTCAGGTCCGGGTTTGATTCAATGAAGAGTCTGACTCCGTCTTCGCCGTTGTTTGCTTCGATAATTTCGAAAGAGCGGTCAACAGGAAGGCAACTGCGCAAAACCGTCTTTGCAAAGATGGAATCGTCGATTATGAGAATTTTCTTGATCATAGTTCTCCGGTCTGCTTCCCGAAAGCCGGCGTGTGGAGGATCAAGCGCTGGATGCGTTCGTCCTGGTTTCTTCGGCTTGCGTTTCAGCCGTTGGGCTTTGACGGATACGGCGAAGCATGTCGTCAAGGAATCGTTTGAAAAGGTTGAAGTCGGCGTAATGCAGCTCCGGCGCGTCGGGGGATTGGTCCTTGTTGATCTCCATGCTCTCTACAGCGCGAAGGAGCGCCTGGACTACCTGGCGGTCAAATACGGAATCGACATCGTCGCAAATCATGCCCAGCGCTTTCTCGACAGTCATGTAATCGCGGTAGGGTCGCTTGGACGTCAAGGCGTCGAACACGTCGGCGGCGGTGATGACGCGGGCAAGGGGTGATATTTGCTCTCCCTTCAGCCCAAAGGGATATCCACTGCCGTTCATCCGCTCGTGGTGCTGCACGGCGGCGTCGACAATGGTGGACGACAGGCGGATCGGCTCCAGTATCTTGTGTGTAAGGAGGGGATGCTTCTTTATTTCGAGGAACTCCTCCGGCGTCAGCTTTCCCGGCTTGCCCAAAATATATTCGGATATGCCGATCTTTCCAAGGTCGTGCATGTAGGCGGCTATGTCCAGATCATGCAGCTCCGTGTCGGAGAAACCAAGCTGCTTGCCGATGGCTTTTGAGAACCAGGCAACCCGTGATGAATGGCCGTGGGTGTACTGGTCCTTGGCGTCAATTGCGGCGGCCAGGGTGCGGACCGTGTTCAGGTAAAGTTCCTGCAAACTCCCGTACAGCCGGATCGATTCCACGATAGGGGAGATGATGTGTTCGATGATCATTACGAATTTCTTCTCATAAGAGGAGAAAACCCGTTTGTCCTCTGAGGAGAAGAAGCGTTTATAAGCGCTCTTGAAAAAAGCCAGGTATCCGACAAGGCCGTTATTGTCCTTGATCGGGCAAAACAGTAACGAGGTGTCGTCATCCAGGTTGGAGATAACGGTCACGTTCTGGGAGGTGATAGTGTCCAGCCCTTTCGCGCGCAACTCTGTGAGTTCATCCCTTTTGATGTTGTACAGGATGTCGATCTTTTTGCCCCCGTGGTTCTCTATGTGGACGATTCCAAAGTCCGCCTGGATGGAAGGGGCGATCTCTTTGAGAATGAGCCGACATAATACGTCAATCCGGCTGACGCCCAGGGCCTTTCTGGCGAACTTGAAGAGGAAGTTCATCTGGCCGGACAGTTGGAGCATCTCTTCGCTGGTTTGCAGAAGATCCACATCGCGAAACAGGAGGTTGTCGATCCCTTTGATCCCGAGGAGGATATGCGGCTCGGCCCGCTGCAGCGCTTCCATGCTTTCCGCGGCGCAACGGATTCCGCCGAACTCGTTTCCCGATTCAAACGGATAGAAGCGCGTATGGGGCAGCGTGGAGATTTCTGTTCCTTCAAGCGGAACAAACGTGCCGGAGCCGGATTCGACCCAGGCGCTTATTTCATGTTCTTTCTGGAGGTATGCCAAGAACTCTTCAACAAAGGAGGTGTCAACCATCACATCTTTGAGACTGGTCATCAAGAATCTCTGTCGGAGAGAAGTGAGAATACGGCGCTTTTCAGTTCTTCCTTGGCTATCGGTTTGTTCAGGAATCCGGATACACCAGCCGCTTGAGCCGCCTGAAAGTCATGTTCGCTGCCAAGAGATGTGAATATCAATATGGGGATATGAGCTGTTTCCGGGTCGGCTTTGATCTTGGCGGCGGCTTCAATGCCGTTCATAACCGGCATTGTCACGTCCATTATGATGAGGTCCGGCAGATTCGCCTTGGCCATTTCCAGACCGGCGAGGCCGTTTTCGGCAGTCAGGACTTCGTAGTTGTATTCTTTTAGGATCATTCCCACGATCCTGCGGATCATGAGCGAATCGTCTACAACCAGAATTGTTTTGTTTTTGCCGTCCTCTGACATGTTCCAGCTTTTTCCTTAAAAGTTATGAACATCCTACTGTCTTTTCGGAAACAGTTACAAAAAAGATTACTACGGATAAATCTTTTTTTGAAGACG
>Ga0099364_10004360_pt1 | contig 21483 bp, 15 predicted proteins | sample TergutTh196P3_FD_73070 | JGI IMG/M metagenome (GOLD analysis project Ga0099364, IMG submission 73070) | Microcerotermes parvus P3 segment gut microbial communities from Pointe-Noire, Republic of the Congo - Th196 P3 | ecosystem: Host-associated > Arthropoda: Insects > Digestive system > Gut ... | reverse complement strand
TTTGTCATTTTTCTCTCCTATTGGGAGCAAAACGACAAGGTTCCATTGTAACGCACAAAGGAACGCTTTTCACTGACGTAAAACATACAAGAACGCAAAGAAAAAACGACCAATTTGATCCCTTTACAGTAGAATGGAAACAAAAGGGAACCTCTAAAAATCAAATTTTATATTGATGTGTGCCGAAAACGCAACGAATCAAAAACTTTGCGTAACTCTTTGCGTACTTTGCGGTTAAATCTTTTTTTAACGCAACGTACGCAAAGGATACACAAGGAACGCAAAGGATTTTTTGTATTATTAGAGGTTCCCTTAACACACCCAACAGGATGCATCGCGGTGGGGCAGTAAATCATAATGTGCTTTTCTGCGCAACGACCAGGTTGATTTCGGTCAGTTTATCGACTCGGTCGAACTGTTTCGCCACTTCAGGAGCGTGAGTTACTAAAATCAGTGCAACATCTTCCTCTTGACAGGTATTCCGTAACATATCAATGACCTGCTGCTGATTGCCCACATCGACATTTGCCGTAGGTTCGTCTGCGAGTACCAACTTCGGTTTGTTCGCCAACGCTCTTGCCACAGAAACCCGTTGCTGCTCTCCTACCGAAAGTTGCGCCGGTTTATGATGCAGACGATGTCCGAGTCCGACTTTATCCAAAAGTTCTTTCGCCCGGTTTTTATCGCTTCGGGAACTGGCAAATGTCATACCGATCATGACGTTTTCCAGGGCTGTAAATCCTTGCAAAAGATTGAACGTTTGAAACACGTAACCGATGCGTCTTGCCCGAAACTGGTCGCGTTCTGCTTCAGTCAAGATAGGGGTGTCCCAACCGTCAATGAGAACGTGCCCCGAAGAGGGACGCAAAATACCTGCAATAATATGGAGCAAAGTCGTTTTACCGCAACCACTTGCGCCGACGACGACGACTTGTTCGCCGGCATCGACTGTCCACTTAGGAATGTCCAAAATCGGCAAATCTTCGCCGTCCGGAAGAAGATATGACTTTTTCAGGTTTTTAATTTCGAGCATGACAATCAATAGAAAAACACGCAAGCGATGGCAATAGGATACTCTACGGAAAAAATCTTGTCAATAGGCTGCGGTGCTGTCGTTCTGCCCCTGCAGTCCGTTGGCAAGTTTGAACCGGACACTTTTCTCTGGGCGAGTCAAGAATTAGTGGGTAGAGGTTCCCTAAATTGCGGCACACCCTCTTACGACTGCTTCCCCGTTTGGTTCCGTCTGTTCCCAAACCCGATGCCCGACAGTACCAGCACGCCAATCGCAAAAGGCAGAGCATACCAATCACCGACGATTTGAAAGAACGTTACCCTTTGCGGTACATTCAAATTGACCGAGATTTCACCGCTCACCGCCTCGGCACCGCCTCGCTGACCGATACTGCGGATTTCTCCATACGGACTGATAATCGCCGAAAAACCGCCATTCGTCGCAGTGACATAATACATCCGATTCTCCACCGCCCGAAAAACATGAGTCGCCAAGTGCTGCTCTATCGCATGAGAATCGCGAAACCAACCATCATTGGAAAGGTTTATCAACACTCGAGGATCATGTCCCTCTTTGCGTAACATCAAAATTTGCTTCCGAATTAAATGAGCAACAGAACTCTCAAAACAGATGTTGACCGATGCTTGAATTCGCTGTTCCTTGCTTACGCTGCGGGCTCTGTGAACTCCAATGGGAATCGCTAGCGGCTTGGTACCATGCCGGGCTTCGTGGCAAAGTGTGCGGAGAATAAAATTTTTCGGAAGATATTCTGCAAAGGGCACATACTCGCCAAACAAGACCAAGTGCATTTTATCGTAACGGAGCATTTTGCTGTTAGCCGTTTCGCCTGCGAAATACTCCGACGGCGGCACGAACAGTGCCGAATTCAAACGTATCGGTTCCGGTTCATCTTCGAAAAACCAAGTGGAGAGTCCGAGCAGCAACGGCGTTTCAATGTGGTCGGCAAATTGCCGAAAGTCCCGCTCCCAGTAGGTCGCCTGCTCCTCTGTCCAACCGAGGTCGTCGGGCGTGATTGTGCCTTCAAAAACTAAAACGGGAATCGGGCAGACCGTTTCGGGAAAGACAATCAAGTCGGGTAGAGGCGCACCGGCTTGTTTTCGATCATGGATTTCCTGATACGCTAAATGGACGAATTGGGCAAAGGTTTTGTCCGCTTCCTCTTGTCCGCCGTCGATATAGACCTGCCGATTGCCTTGCAGAGCGACGATGTTCAGATTAGAGAAGGACTCTCCAAATTTTTTGCTGTATTTCTGTTCCGCTTCCAGTAAACGGTATCCCAACAATGGAGTAAGAAAAAACACCAGAAACGCTGCAATAAAACAGTGCAACATGGATTCAGTATTTCGTTGAAACAATCCACTGGCAATCAATGATCCTCCCAAAAAGATGATTCCCCCAACAAGCATTCCGCCGCCGATCGACGTTATTTGTATCCATTCAGGATACAAATAAAACGCGTGTTCCAGTGCACAAAACGAGAATCCGCCGAGAACGTGACACCGCAGGTATTCCGTGCCGATCCAGCAGAGCGGCATGGCAACGAGTAGGGGAACGTGAAAACGATGGACGGCAACTCTTGCGGATACAAAAAACAGTACCCAAAATAGAGACAATGCCGCCGCCAAGGCGAACAAACCTATTGTTGTAAAGGGAGGATACGGATGAGAAACCCAGCAGACTGAAGCGAGCCAAAAGAGGTAAGCGGTAATGAAGACAGCAGACGGCAAGGAATAGACGGCAGACGGCAGACGGCAGACGGCAGCAGAGCCGGTTGCTGTGCAACCGGTTTCTTTCTGCTCCTGTCTCCTGTCTCCTGACTCCTGACTCCTGACTCCTAAAATCACCATTCCCCAGCATATCGGCACCAGCAACGCCAGCGGCGCAACGTTGACCGGCGGAAGTGCTAGATAATAGCAAAGTCCGCCGAAAAAGAGCCAAAATAGCGTAGAATGTGTATTTGTGGTAAAAATATACATGGGGGAGGAGTTAGGAGTTAGAAGTTAGGAGTTAGAAGTTATACCGCAAACGGCATGAAATTTTCCTTTGCGTCCCTTGCGTACTTTGCGGTTAAATCCTTGTTCAACCGCAAAGGGCGCAAGGGGCGCAAAGAACAACACATCCAAATTGCCCCCGTTAGCTGTATGAAGAGCGTCTCCGCCATTCTAACTCCTAACTCCTAACTCCTGTCTCCTACTCCGGCAAGCATCAATGATATGCGATTTTCCGAAGCCGTGTTTGTCGAAAAGGTATTTTTCCGTAGCGACTTCGCCGAATTCGTCCGGCACGCCCAGCCGCTTGACTTTGACGGGGCAATGTTCCGCCAGGGCTTCGCAGACCGCACTGCCGAGTCCGCCGATGATCGTTTGATTTTCGACTACGACGACCGAGCCGGTCTTTCTTGCCGATGTAGTGATGTCTTCGACCGGCAACGGCTTGACACTCGGACAGTGGAGCAAATCGACGCCGACTCCTTCGTCCGCCAACTCTTTGGCAGCCTGTATTGCGAATCGGGTCATGTAGCCCGTCGAAATGAGTGTAACGTCTTTGCCTTCATGGAGCGGCACCGCTCTGCCCGGCTTGAATTCGTAGGTTGAATCAAAAATGGCGGGTTGTTTCGGACGCAGCAACTGCATATACATCCCGCCGTAAGTGCTTGCCATGTAGTGCATTAGGCTTCGCAGTTCGTACACATCGCAAGGGCTGAAGACATGCATATTCGGCATTGCTCTCATGATAGCGAGGTCTTGAAAACACATGTGCGTTCCGCCGTTGGGACCTTGTGTAACACCGGGTCCGGTACCGACGATCTTGACGTTCGTGTTGGCATACGCTACGCTGAGCGTGATTTGATCATACACTCGCCGGGTGGCAAAACAGCAAAACGTGGCGCAGAAGGGAATCTTTCCTTCGGTAGCGAGTCCGGCGGCGACACCGATCATATTTGCCTCGGCAACGCCGACGTTGACGAAGTTTTGGGGATGGGCTTTGAGTACCGTTGGATTTGTTCCAGAGGCTTTGCTTAAATCTGCTTCGAGGCAGTACACGTTTCGGTTTGCGGCGATGAGTTCGTTGAGAACCAGTGCGTAGGCGAGCCGCATTTCTTGCTCGTGAAGAGTATTGAGGTTGGGTATCATTTTTTATATTGTTTCATTCACCGTTGGCGTATTTTACTCAAATTGATCGAAATTGCAAGCCGGAAAGGAAATTTGTTATGGGTGGGGGCTTTTTTGTAAGGGAAACCTCTAAAAATCAAATTTTATATTGATTTGTGCCGAAAACGCAACGAATCAAAACTTTGCGTACTTTGCGTAACTCTTTTCGTACTTTGCGGTTAAATCTTTTTTTGACGCAAAGTACGCAAGGGATACGCAAGGAACGCAAAGGGGTTTTGTATTATTAGAGGTTCTCGTAAGTTTGTACCTTCCCTTTGACAACGGCGAGCGTTTTGTTAGAATCACCCCTCTATGTCAGACGGAGTACCAACAGTTCATGCCAAAACAGCAGAGCGAGAACGCTGGGCAGGAACCATTTTCGCATTCCTGTCTACGTTCCTCTACGGGGTCTCTAACGTCGCAATGCGGTGTATGACCGGTCCCGTCTGCGAAGTTGATCTTAACTGGATACTCTTTTACAAAGAATCTGTCGGCGTTTTGATTGTTCTTCCCTGGCTTTTTTTCCGGCTGGGGCAAGGGCGGTTTCGATTCGTCTCTATGAGACTGGTAGTCTATATCCTCATCGCTGCGCTTCTTTGCCAAGTCATCGGAGCTCGGCTCCAAGTGCTAGGATACGCCGTCATCGGACTGATCATTGCCGTTCCGGTGATACAATCTTCGATATTGCTCGGGGTCGCTATTTTGGGGTATCTTATCCTCGGTGAGTCCCTTTCCCGACAGAGGAAAGCCGCCATTGCAGTGCTCATCGTTGCCATTACCCTTCTCAGTATCGGAAAAGCATTAGTTCCTACCGAAGAGCAAGCCGCCAATGATACTGTTAACATCGTCAGTGCCGGCGTCTTTCTCCTCGTTACGCTGGGAACGGTCGTTGCCGGTATTATCTTTGCTGTCTATGTGATGATGATTCGTTACGTACTTCGGCAGTATTGGGATGAGAAAAACAGTTCTTGGCAATCGTTCAGAATTCGCCGCTGGATCGGATATGACTATGCTAAAAAGCCCGGCGAGCGGTTTTATACACCGTTTCCGATTTCGCTCATCATGGTACTCGTCTTTGCCGTTGGAGTCGTATTCTTCGGAATACTCATCTACGGCGAGAGCGGAGCAGCCGGCTTTTACGATGTTCCGCAGGTTGCCTGGTACTGTGTGTTGATTTCAGGTATCTGTAACGCGGTAGGGTTCTTCTTCCAATTACAGGGGTTGCGATTGACATCGGCAGTACAAGCGTCGCTCATCGCGGTCAGTCAGATGCTGCTGTTGTCGCTGGTCGGCTTCTGGTTCTTTGCAGAGGCGGTCAATACACTCGTCTTGATCGGACTCGGACTCACGGTGTACGGTATCGTCATGTCGGCAAAACCGGAAAAATAGTGTACCGTTTCACAAACATTAGCCCCGAAACGTCGTATATCCAATTTCGTCATTCCGACACAAATCTTACAACGCTCCCACCGCTAGTTTTAACTGCTTGGCAATATCGGTGTTATCCCGAATGGCACGCACAATCGTCTCCGCTTGATTGCCCCAAGCCGACGTAATCACCGGCATCGCCGTGTGTCCGCCGCTGCCCCAAGTCAAACCCGACTTGTTGTTGAGCATGCGAAGCATCGTCCGCGCCACCCTGTCCTTGCCGCTCGTGTCGTCCGCAATCGCCGTTTTGGTTCGGTTGAAATCGGTCTCCAGCTCTCGCATCTCATTTTGAGTCAAATTCAAATTCCCCGCCCGCCATCTGCCTTCCGCGGTGAAAACCAAGCCGGTGTTCTCCGTGATGAACGGTTTGAAATTTTCAAACGTCGCATTTTCTCCTCCATTTCTTATAAACCTTTCGGTTGACGGAATAAGAACGTCCCTTGATACCTTTTGATTTGCCAAAAGAGAAACATAGACTTGGGCATCCGTACTCGAATGACTGACCGAAAGCATACCGGTTTCGTGGTCGCCGGTAACGACAATCAAGACTTCGCCCGGCTTTTTATCCGCAAATTCAAACGCTGCCTTGACGGCATCGTCGAATTCGATGATGTCCAAAATTGCCGCTGCGCCGTCGTTGTTATGGCATGCCCAGTCGATTTTGCCTCCTTCGACCATAATGAAGAAACCATTAGGATTGTCCAAAAGTTCAATCGCCTGCTTGGTGAATTCAGGCAAACGTATATCTCCTTCGTTGCTGTCAAGTGCGTAGGGTATCGCCCCGCTGTGGGGAAAAGCCATGACCTTTTTGGCATTATCTTCGCCCGGCTTGAGAGCCCGAATGTCCGCCACTGTTCTGGCAACGGTATAACCTGCTTCTCTGGCGAGAGCGTAGATGTCCCCTTTATATTTTTCGTTATTTCTGTCATTGTTTCTATCCACCCCGCCTCCTCCGAAGTAATCGAAGTTGGAGGCGACCATATCCAGACCGATTTCGTAATAGTTGTTTCGGCTGCGATTGTGTGCGTAAAATGCGGCGGGCGTGGCGTGGTTGATGGTAACGGACGAAATGATTCCGACTTTGCGTCCATTTTTAAGGGCGAGTTCGGCAATGGTTTCGACTCGATTTCCTTCAGCATCTAGTCCGACTCCTCCGCTGGTGGTTTTCGAGCCGCTGGCGATGGCGGTGGCGGCGGCAGCCGATTCGGTAACGAATACGTCGGCACCGTAGGTCGTGGTGATGGATTGATACGGCATGTCATTGATTTTCAAGCCGCTATTTTCCGTCTTTTGGACGAATTCTTCTGCCATCTGTTGTTGGGCGACGGACATACCGTCGCCGATGAAGAGGAAAACGTATTTGACCGGTTGAATCTCCGCCGCCGAAACAGGTAGGATCGTTAGAACGAAAAGGAGGGCAAACGTGAGGGGGCGGAAAAATTGCAACATTTGTTTTTGTGTGTAAGTCGTTTATCTTGCCGGCATTATACACTATCTTCAGTCATCGTCAACAGAGAAGACATCGTTTTTCAGAAAAAACATCGTAAAACATCGTAAATGGATGAGTCTGACAAGATTCTGACATGGTATTTTTCTCCTTCTATTGTTTGATGTATAACGACCAACCTATGACAGATTACGGTATAATTCACGACATGCACGAAGCAACTCTCGAAATTTCCGATTTATCCGCAACGGATAGATTAGGACGTTTACTCGCAGAACATCTGTCAGACGGCAGCGTCGTCGCACTCGTCGGTACACTCGGCGCAGGAAAAACTAAACTGGTGCAAGCCGTCGCAAAGTACACCGGTATCGCAGAGGAAACAGTCTCCAGTCCGACGTTTGTGCTGCTCCACGAATACATGGACGGTAACCGTCCGGTTTACCATTTCGACGCCTATCGTCTGGAAAGTGCAGAAGAGTTTAGACGTTTGAGTCCTGACGATTATTTTGAAGACTCGGGCTTGACATTCGTTGAATGGGCAGACAAATTTCCGCAGATTTTACCCGTTTGTCATTTGGAAATTAGAATCGAACTGACGGGCAAAACGAGCCGAATAATCTATTTTACTGGACGCGGCATAGAATACGAGCCGGTGCTTTCGGCTATTACGGCAATCGCTACATGAAACAAGAGCGGGATGCATCGCTAATACTTTGTGCACAAAGAAGCATTCCGGATTTTCCGGTAGTGTCGTAGATTTATTGCACGAGTCGATGTCAGCCGAAAAACCATACGTTAATCACCAGACCGACAGCAATTTTATGCATATGAACAGTCTTCGAAAAACGAATCCCTTTGCAGTAACAATGTTGAGACTGATGTCAAGAATGCGTGCTGCCTTGCGGGTGCCGTTGATGCACATCTTGATGATATTTTTTTGACATCAGGCTTGCAAGCGTTGTAGGTATAGTTGTCGTAGAACGTTTTGTGAGCGCAAGCGTCATTATGACATTTGTATCGTAGCTTGCCGTTTTGGGTAACCCTATCGGTAAGACAAAAAGGACACTGAAGAGGAACTTGAACCATCATAGAGACTCCTTCCAAAATAAAAACAAGACAATAAATCGGGAGACACTACCAAAATACCATCCCGGAACGAAGGAAGATTCTTGAGCTTTATGCAAAATTGCTTTCATCGCATCTTGACATTCTCCAACTCTGCATTAGAATATCTGTATCAATCATCGGCGGAAAACATATTCAAAATGATAAACCAAAACACGGAAGGAGATTCTTGGGGACAACTGCTCTCCGACTTCGGCATTAAAGATACTCAACAAGAAGAAACTCCTCAACAAGAAGAGCCGGCAACTTTGCCGGAACCGGTAACACCGGAACCCATAGGGGCGGACGATTTCGGATCGGGCATCGCCGATTTTGAGGCGGAGGGTACCGCCGAAGAACCGGCAGGGTCGGCGACAGAGTCCGCGGAGAAAAAGTCGATTTTTTCCCGATTCCCCAAAATCAATTTTTTCGGTGCCCCGCCGGAAGTTTCGTTGGACGCCGTTATCGAAGTTTCAAAGTCTCCGTCACTCGACGGAAAAGCCTTTACCAGCAAAACCTTGGAAAAGATGCCCGTCTCCCAAGAAAGAAAGGAACGGAAAAAGAGAGACCGCAGCGGCAAAGACGCCGCGGAGGTACCGAGCGCCTTGGTAGCGGTCGCTTCGCAGATTGACGCATTGGTGTCCGTCGGTAAGGTGGAAGAGCGGTCGGGGCGGCGTGCCGTGGCGTCGATTTTCGATGATCCGGTGCCCGAATCGGATGAAATCCGTGCTCTCAAAGACCTGATGGGAGAGCAGCCGCACCGTGAGGCGATCCCCCGAGAAACTTTTCAACACGAGAAGGAGACCGATTCACGTCCGCACGGTCGTGGTCGGCGGAAGCCGCTTGCAGAAGAAAGATACCCGGAAGAGAGCGAGGTAAGGGGGCGCGGTACGAGATATCGCCCTCCTGTCGAAGTGGACGATTTACCGGAGTCCGACTTTCAAATGATGGACGACGACGTTCCCGAAACTCGGGGACGCGGCAGACGCGGTTCGAGATATTCTGGCGGTGAGCATCGGGAGCGTGAACCGATTCAAAACGATGTACCGCAGGAGGAATGGTCGGAAGTTGACGTTGCTTTACAGGCGGGGCGCGGTGCTCCGGCACCTCGAGGAGGTCGGCAACAACGTTATGATAAACGCCGTAAACCAGACCGGATAGAGGAACGACCGGCGGAACGGGAACATTGGGAAGACGAGGATCGGATTGTTGTAAGCGTTCATGGCGACGTTCCTAGTTGGGGCGAAGCCATTGGTGATATTATCGCAGGAAACATCGCCCGGCGCAGGACGAATAGCGGTAGAGGACGGCGCTAGCCGCCGCAATCCGCCGATAATTTCTCCAAAAAACCCGTCATTCCGGCGCGAACCGGAACCAAGACGAGTAATTTGCAACCTGTGTTTCTGGATTCCCGTTTTCACAGAAATGACGGAGTTAGGGAGCAAGTCCATTAGGCTTCCGCCGGAAAGTGATATACACATTAGACAGTGTTTATGTGGACTCACAACATCAGCGAGCAACATGAGCGAGCGGGGGCGTTAGCCCCCCGTTGAAAAACCAACACGTACCCCAACGAGGCTAACGCCCCCTGCTCGCTGCGCCGCACCCACTTTATTTTTACACACCCAATCTTGGGTGCGTTGTCCCCGTTGACGCTTTTAACAATGTGCTAAAAAGGCTACGTCTGTTGAGAAGTAGATACATGCATAAGAAATGAAACGCACAAATACCAATCTCGAAAAAACTCGTTGCCGGAGAGCAGCAAATCGCGGAGACAATATGTCGGCTTGCGGCTCTGTTAACGTTCAGTAATCAACATGGCTAAATCGAAGAAAAAATCAAAGCAACAGGCGGCAAACGTAAACGAACGTACCATTGCCGAAAACCGGAAAGCCCGGCACGACTACATCGTTCTTGATTCGTTGGAGTGCGGAATCGTACTGGTCGGCAGCGAAGTCAAAAGTTTACGTAACGGTACCGTTGCGCTTTCCGAAGCCTACGCCAAAGTCCGTAACGGCGAAGTGTGGTTGATTAACTGTGACATTCCTGAATATGTCGAAGCGAATCGGTTCAATCACAAACCGAAGCGGGAGCGGAAACTTTTGATGCATCGCCGGGAGATTCAACGTTTCGCAATGCGGGCATACGAAAAGGGACAGACTCTTGTGCCGTTGAGAATGTATTTCAAAGAAGGAAAAGCCAAAGTGTTGCTAGGTCTCTGCAAAGGAAAGCAGGAGTTCGACAAACGAGCCGCCCAAAAGAAGGCGGAAGCCGACAAGGGGCTGCGTCTTTCACTGATGCGGCGTATGAGGTAAAACAACTGTCCGTTACAGAGTTGCGTTCTTACAGACGCAGCTCTGCTAAAATTTACCTGCCGGGGCGATAAGAACGCACATAAAACGGACAGCGTTCTTACGAACACAGTTCTATTTTATTCCTCTTCGCACACGACTCGGATTCCTACGTTGAACACCGGCTGCCACGGTTCATAAGCACGGCGGATACCGCTGCGAGACCATTCGGGACGATCCCGCCACGAACCGCCGCGGGCAACTTTCCGAAGTGTCGGATCATTCGTTGTGTTCACAAACGGATAAGGCAAATAATCAGAAGAAGTCCACTCGGCAACGCTGCCGTGCATGTCGAACAGCCCCCAAGGATTCGCTTGGTACATTCCGACCATTTCGGCTATCATATTACCATCATCGACTCCTTCGGCACGCGGAATGAACGCCTGGTGCGGAGGAGGATTTCCCATCGGTTGCGGATTCACCCCACGAACCACAAACTTCCGCGTCTGCATGTCCGACATATTTTCCAATTTGCCGAAATCAACACTCGTTTCGCCATACCACATCGGCGTTGCCGTCCCCGCCCGGCAAGCCCACTCCCACTCCGCCTCCGTCGGTAATCGGAACTTCTTGCCCGTCTGCACACTGAGCCACTCGCAAAACGCATTCGCCCTGTCCCAAGTTACACGAATAACCGGCTGATGAGGCTTGTTCGCCGGATAGCCCGGATGAACATGATCCTTACTCCACTGGTCAATGAACCGGCTGTCATGCTCCGGGTCAAATTGACGATACAGCGCATTCGTAACTTCCGTCGTCATCATCCAAAACGGCTTCTCAATGGCAGCCGCTGAACGCGGTAACTCATCCGCAAAACCGCCGTCGTCTCCCATCACGAATCGTCCCGCCGGTATCCATGCCAATTCAATGGTCAAATCATTATTAACCTTGATTTTCTGATTCGGCTTCGTTTGCATCCTCTTTGCCGTTTCCGCATCAAAGGGCCAGTTCGGTACCGATGGAGCAGAAAAGTCTAATTTGACCTCTTTCGGCTTGACGAATTCAACGTTTTCCAGCGGCGCCAAGTGTGCATAAGGTTCTTCCTCTGGATTGTAATCAATACCTGCATACAAGGAACGCAACTCGGTCGCCCTAGCAGCAACGTTTGTTACCATTTCCGTCCGATTCAACCGCCTAGCTACTTCGATCCATGTTCCGAAGTAGGGAACATTCAAGTCCGCCCAAGTATGCAGCCGCCGCATCGAATCCCGGTCAATTTCGACTCCGTAGTGTCCCTTTTCCAACATAATGAAAAGTTCGCTCGTCGACGTATGGTACTCCATCGGTCGGTAAATATGATAATCATTTTCCGGTCCTGGACGGCGGATGTAAGGATGCAAAGCGTGATACGAGTTTGAAAACCCATAGGGTCCCGCCTGCTTGTCGGCAAAGTTAGGACGATTATTGCGGTTTTCGGCACCGTCGTGGCACCCGACACAATAGCGGTCAAGCACCGGCTGGATTTCCCTATGAAACGCGAAGGGACGCTCCGGTTCAAAGAAAGGTTCAATTTTCGTAGGCGCCCTGCCCATCGCCGTCGTCCGAATGTTCGGCGTTACCGTATTTTGATGTTCATGGCAGCCGGTACACGATTGTGTCTCTCCCGGCATACCGACGAACCAAGAACGCATTAGTTGCACCGCCCGACCATCTTCATCAAGCGGCTGCATCGCCAACGGAGTGTTGGCAGGAATGATAAACGAAGCGCTGCCGTCCTCATAGACGGGTACTTCTCCCAATATCCGTCGGGTATCCCAGGCACTCTGCATACCGACGTATTCATGGCTTCCGATCCCCCGATAACCAAATTGGTATTCAAAGATACGTAAACTTTTAACGGTACCTTTCGGAACCTCGGGCAAGCCTTGTCCGAAATAGACGTCGGTGATAAATACCGTTGACTCTTTGGAATTGGGATCAACACGATTCACTTGTACCGGCGGCATTTCCCGTTTAATCACCGGTGTCGGTTCAAAAAGACCGTAGCCCCGCTCCTCCCGAATTTTCAGTATGTTGTCAAATGTATCGACGAGATATAACGCCCAGGGAGAATTCGAAGTCAGTCTTGCCGAAACGATGAGAAAGTTTTCATCCAAAGGAGCCGGATGCAAAAATTTGGGGAAAACATGATCGACTAAATGATCCATGATAATCGGTTCGACCTGTTTGCCGAAGCCGGGAATCTGTTGGACGGCGCCTTCGACTTCCCTGCGTCCTTTGTTGACGTCGAAGAGATGCAGTTCTCCCATTCGGGAATCTCCGTGGTGTCCTGAAGCAATGGCAGCGAATTGAGTCGTGCTGCCCGGCACCGGTCGGGCATAGAAAAGACTGTTGGGCCAATAACCGTTACTGCCGTAGTATTCGATCTGGTTGGTACCGTCGGGATTCATGTGCATCAAAATCCGTGTGAAGTAATGTGCCGTGTCGGTGTATTCCCAGCGGAGATACATCGCTCGACCATTGGGCAGAAGTAAAGGTGTCCAGTTTTGATCCTGTTCAAACGTTAACTGTCGAACTGTTTTACCGTCGGTTTCTAAGCGGTAAATGTTTCCTACCGGACTGCTGCCGTCGATGCAGGGTACGCCCAGCATATTCGCGGTCGAAACGAAAAGGACAGAACCGTCAGGCACGTAAATCCCTTCGACGTTGTCGATGTCCGTCCCCATTCCAGGAGTAATCTGCCGGAAACCGGAACCGTCGATACCGAGTTCGAAAATTTCCCAAGTTCTGCTAGCAGGCGACAGTGCCGTAACGAGCATCTTATCGGCATCCCAGTGTAGGTTAATATCGCCGACGAAGGAGTTATTGGGATTTTCGATGATCGTTCTTGCTTCGCCTTGTGGGTCTTGCGGATTGACGATAGCCAATGCGTTACCGTACCCGCCTTTGCCTCGGGCTGCGTTGGAAATCCAGTTGTTGGTCAAGCCGGCGTTCTGAGCACGACGGAAGAGTAATTGGTCGAACTTCATCAAGGGGTTTGCCAGCAGCGCTTCCCGACGCAATTCGCCGAACTCCTTTGCCAGAGCGATGTATCGTGCTTGTTCCTCGTCGGTCTTGGAGGGTGCCGATTTTAACTGGGCAGTTAGGGTTTCGTAGCGTTCCAAAAATTTTGTTCCGTCGTATTGGTCAGGAAAGTTTTCCGAAAGATGGTCAATCGCTCTTTTTAGTGATGCCGGATTTTGTATTGCTTGAACAATGTCTTCGCCGACTTGTTCGTTCAAAATCCTTCTAAACTTTTCGGCTGCTCGGGCTTCTAACCATGCCTGGCGTTCCGCTTCGGAAGCAAAGAGGTCGGGATCGTTTGGATCGCCGACGACTTGCAATTCGATGTAGGAAGCCCAGTTGTTGGCGGGACTCTGTGCCTTGGCGGGGTCGCCGGCTCTCGATGGATAGGAACGCCAAATTCGAAACTCGATCCAATCATACAGTTGACTGTCGAGAATCGGTTTATCGGACTTATCGGCGATACGGCTCAAAAAGCCGCCGGAACCGGCACCGAGAATTTTGTCTCCTGATGTGAATGTCGATTCGGCAGAAAACCTCGGTGCCACGCCGGGATTTTCCGCGTTGTTTGCCAATCGGATTTCAAAGTCTTGATGACTTCGGCTGTCGATGTTTCCTGAATAGAGTAAGATTTCTTGTATTTTCCGGGGTTTGCCGAGGTAATACACGAGTACGGAGGGATTACCGTTGACGTTGACGCGTCCGCTTCCGCCGTAGGTGCCGATTTCGCCGTCGATGAGATATTGTGCGTTATCGATGCCGGTGCTTCGCATAAGTTTTGCGCCGGGAAATATCAGGAGGTTGAGATCGTGTTTAGCTTGGACGGGTGTTGCCATTGCACTGAACTCATTGCCGCTCCAAGTTTGGTGAGTCATTTCGACTTGTGCTGTCGCTGGTGAAACGAAGACTGCAAGTATTAAGAAAGGGAGTATCTTTTTTATGCTAAGTGTCATGATTGTCAAACGGTTAGGATAAAAATCGTCTGGGGATTGTAACATGTGCAACGAAAGAATGCAATGGACTAACTCCGCCTGTTACAGGCTTACAGACCGTTGACAAGTCTTACGTTAGGCACTGCTGTTTTTTATCAAAGTCTTTTGTAATAAAGAGTTTAGAGCTTTTCCCTGAATTTTCTCGGAGCCGTTTATGGTAAAATTCTGCACACTCTAACGTCAAATGCCGTCAAGATTTAGCAAAAATCGGTGAATTGAACCAAAACAAAAAGTGTCAAAAAGTGTCAGACGAACCTGGGGGATTTGCGCCATTCACTCTAAGAGCGCAGATTCTACCAAAACTGGAAATTGTGCAAAAGGGGTACTTCGAGTACAATTTAGGAAAACTTTTAACAAAATAAAACTATGTATTTGATTGAACGCATTGAAAGGCGGATTGGGCTTACTGTTCCAGCCGCATTGTGAAGTAAAAATCACGGTCAATTTTCACTTCTTCTGCCGTACCAAGGAGAGACACCGGAGTATCGTAAATTTGGCTTTTTAGGATTGCTAAGCGATTTTCGTATAAGGAATCCAATAATGTATTTGTTATTTTATAAATGGTGGTTTTTATGGAATATTCGACAAAATTCAACAAATTTAAAGGAATACCGAGAAACTATGTCAGAATACTCCGGCTCGTACAGTCATATGACAAATAAATCCACATTTTATAGGGATAAATACAACAATATCAGCAAAATTCAATGGTGAACGGTATAGAAAATTGAAAATTGCGGTCGACACTGTGTCAACCTGTCTATTAGGTATATGGTAAATGAGTCACGAAATGCGACAGGGGAAAATGAGCAATTTTTGGAAAATTTTGGAAAAAAGCGAAAAAGAGCAGAGCCGCAATCGTCAGATTGCGATTTTTAGCCGTCGCACCCGTGCGGCGCAAGTCAGAGCCCGTATCGGTAGATACGGAATCAAAAAGCCCGGTGCTTCCGCACCGGGCTCTGTGAACGTTTCGCAATCTTACGATTGCGGCTCTGTACGCCGCACAAGAGTGCGGCGGCGAACCGTCAATTCGGCGAGTCTAGATACGGATCCTGTCCCATCGCACGCATCATCTTTTTACGCTCCTTCTCGTAATAGAGCATCACCTTACGATTGCGGTAACTGCGACGCTCCACCTTCTTCTGCGCCCTAACAAAAATCCTTTCGTACATCAAAACCGATTTACGCTTCTTACCATACGCCCGAACTAATAACTCATCTTCCATCGACAAATACTGACGATACGTACCCGGATCACCCTGACGACCACAACGTCCAATCAACTGACGATCAATCCGCGCCGACTCATGCATCTCCGTACAAATCACATGCAAGCCGCCAAGCGCACACATGTCGTCCGGTATCCTAATGTCCGTTCCGCGTCCCGCCATGTTGGTCGCCACCGTGACCTTGCCCCGCTCCCCTGCCTTCGCAACAATCGCCGCCTCCTCCGCAATTTTGTAAGCATTGAGAACAGAATGAGAAATCCCCGCCTGTTGAAGAAGACCCGATAAAAGAAACGACTTGTCAATCGTCCGAGTACCAATCAAAATCGGACGACCCGTTTGATGAACTTGAATAATCTCCTTGACGATTGCAGTCCACTTCGCATCCTCTTTTCGATAGAGCATCGTCGGCAGTTTTACCCTCTTCGGCGGTCGATGCGTCGGCACGGGAATCACCCGGCACTTGTATATTTTTTGCAATTCCCGACGAGAAGCGTCCGCCGTTCCTGTCATTCCGCCGAGGTGGTCAAAACGCAAGAAAAAATCCTGTACCGTTACTCGCGCCGCTTGTTCCGTCGCCCACGTGACCGGCACCCCCTCTTTTGCCTCGATTGCTTGATGAATCCCCTCCCGCCATTTTCTGCCTTCTCCCAGTCGACCGGTGAACTCATCGACGATAACAATCTCCCCATCGCGAATAACATAGTGTTCGTCCCGATGATAAATCTTGCTCACTAAAATCGCCTGTTGCACAAAATCGTAAATGTCCTGCAAGCCGGTAGTAGTGAGTGCGTCCGACTTTGGAATCGCCCGCACCTTCCGCCGCCCCGCCTTAGTAAGGTCAACGGTGCGTTTTTCGTGGTCGTAAATGTAGTCGATTTTTTCTTCGTATTGGGAAACATTTTGGGCAGCCCAGCGGTACTTTTCCGCTTCCTCTTCAATGTCGTCGGTCGGCGTAGCACTGATAATCAACGGCGTGCTTGCCTCGTCGATCAAGATACTGTCGGCTTCGTCCACGAGGGCAAAAAAAGGTTCCCGCTGCATCGGCTGTTCGTGTGCCTGATTTTTCGTCAAGCCCATTAACGCACCGATTAAATCATGTTTTCCTTCGGCAATGGTTCGGAGGAGCAGCCGGTCTTTGAGAAAATCGAATCCGAATTCCTTTGCGGTGCCGTAGGTGACGTCACAGTGGTATGCTTCTCGTCGTTCTCCCGGCTGCATGTCTGTTTGGATGATTCCGACGCTGATTCCGAGTGCTTTATAAATCGGCATCATCCACTCGGCATCGCGTTTGGCGAGGTAATCGTTGACTGTTGCTAACATTGCTCCGTTGCCGGCGAGGGCGTAGAGGTACATCGGCAGTGTAGCGGTCAAGGTTTTCCCTTCGCCGGTCTGCATTTCGACGATGGAATGATTGAAGAGTGCGGTTGCTCCGAGGATTTGTACATCGAAGTGTCTCATGTTGATGGTTCGTCGCCCGGCTTCTCTGACGATGGCGTATCCTTCGGGCAGTAAAGATTTTAGTGGTTCTCCGCTTCTTGCCCTATAACGGAGTGAGAGACTTTCTTTTCGGAGTTCGGAGTCGGAAAGTTTTTCTAGTTTTGGTCCGAGAGCGTTGACTTGATCGAGGACGTACGACCAACGAGCCAGCCGACCGGCGTCGGTCAGTGGCGTGTACGATTTGACAATTCTTGAATAACCTTTGGGAATTGCAGACATTGGTGTTGTTAATTAAATATAAAACGGATTAGTTCACAGAGTCCGTATCGGGAGATATGGCACAAACAGAGCCCGTATCGTAAGATACGGACTCCGGTTACGTCGCCGGTATTTTCACTGTTTGTCCTGTTTTTGCCGATTGGTAGATAGCGAGGATTACCTCCACACTTCGGCATGCTTCGGGACCGTCCACGACGATTTTTTCTTTTCCGTCGATTGCCGCAATCATATTGGCGAACAACTTTGCGTGACCGGCAAAGTTAATCGCCGCCGGGTCTGCTGCTCCGCCTCCGCCCGACTTCCTATTCGCCATCGCTTCCAAAACCGCTGCATCCGAAGGCGATGTCTCCGCAAAGTCCCAGCGGATAATATCCTCTTCTTCCAAAATTGCCGAACCTGCCGAACCGCAAATTTCTATCCGCTTCAAATAGCCGGGATACGCTGCCGTTGTACCAACAATCGTTCCTAAAGCGCCATTTGCAAACTTTACCGTCGCAACGGCAGTGTCTTCGACTTCAATCCTTTCGTGCGCCAGCAAAGCGGTATGGGCTGTAACTTCCGTGACGGGGCCCATCAACCAAATCAACAGGTCAATCGAGTGGATTGCTTGGTTCATCAGCGCCCCTCCGCCGTCGAGTTCCCAGGTTCCTCGCCAGGCGCCGCTGTCATAGTATTCCTGCGTCCGATACCATTTCAGGATGGCATCGCCGAGGGTCAACCGACCGAATCTTCCGGCGTCGATTGCCGATTTGAGTTTCAATGATGAATCATGGAATCGGCTGTGAAAAATGGTTGCTACGAGGACGTTGTTCTTCTTGCAGGCGTCGATGATTTTCTGACACCGTTCTAATGTAATTTCCAATGGTTTTTCGACGATGATGTGCTTTCCTGCTTCGGCGGCGGCGACGGCAGGTTCGAGGTGTGCTCCGCTTGGTGTGCCGATGGTTACGATGTCGATTTCTTTGTCCGCCAGAAATTCGGCGAGTGTGTAATAAGGTTTGCAATCCTGATATTGATAGGCAAGTTTATCTGCCGATTCCGGTTTGGTGTCGAAGCATGCGACGAGTCTACTTCCGGCGGCTTGAATGGCTTTGGCGTGAAAACCGGCTATCATACCGCAACCGATAATTCCGAATTTCTTGGTCATAGGCGATAGGAAATGTTATTCCAGTGAGTAAGTTTATAAGAGTGTAACCGAAAAGAGGGCTTTCGGCAAGAACGGTTGCCGCGGCTGGGAAGAATTAGCCGCCCCGCCTGCGGGGCGGCTAACTAGGAAAGAGCGATACGCATTATACTTCTTTACGGTCGCTAAAAATTTGTTAAAATAGGGAGTTGTGGACACACCAACCGTTTGCCTTTTCCTTGGCGTTTTCTTCCTCCTCACGGCGGCAACGGTAGGGATGCGCTCCCTCTTAAAATATACCGACTACGGAGTCGATCCGGCTATCATCGAAACATTCCGCCCCCGAATTTGGATATGGTACATACTATTCGGAGCCCTAGCCGGTGCGTTTCTCTTGGGACTGCTGGCAACAATTATCTTTTTCTTCGTTCTGTCAGTGGCGATTCTACGTGAATACATTACTCTTACGCCGAAGAGTCCTGCCGACCACCAGACTCTCTTCTTTATCTATCTCGTTTTTACACCGTTACAGTTTGCCCTCGTCGGAATCAACCCCCAATGGTTCCTACAAGTAACAGGCTTAACACCGTATCAGGTTTTTTCCATGCTGTTGCCGGGCTACGTCTTTTTGGTGCTGCCCGGCATGATGGCTATCTCCGGTGATCCGAAACGCTTTTTGGAACGAACAGCAAAACTCCAACTAGGACTAATTATCTGCGTTTATTCCTTGAGTTACGCACCGGCACTGCTAACGCTGGACTTGTCAAATGGCTCAGCGAATGCAGAACCGATACCCAATGTGCAAAACAACGTCATCGCATACCTCGGCGGAACAGACTATCCGATACAGTATAAACCGGCAGTTTATCAACAGATGGAAATCGTCGAAGAAATGGACTCCTCTTCGGCGCAACTTTTGCGTATTTTCCTTCCTTCCATCAGCGGCAAGCATTTTCAACTTCTGTTCTTTTTTATCCTCATTGTGCAATTTGGAGATGTTTTTCAGTATCTTTGGTCTCGCGCTTCACGGCGGTTTGTCGTCGCGGGACAGATCAATTCCAATCGGACTTGGGAAGGACTGCTCGGCAGTATGGTGTCGACTGCTCTGTTGGGAGCGGCATTGTGGTACTTTACACCTTTTCCATATATGTGGCAGGCGGGTCTTGTGGCTATGCTAGTTTCCTTAATGGGATTTCTCGGCAGTATGACGATGTCGGCGATCAAGCGGGACAGGGGGGTGAGCAGTTACGGTGCGTTAATACCGGGACACAGCGGATTTTTAGATCGAATCGATTCCCTTTGCTTTGCCGCTCCGGTGTTTTACCACCTCGTTTGGTATTTTACGGGATAATGGTTTCACATTAGACTTCTATGAAACCTTTGCATTTCGTCAAGGATCTTAATGAATAGACTTGTTCCGTAACCTCGCAAGCAAGGGGATAAATCCCCTTGTTAGGGAAACAAAAGGGATTAACAAGGGTCTTGAGCCCCTTGAAACCATAGAAAAAAGGGTTATGCAACAGGTCTAATAAACGAAACTTGCATAAGTGTGTAAAAATAAAAGTGGGTGTAGTGCAAGCGAGCGGGGGGCGTTAGCCCCCCGTTGGAACGCGTATCAAAATAACATTGACAAAGAGCCGGGGATGTAGGCGGTACTCCGCCGTAATCCCCGGGTTGCTTGCGAATAACTTACTGCCTCGGCGGTAAAAAAGTTCACAGAGCCCGGAGCGGTAGCTCCGGCGCTACCGTACCGGGCTCTGTTTGTTCTTTGCTAATTTTTACCGCCAACCCTGTAATTAGAAAATGGAAAGGTTATTTTGATACGCTTCCTTGGTTGCGAAGTGTGTTGGTTTTCCATCGAGGGGCTAATGCCCCCCGCTCGCTTGCGCAATGTTGAATAGACCCACAAATTTTTGACACGCCCACTTGCACGGATACTGATATGGCAGCTTGCATAGAGTGCGGGAATGTTGTACACTAATTCCCTTCTCAAAACAGGATTGTTCAATGTTAGAACTCGGAGTCAACATAGATCACGTCGCCACCGTCCGACAAGCACGCAAAACCGTCGAACCTGATCCCGTTTGGGCAGCCGCTCTTGCCGAACTCGGCGGCGCAGATTGCATCACCATCCACCTGCGGGAAGATCGCCGGCACATACAAGATCGAGACGTAAACCTGCTCCGCGAAACAGTCCGATGCAAACTTAATCTCGAAATGGCATGCGCCGATGATATAATCAAAATCGCCCTGAAAGTCCGCCCCGACCAAGCTACTCTCGTTCCTGAACGCCGGGAAGAAATCACCACAGAAGGAGGACTCGATGTCATCAGCCAAACGGAAGCAGTTAAAAAAATCGTCAAACGGTTGCAAGACCGAGGCATCCTTGTGAGTCTGTTTATCGATCCTGACATGAAACAAATCGAGGCAGGAATTATTACCGGTTGCGACGCGGTTGAACTGCACACCGGCAATTATGCCGATGCGAAAACGGAGAAGAAACGCAATATCGAGTTGCAGAGGATTCTAGCGGCGGGGACTATGATTCACGAAGCGGACATGCGATTACACGCAGGACACGGTTTAACTTATCACAATGTCTTGCCGATAGCATCCGTTCCGAAAATGCGTGAACTTAATATCGGGCACTCTATTGTTTCACGAGCGCTGTTGGTCGGTATGCAAGAAGCCGTTGCCGAGATGAAACGGGTGCTGTTGGGGACGGGCGGCTCTGGAGGATTCCAACACTAAGTCTCCCGCGAATATGAGAATGCGTTTATTGAGGGTGTGTAAAAATAAAATGGGTGTAGTGCAAGCGAGCGGGGGGCGTTAGCCCTCGTTGTACCCCACATGTTTTTGTGGCAAAATTGTCAAGATAGGCAAAACAAAATCCGTGTCAGGCGGA
>Ga0099364_10004359_pt1 | contig 21485 bp, 24 predicted proteins | sample TergutTh196P3_FD_73070 | JGI IMG/M metagenome (GOLD analysis project Ga0099364, IMG submission 73070) | Microcerotermes parvus P3 segment gut microbial communities from Pointe-Noire, Republic of the Congo - Th196 P3 | ecosystem: Host-associated > Arthropoda: Insects > Digestive system > Gut ... | reverse complement strand
TCTTGGCTTTGTCAATGCTGGGATAATGAGACTGAGAGCGGAATATATTGAATAAATTAAGAATTAAGAATTAAGGATTTTTATAGATTTTCGTTTTCAATATGCAGAAAAAAATACTAATGCATATCTGTTGTGCCCCTTGTTTTGTGGCTCCTTTTTACAGATTGCGAGATGATTTTGATATTACTGGATTTTGGTTCAATCACAATATCCATCCTGTTACAGAGTATAGAAACAGGCTTGAATGTGTAAAAAACTTTATAAATCAAGAGAAATTAGAGTTTATCTGTCTCGATGAATATGGTCTACTAAGTTTCATGAGAAAGGCTTTACTCGCTGAGGACAATAAATGTTTTAACTGTTATTATGACCGATTAGACAAAGTAGCAAGCTATGCAAAGTCTGGCGATTTTGATTATTTTTCTACTAGCCTATTGTATTCAAAAAGACAAAATCACGACTTGATAAAAGAAATAGGATTTAATATTGCTAATAAACATGGTGTAGAGTTCTTTTATCAAGACTTTCGAGAATACTGGCAAGAGGGTATAGAACTTTCCAAAGGGAAAGGGATGTATAGGCAGAGATACTGCGGATGTATAATTAGTGAGATGGAGAGAAATTTATAATTAGTAATTGCTAATTACTAATTACTAGTTAATAATTGCTAATTACTTAAGGTAAATTATGAACAAATATAAGGAATTTGATGTCTCTGGTTTAAAAAAATATCAGATATCAGAGCGTCATAGTAAAGTGAATATAAATGATTTTGTTAAGCTCAAAAACACAAATATAAGTGCTTTTCTCGACTGTGTCCCTGATATTTTGAAAGGTAAAGAGTTAAAGGACCTTATCGAAAAAGCCTACCAAGCTTACATCAATAAAAAACCTATAATTCTTGGTATAGGTGGACATGTCATAAAAACGGGGATGTCTTCACTTTTGATTGAAATGATGAAGCTCGGTGCTGTTCAAGCTATCTGCGGCAATGGCTCTATCGCTATCCATGATTTTGAGATTTCCTGCTTTGGACATACCTCAGAAGATGTGTCAAAAGCTCTCGAAGAAGGTTCATTTGGCATGGCTTCAGATACTTGTGATACTATCAATAAAATCATTGAAAAGGCTGCATTGGATGGATTGGGTTATGGTGAAGCGATAGGGAAATATCTCACAGAAAATGACATCATGCACCCTGAATTATCCCTTTTAAGAAATGCTTACATACTCGACATACCTATCACTATCCATGTCGCTCTCGGCACCGACATTGTCCATCAGCATGAAACGACAAATGGAAAAGCTATTGGTGATTGCTCTATGAGAGATTTTCGTATTTTATCAAATATAGTCTCACAACTCGGAGATATTGGAAATGGTGGAGGTGTGTTTTGCTGTTTTGGTTCTGCTGTCATCATACCAGAAGTTTTTTTGAAAGCACTAAATATTTGCCGTAATAAAGGCTTTGCCGTAAATAATTTCACCACAGCTGTTTTTGATATGAACTTTCAATATAGACCTCTAACTAATATCACAAGTAGACCTACTTCACAAAATGGTGTCGGATATTATTTTATCGGACACCATGAGATTATGATGCCTTTATTTTTGCTTGCTCTTAGAGAAAAGATTTTATTTGGAAATGATAGTAAATAAAGCTGAATGCAGAAATAAGAATGCAGAATGCAGAAATATTATTTCTATATATTCATTTCTGCTATATACTGTTATTTTCTGTTTTTTCATTACTACCATATACTGTGAGGAAGATACTTTCTATCTCGCTAATGATGAACTGACAGAAATAGTAGAGCCAATCTCCGATTGGCAAAATGATGTAGAAATCTTATCACCCTACACATTTTATCTACCCAAAAATCCTGTGAAAGCAGGGCTTTTGTCAGCTTTTATACCAGGTGCAGGTCAGATTTATAACGAAAAATACCTAAAAGCTACAGGTGTCATCGCTATCCAAGGTTTTCTTGTAGGCATGACTATCTATAGCGACCAAAAAATGAAAGAATATCGAGATAAAAGATATGATGAGGAAGGAAACATTGTCCCAGAATACAATATGCTCTACCGAGATTATTATGACCAAAGGCAGTCGTATATCTATTGGGTTGCTACTTCTATGTTTTTGTCAGCAATGGAAGCCTTTGTTGATGCTCATCTGATGAATTTTAATAATAATAAAAATGAAATCAGATTAAAATTTGAAAACCAGACTTTACAAGTTTCTATCTCTTTTTAATTTAACTAATTAGCAAATTTAAAATATGAGTATTATAAATCTTATACAAGTAGCACATGATTTTGGGAACAAGCTACTCTTTGAAAACATCACCTTGAGCTTTGATAACAACACAAAAGCGGGTTTGATAGGCAGAAATGGCACTGGTAAAACCACTTTGTTTAAAATCATGACTGGGCAAATTAAGCCTTATCGAGGAAGTGTTTCCACTGCAAAAGGCTACAAGATAGGATATTTTGCTCAAGACTATCACTTTTCGTCAAATGAAATGCTTTGGAATTGGCTATATGATTCAAGAGAAGATTTAAAACAATTGAGACAAGAATTAAATCAAGCAAACGAGGATTTAAAATCATCGGATAGCTCCAATCCAGCAATTCTCAAAAAATTTGACAAACTTCAGAGCGACTACGAGCTATTTGGTGGTTTTCTTTATGAAAATGATATAAAATCGCTACTATTTACCTTTGGTTTTACTGATTCTGACTATAATCGACCTATTGACGATTTTAGTGGTGGTGAAAAGACAAGAATCAGGTTGATAAGCATTCTACTCAATAAATATAATTTTATACTTTTTGATGAACCGACAAACCACCTCGATTTACTCACAGTGGACTGGTTTATTCAGTATCTAAAAGCTCTCGATTGCGGATATTTGATAGTTTCACACGATAGATACCTACTCGACCAAGTTGTTAATAAAATTTATGATTTGAATAACAAAAAAATCGATACATACAGGGGAAACTTTACCGCTTATGAATTACAAGAAAAAGAGAGGGATACTGTCATCCAAAGACAATTTTTGGAGCAACAAAAACTTATAAAAAAAACAGAGGACTTTATCCAAAAAAACATGGTCAGAGCTTCAACTTCAAATAGAGCAAAATCAAGGTTGAAACTGCTAAATAAAATAGAAAGAATTGAACTCGATACAAAAAAGAAAGATTTAAAACTTAATATAGATACTGCAAAGAGAAGTGGAAATGATATTTTTAGGCTAAAGGAGCTTAAAATAGGTTATAATAGCGACATTCTATCTGTCCCCCCCGTGAAGAATGAGCAAGTGGTGGATGGGGGGGAAAAATCATTATCCATTAATGAAAAAATCCTCGCTCAAAACATCAATCTCAATCTACACTATAAAGATAAAATCTGTCTCGTAGGAGCTAACGGTAGCGGTAAAACTACTTTACTAAGGATATTAAATGGTGAACTTGAACCATTAGGTGGCGACTTGTGGACTGGATACAGTCTCTCCGTAGGTTATTATGACCAACTTCACATCGACCTCGATGAAAATTTGACTGTCCTTGAAACTATCTGGAATCTTGTTCCCGCTGAAACTTATGGGTTTGTAATGTCCTATCTCGCTAGATTTGGTTTTGATATTGACCATGCAGAACAAAAGGTATCTACTCTCAGCGGTGGTGAAAAATCGAGGTTATATCTTGCCCAGTTGATTCACGAAAAGCCAAATTTATTGATACTCGATGAGCCTACCAATCACCTCGATATTTCTATGATAAAGTCTTTGGAAATAGCTCTAAAAAACTATGATGGAACTCTCATTCTCGTTTCACATGATAGGTATTTTATACAAGCTATCACAAATGACTATTGGATAATCAAAGAAGGCATTATAAACCATTATAACGACACCTTTGAGAATATTCTTGAGAGAATAAGACCCTTTGAAAAAGAGAAAAAGGGAAAAACTGGGAACACAACTATCCAGCTTGCAACCACAGATGGAAAGGGAGGGATAAAAACAAAAAAAACAAATCCCTATATACTAAACAAGCTACTCGAAAAGATAGCTTCCATAGAGGATAATATAAATGGCAAAAAAGACGAGATTTTTGATTTACAGAGTAAGTTTTCAGACTCTGATTTTTATGCAGACAAGTCAAACATAGAGAAAGCAAACAAAAGGATAGATGACCTTAAGAAAGAAATAATTGATTTAAACTTAGAGAAAGATGATTTAGAAACGGAGTATTTAAACTATGCAGAAATGTGATAAATATCAACAAGGAGTTCAGAGTTCAGAGTTAAGAGTTCGGAATTCCAAACTCCGAATTCCGAATTCTGAATTCCATATCGGCTTCACTACTTCATTTCCTGTAGAAGTCGTCTTTGCTGCTGGTCTTATGCCAATCGATTTAAACAATGTCTTTATTCTAAACAATCCTTCGCAGCTTGTAAAAAAAGCTGAATTAGCAGGTTTTCCAAGAAATATCTGCTCTTGGATAAAAGGTATGTATGTAGTGTCAGAGCTTGCCTCTGACCAATTATCGAACTCCGAACTCCACACTATCATAGGCATCGTGCAAGGAGACTGCTCAAACACCCATTCTTTGATGGATATCCTCAAAGACTCTGGAAAGCAAGTAATCCCCTTTTCATACCCCTATAATAGAGATAAAAAAATGTTAGATAAAGAAATCAAGGAACTGGAAAGTATTTTTCAAGTCTCAAGAGAGGAAACTCAAAAGATTAAACAAACCCTCGACCAGATAAGAAAAAAACTCATCTATCTTGATGAAATGACTTGGAAAACAAATCAGGTTACATCCTACGAAAACCATATTTGGCTTGTAACTTCCTCTGATTTCAATGGTAATTATCAAAAATATACTGATGACCTAAACATTTTTTTGGAGCAAGCAAAAAATAGAGACCCTTTCAGAAATAAATTAAGACTCGGATTTGTAGGTGTCCCACCTATTTTAGAGGATATATACTTTTTTGTAGAAGAATGCGGTGCGAGAGTTGTTTTCAATGAAGTTCAAAGGCAGTTCAGTATGTTTTATTTAGAAGAGGATATAGTTGAGCAATATAGTCGGTTCACATATCCTTACTCGATTTTTGATAGGATAGAGGACATCAAAAGAGCAATAAAAGAGCGGAATATCAATGGTCTCTTGTGTTATACTCAATCCTTTTGTCATAGGCAATTAGACATTATATCTCTAAAAAAGCACATAGATATACCTATTTTGCAAATTGAGGGCGACAAACCAAGCAAACTCGATGAACGGACAAAACTTAGGATAGAGAGTTTTTTGGAAATACTTTAATTCTTTGTGTATGAATAAACACTCTAAATTTCGCACTTCTAAATTTTACAATTTTTATGGATAATTTATGCAGAAAATATTTTTAGTCAGTTATTGCACAGATAAAGATATAGATTATCTCAAAAGGATTATTAACTCTGAAGATATCCTTGTCGGTGTAGATCAAGGCACAGATTTATTGTTAAAAAAAGATTTAAGCCCTGATTATATCATTGGAGATTTTGATTCTTTTTCTATAAAGGATAATGAATTGCCAAAGAAAACAAAGGTCTTGAAACTGAACCCCATAAAGGATGAGACAGATTTAGAGTATGCGATTAGGTATTTTCAAACTACATACAGGGAACGCAGGCATCCTACCTGCATAAAATCAGAACTCCAATCTATAATAATAGTAAACAACCTCCAAGGTAGGATAGACCACATTTTATCAGTCGTACACCTACTCGAAATTATAGAGTGCGGATACTTATGGAGTGCAGACCAAGAAATTTATTTACCAAAAAATCATTTTTATAGTGAAATTCCCTTAAATAGCACGATTTCTTTGATCCCACTTACAGAGAGTGTAAAAAATATTACTACTAAAGGATTGCTTTATAGGCTTGATAATGAGAGCCTTTTACGAGAAAAGTCGAAAGGTGTCAGCAATAAAAATGTTGACAAAAAAGTTGAAATTAATTTTAGTGTTGGAAAGTTGCTTATTATTATAAATAAGGGAGCTATTTAATGGAAAAAAAAGCTAAAGAAGGGCTTAATAGCTACGAATACTACGAAAAAGAATTAGAAAGAGTTATTTGGGAGCTTGAAGAGGGAAAGATTGAAACTCTTGAAGATTTAATTAAAAATTATGAGGAAGGTTCTACACTTGTAGAAAAATGTGAAACAATCTTGAAAACAGCTGAAATGCGAATATTGAAAATCGCAACACCACCATCTCCATCTATTAACCAATCGGAGACTGGATTAATAGAGGAAAGGTTATCACAGCCTAATGAAAAAAGAAATTTAAATAATGAATAAGGGAGTGTAAAATGTCAAATGTTTTATCTTTGAAAAAAGATATAAAAGAGCGAAGAGAGCAAGTCAATATGCTCTTAGACCGTTATTTGCCACGCAAAGATGATTATCCAAAAGAAATTCATAAAGCAATCAGGCACACATTATTTGCAGGGGGAAAAAGACTGCGTCCATATTTAGTAATCCTGACATATCAACTTTATCGAAGAAAGGTTACTGAAGACATTATAAGAGCCTCTGCTGCAATAGAGCTTTTACACACATACACGCTCATCCATGATGATTTACCAGAAATAGACAATGACAACTATAGAAGAGGTAAAAAAACCTGCCATATAGTTTTTGGCTCTGATATTGCATTACTTGCAGGTGATGCTCTTTTAGTCGAAGCCTTTAATTTTGTCAACCAGATAGAAATAAGACCTGAAATAAAAATAAAAATGCTACATGACATGGCAGTCCTTTCAGGTGATAAAGGTTTGATAGCTGGACAGATGCAGGACATACTTTCAAATGAAAAAGATATTTCTAAACAAACTTTAGATTTTATTCATCTAAACAAAACTGCTAAACTTATCCAGCTCTCAACAAGATTTGGTGCTTATATGGCGGAAGTTCCTTATTCCGAACTAGTAAAAGTTGATGAATTTGGTAAATTACTAGGGCTCGCTTTTCAAATTATTGATGATATTCTTGATGTGGAGGGAAATCCAAAAACATTAGGAAAATCTGTTGGGAAAGATAGTTCTGAAAAAAAATCTACTTATCCTTCTGTCCTCGGTTTAGATAAATCAAAAGAACTTGCTGAAACATATACCAATAAAGCTCTCACCATACTTGACAGCTTTGGAGAAAGAGCTACTATTTTGAGAGAATTGACTACTGAACTACTTTTGAGGAAATATTAATCATACCTACTAAACTGATTTTATAGGGAACTGATTTATCCCCATTGTTTTTGTCTCTTTTTTTAAGAACAGATAAATTCAGTCCCCAAATAAATAGAGTTAAGAAAGTCATAATATTTCTAAGGTCTTTACTTGATGTTGAAAATAGAAATAAAATTTATTTCAAAAACAGGAAAGAAACCAGAGAGAATGTCTGAATACGCCTCTGGATATGACATTTATGCTGATGTAGAAAAAGACATAGTTTTGAAGCCTTTAGAGCGAGCTTTGATACCTACTGGATTTGCTATTTCATTACCAAAACCTTTTGAGGCTCAAATCAGACCTAGAAGTGGTCTGGCTTTAAAAGATGGTATCACAGTATTGAATTCTCCAGGAACTATAGATTCTGATTATCGTGGAGAAGTAAAGGTAATTCTTATAAATCTATCAAATAAAGATTTTATAGTAAAAAGGGATATGAGGATAGCTCAAATGGTTATTTCAAAGCATGAAGATGTGATTTTTGAGACTGTAGAGTTTCTAGATAAGACAGATAGAGAGCAAGGTGGTTTTGGGCATACGCTCTATTAAACAGTTATTAATTAGCTTTGTAAAAGGAAAAAACTATGTATGAAAGAATAAAAGAACTAAAAAAAGAGAAAAACGCAGTTATACTAGCACACAATTACCAAACTGTTGAAGTCCAGAAAATTGCTGATATAGTTGGTGATTCCTTTCAGTTAGCTAAGATTGCTACTGAAATCAAAGCCGATATAATCCTCTTTTGTGGAGTAAAATTTATGGCAGAAACCACAAAACTTTTGAGTCCTGCTACTAAAGTTTTACTTTCTGTAGGAGATGCAGGTTGCCCTATGGCAGATATGGCTGCTGCCAATGATTTACAGCTTTTTAAAGAAAAGAATCCAAATCATCTCATTGTCTGCTATGTTAACTCCTCGATAGAGGTAAAAGCTCTTTCTGATGTCTGCGTTACTTCCTCAAATGCTGTTAATATAGTAAAACAATTGCCAAAGGACAGACCTATTATGTTTCTCCCTGACCAAAATTTAGGTCACTATGTGCAATCAAAAACAAATAGGAAAATCGATTTATGGGACGGTATGTGTCCTATACACCATCTATTTTTGACTGTGAATGATGTAAATGAAGCAAGAAAAGTTTATCCAGACCACCAAATCATAGTTCATCCAGAATGTAGACCAGAGCTTGTAGAAATGGCTGATTTTGTAGGTTCTACAAAGGCATTGTCGGACTTTGCAGAGAAATATGATAAAGTAGTGATTGGGACAGAAATCGGATTGATAAAAATGCTCCAAGATAAATACCACAAAAAGTCCATATTACCACTCTCTGAAAAAGCAATCTGTGTAAATATGAAAAAGACTAGTCTTCAGGATGTATTGAACACACTTGATAATGAATCAAATGAGATTTTTATACCTGAAAACATAGCGAAAAATGCTTTGATACCAATACAAAAAATGTTGGAGCTAAACTAACAAATATGAGATATTTCAGTATACCCAGCATGGAAATACAATTTCAACAGCACGACTTTTCACAGGCTGTGTCGAGTGATGTGTATCAATTGTATCTTGTATGTAGGGAATATATTGAATCGTTTCCCAAAAAAGTGTTTTCAATGATACCAAGAGAAACGGATATATCCGTTCCATACATAAATAAAAGGGTCTTGGACCTTGGTACAGGGAATGGAATTTTACTTTTAATGCTGGCAAAAGAGTTTCAGGAAATAGAATATACAGGTGTCGAGCTACTTCCAGAGCTAACAGAAATTGCAAGGATGAATCTAGAGAAATTATCTGTTTTTTTCACAAGTAACGAAAGGCTACCACTGACTGCAATCAATGATAATTCATTAAATAGTAGGTATGCTGGATGCGTTCCTAACTCATTAAATTTCAACATCATCAATGCCGATTATTGTAATCTTTTTAGTGTCCTTGATAATAGCCAAAAATTTGATATGATAATGTGTAACCCACCCTATTTTCAAATTGGTCAGGGAAAAATAAGTCCTATCTATGAAAAGGCTGTAGCAAGATTTGAGCTAAAAGCTACTTTGAAAGGATTATTAATTACTATAAGAAACTATCTTGCTGAGGATGGTAAAGCTTTTGTGATTTTTCCAATTTCTAGGGAAAAGGAGCTTGAGAGGGAAGTTCTAAAAAACAAATTACAAGTTACAAGTCCCCCCCTTTCCTCCCCCACCCATACTTCTTATGAGGGGCAGATCGAAAGCTCCCCCCTACTTGATAGTTCCCTTCAAAAAATAAAAATATTTGAGATTAGTCATGCTAAGAATTAAGACTTTTAAACTTTTCACATCCAAAAATATCATCTTAACGATAGATGATTTATCTTTTGATTTAGGGACATTTTCTTATATTCAAGGTGATAATTCTACAGGAAAAAGTTTGTTTCTCAGCACTTTAGCTGGTCAATATAAAAAGTTTACTGGTGAAATCATTTTCAAAAATAAACCATTGCTGAATTGGAAAAACGATTTTCTACTCTTAAACAACGACCTACCTGTCATCAAAAAGCTTGACTATATCGAAAACATCCAATTATCACTCGGTAGACTTGGCACTATACAAAAGAGCAGATTACTTGAAATGGCAACCATACTGGACATAGTCGACAATTTAAAGACAAAAATGGAGTATAGTAGCCGCTGTGAAAGGATGTTTATGTATCTTATAAGAGCCGCTCTACTCTCACCAAGTATATTAATGATAGACGATATAGATGATTATTTTGATGAAACTATTTTTGACAAGGTGTATCAAGTAATCTCTTTATGTTTAAAAAGCGGCATGTTGGTAATATCTACTGGTAAATCAAATATGGTAAATAATCTCACTTTTAAAATAGATTCGGGAGAATTAAGAAAATATGAGCCTAAAATATAATCTTTTTCTACATTTATTGATATCAGTAGTCTTTACTCTTGTTTTTATTTACGGTTCTCTTTATTTCAACGATTATATCGTTTATGTAAATCAAGAAAAGAGTTTATTTCCTATTTTAATTTATACGAATACTTTAAGTGAGGCAAACGATGTCCTTGATTTTGTGAGCAGCCATGAAGTCTATTCTTTATTCAATTTGACTTACCCTGATTCTCTGGCAAATTTATTGATTGATAAATATGGACTAACAGATTTTCGTAGAGCAGTGAGAGATTTTACACTTCCTTTTTTATTAGAGATTTTTATCAATCCTTTTGAAGCAGAAAAATTAAGCTCCTTTATCTATGAAATCACTTCATTTTTTCCCAATAATATAATCCATTATAACGAAAATATATGGTTGGAAATTGATTTGCAGACAGCGAGGTTAACTAAAATCCTATTTACCTTACAAATCATTGCATTAGCTCTATATCTATCTTTTCAGCTATTTTTTAGGATGATAATTATTTTTAAAAATAAAGAAAGTATCAGTGCTATAAAAAACTCTGGCATGACTCAAAGTAAAGTAGCTTTAAAAAGAATACAAGAAACGGTTACTTATCTGTTTTTTTCTACGATATTGATGATAATTATAGCTTTTTTTCTGAACTTTTTCATGATTTATAGAGATTTTTCATTGAGTATAAACAATCTAAATCTCAATCTACTGATTATGCTCTTTGTAGTCAATGCTTTGTTTGTCTTGTTTCAAAAGCCAATCTATACACGGTATTCAATGTAACTCGAACTTTCTAGTTCGAGAATCATCGTCAACTGGAAAAAGGAATATATGATTAAATTTTTACCAAATACTTTAACAATCCTACGGGTAGTTTCAATACCTATATTTTTGATACTTTCGCTAGGAGGACGACCAATAATTGCCCTATTTGTTTATATATTTGCCTGTATCACTGATTATTATGATGGTAATATAGCAAGAAAATACGGTATTGTAAGCAATTTTGGTAAACTCATGGACCCACTTGCAGACAAACTTCTTGTCCTTTCTGCTTTGCTTTTACTCTCTATTCCCCCTATTTCCTATATCCATTGGAGTATCATTATTATCATTGCCTTTAGAGAAATTGCTGTATCTATTTTAAGGCAGTATTACCAAAATAAAAATATTATCATTGAGGCAAATAAATGGGGTAAAATAAAGACAGTAGTCCAAATGACAGGTATTATCACTGCACTTGTGGTTTATACAGCTTTAAGTATGGATATATTTAAGTTTCTGTTGCCTTTTGAAAATGGATTGATTGTTTTTCTCAAAATATACTTTTGGATAACAGCTGTCATTACTATCATTTCAGGGGCAAATTATTTCTTTTATAAAACTAATTCTTAGGAGTTCAAATGAAATATTTTTGCATTTTGCTTTCTGCTTATTTATTTCTATTATCTGCTTGTAGCGATAGCGAAGTCCAAACGAGGGTGAGGACACAAGGTGTAAATCAGACACTAGCACAGAGTAGTAATGTCCTTATAACAAATTCAAGAAAGCCAAGAGCTTGGGGACATCCTCAAACGATTTATGTATTTGCAGACGAGCCAAATTGGTCTCTGAACCATCTTTTTTTGAGCTATTCTCTCGAAAGAGATTTCTTTACTACAGAAAATGAACAGCTTTTTCAACTTGTTTTATCTGACATACAAAATTTCAGAAATATTAACCGTTTCAACAATATCATTTTTCTTTGTGATATAAATTCAAACTTACCTGTGTCAAATTTTGTGAAATCTTTGATGTCGGATGATGTCATAAATAGTGCCAGACAGAGAAATGCTACGATGTTTATGAATAATAATCTCTGGGCAAGTGACCAGCTCGTCTTGTTTTTTATAGGTAATAGCCCAGAAAGTATTAGAGAGTTTTTATTTGACAATAATGAAACATATTTTCAATTATTTTATGATAGGTTTATTGCAAGACTTACTTATAATAGCCGTAGACTGAGAGGCATCAGTGAAAGCAATTTTGACGAGCTGCCATTTATGGTCTATATCCCTGAGACCTATCGTATTTATAAAAGAGATTTAGAAAACAATTTTATCTCTTTTATCTGGCGTTCAAGAGAAGACCAAGAAAGAAATCCAGACCTGTATATCTCTTTTTATTGGCAATTTTCTCCTGAAAACCCACTTAATGATGATTGGCTCTTTGAAAAAAGAACTGAGCTTGCCTGGCTCCACTACGATGAGGACGAGTTTACACAAGACGATATCATCAGAGGTATAAAAAGTCTTGGCAATAGAGAAGTCTGGTTTTTATCTGGTAGGTGGCAAAATCAGAAGTATTTTGTAGGTGGTGCATTCCAATCTTTTGCTTTTTATGAGGAAACCTTGCAGACTGTCTATGTGATTGACACTTCCGTCTATTTTCCAGCAGGTAACAAGCTCAGATATTTACTTGAGCTCGAAGGACTCGCTAAAACTTTTTTACCTAAATAAGTTATAACTAATTATTTAAACAATATAATGAAATTAAAAATAATATTCATCATCCTCATCACAATCTTATTAAATACTTCCTTACTATTCCTTTACTATGACCATATTTTAAAAGATGACATGTTTGATATAGTAACACGCACTGCTTTTCTACAATCCATTTATAGACTAGAGGAAAGCAATTTTCTCACTCGTTCACGCGATACTGTCATCACAGAAGCAGTAAGAATCATCACGCCTACAGTAGTCAGTGTTAATGTATGGAGACCTGAGTATATCAGACACCATTCCTTTCATGATGATTTTATTGGTATACTTTTTGATGATATAAATACTCTCGAAATGCAAAGTATAGGCTCTGGAGTAGTCTTTACCAGCAATGGATACATAATCACAAATGCTCATGTAGTAGAAAATGCTACTCAAATTAAGGTTATAACCCATGATTTTACCGAGTATGATGCTATCCTTGTAGGCATAGACTTAAGACACGATATAGCAATTATCAAGATAGATACTGAAAACCTCCTATTTGCTACACTTGGCTCATCAAATGATTTGATGATTGGGGAGTGGTCGATTGCTGTCGGAAATCCTTATGGTTTTTGGATAAAAGACTCGAAACCAAGCATCTCTGTCGGAGTCATTTCTGCCTTAGAGAGAAATTTTATCGATAGGCAAAACTCCAGAGTTTTTCGTGGGATGATACAGACTGATGCTACTATAAACCCTGGTAATAGCGGTGGTCCTCTTGTCAATATTTACGGCGAAGTAATAGGTATAAATACTTTTTTGCTCAAAGATGATGGAAATGATATTGAGTTTGGGTTTGCTATCCCTATTGATAGGATAAAGAGGATAGCCGCCGAATTGATTGACTACAATAGGATAAGAGAAGCTTATTTTGGCTTCCGTATACAAGAAATTACCCCTTTTATCAGAGAATACCTCTATCTACAAAGCAATGACGGAGTCATCGTCTCAAATGTCGACCAAAATGGACCTGCTTACATTGCTGGACTCAGAAGAGGCGATATTATCACTATGATTGATGAAATAATTATTAAAAATGAAGCTGATGTCGAGATTGCTATCTCTGACACCATCCCTGGAGTTTATCTACAAATAAGAATACTCAGAGATGGCAGACAATTTGAACTTATGCTCATAGCTGAAGAGCATTACTCAGGATAAATAGCAATTAGTTATTTGTATTTACGAAGAGCTTTTGTAGGGAACGCATTATGAGTTCTCTCAGAAAAGTCAATTTTCCGATTTTGCCCCCCACTCAGCAAGCTACATGGGTGCTATAATGACTATTCAGTAACGATTCATTTATCAATTCCCTTTTTTAACTTTGAATATTTTAGCGGATTTGATAAATGCTTTCTGAGGCTGTCGCATAGTGAGGTTTTATGGGTAGCAACTTTGTCTCAGAGTTGACTTTAGAGATGTGAATAGATATACATCTTATTGTATCATAAAATGTTATTGATTTCTTGAAATCACCGACAAAGTTTAATTTAATGGCGAGACGCCGTTGCTACACCAAAATGCGAAAACCTCTTTTTCTACAAAACCAAATTTTTTTAGTGTTAGAAAAGAGGATGAATATGATTTATCCTCCCTTCTTAACAATTTTTTAAAGGAAAGTTGACCTCCAAAAAAAGATTGACAAAAAAAGGTATTTAAAAAAATTTGCGACTATTAAGAAATATAAAGACAATTATCGTCAAATTGTAGAGGTAAAATGGCTATTGACAAAATGCAGAGCATGATTGAAACTTTTGAAACATCAAAAGACCTTCACGAAAAGATAAAAAAAGGAAAAGATTTATGTATAGCACTGAGTAAAATAGGAAGATACGAGGATGCTCAAAGATACGGATTTGAAATCTTGATGCTGGCAGAAGATATAGGTGAAGATGAGTTATTATTTTACGCATATATCGGTCTCGGTTTAGTATATTTCAATCAGAGTATGTATAATGAAGCAAAATACTATTTTCAAAAAGCTTTAGAAAGAGCACTCACCTATGAAAACAAAAACCATATAGCACAGGCTTACAACAATTTAGGCACTATACATCTAAACAACGGCATGATTCACAATGCCATCGACTTTTATACAAAAGGCATTTCTTTGATTGAATATATTGAGCATATAGAAGATAATCAGCTTTTAATAGGTCTTTATGTCGGTATCGGAAATGCTTATGTGTCTATAAAGGAGATTGGAACTGCTCTAAATTATTTTCATAAAGCTATGAAATTAAAAACACCTACAGCTCTGGGAATAAGTTTCTTTAATATCGGCTGTATATACAATGAATTAAAGGATTATGCCCTTGCTCTCGGCTATTTCAAAAGAGCCTATAAGATTTATGAAGCTGAAAACAATGTTTATTTTATGTTTTACAGCCTTTTAAATATTGGGACTATTTATTTTAAAAGAAATCAATTCGATTTGGCTCTGGAAACAGGTTTAAAAATCTTTGCCTATTATGAAAAATACAACAATAAAGTTTTTTTAAACAACGCTTCTTTACTTATTGCTATGGTTTATGCAAATACTGAAAACATTGAAAAAGCTGAAATCTACTACAATAAAATTCTTGAAAGTAGTGATTTTTTTGAGGATAACGAGTTTCTTGTCGATTATTATGAAAATTATTCGGCTTTTCTTTATAAAAATGAAAAATATAAGGAAGCTTATGATTTTATCATAAGATTCAAGGAACTAATGAATAGACTTAATGAAGAGGATTTTACAAAAAGCAAAACATACCTCATGGCAAAATTTGAGGCTGAACAAAAGCAAAGAGAAGTTGAAATTTATAGACTAAAAAATGTAGAACTCGCAAATTCTCATTTCTTGATAAAACAGCAGGTAGATGAGCTTATACATATAAAAGAGACACAAGACAATCTTTTGGGCATGATTTCACATGACCTAAAAAATTATATTGGTGGTATTTCCCAAACCCTTGAGGTAATGGGACACACGGATAAAGCACTTTCAGAAAATAAATATATTCAACAAATCACTACTTTGAGTAATATGTCTATGGCTCTTGTCAGAGAAATTATGACTATGAATAAATTGAATTTTGAAACTGACGCTCTACCTTTTTCAGAGCATGATTTAAATAAAGTCATCGAAATTTTTGCTGACCATCTTGTCATACTCGCAAATAATAAAAATATAGAGATGAACTTTGACTACTACCATGAACCTCTCTTATGTATGATAAATGTCGATAAAATCTATCGAGTCATTGACAATCTTTGTATTAATGCTGTCAAATTTACAAATAAAGATGGCAAAATAATGATTAAAACTCGCAAAACTTCCGAGTTTGCCGAAATTCATGTCATTGACAACGGAATAGGGATTGACGAAGATAAATTGCCACAACTCTTTAAGAGATATTCAAAATTTAGAAGAACTGGGACTGCTGGTGAGGAATCAACAGGTCTTGGTCTCTATATCGTAAAACAAATTGTTGATATACATCTCGGCAAAATTGAAGTTTACTCTGAAAAAAATAAATTTACACAATTTGTTATTAAACTCCCTATGGTGTAGAGGAAAATGGATAGAGGAAAATGGACAATGGATAATGGATAATGGATAATGCCTAATGCCTAAAGCCTAATGCCTAATGCCTAATGCCTAATGCCTAATGCCTAATGCCTAATAGATAATGGAAAATGGTTAATATGGTAGTCCTCCCAGAAATAGTAAAATATATCATAAAAACTCTTCAAAATCATGGTCATAAAGCCTATTCTGTTGGTGGCTGTGTGAGAGATAGCCTGATGGGATTAGAGCCAAAAGACTGGGATGTTTGCACTTCAGCCTTACCAAAACAAACTATAAAAATTTTTTCAGAATACACTATCATAAAAACAGGTTTAAAACATGGCACCATTACCCTACAAACCTTGGAGCCTCACGGAATAGAGATTACTACTTTTCGAGCAGATGGGACATATTCGGACAATAGAAGACCTGATAAAGTTTTTTTTATCAAAGATTTAAAAAATGATTTAGAAAGAAGAGATTTTACTATTAATGCTCTAGCTTTCAACAACGAAAAAGGTCTTGTAGACTATTTCAATGGAGTCGATGACATCAAAAACCGCATTATAAGGTGTGTTGGCATCCCTGATAAGAGATTTCAAGAAGACGCTCTGAGAATACTTAGAGCTCTGAGATTTGCAGCTATTTTAAATTTTGAGATTGATGTAGAAACAAAAAAATCTATCTTCAAAAATAAATTCCTCTTAAAAAACATCGCAAAAGAAAGGATTAATACAGAACTTAATAAACTATTACTTGGAGACTCCGTAAGTAAAATATTATCAGAGTTTCATCCTGTATTTGAGGTCTTTATACCTGAAATAGCCCCCTCCATGAGCTTGCGGAGTGGGGGGGAGGGAGATGATATGGTCTTAGCCCCCTCCATGAGCTTGCGAATGGGGGGGGAAGGGGGGGGTAGTTACAATATACATGATAACTTTAAAGCATTACCTAAAGACCTCATCATTCGCCTTGCTATCATCTTTGACCATCCCACTAAAAAAGAAAAATTTACTATACAAAGACTTAATGAATTAAAATATGACAATAAAACAATCAAATCTGTTTCTATCCTTGTAGCAAATCGGCAAAAAGATATTTTACCCAATCGTATACATATCAAAAGATGCCTAAATGAGATAGGATTAGAGAGTTTTTTTAAACTTTTAGAAATAAAAAAATATGACATTATACAAAAATTGCCACCCCCATGTAGCTTGCGAAGTGGGGGAGGGGAGGGGGGGGATTACGATCTGCCACCCCCAAGTAGCTTGCATAGTGGGGGGGGAAATGGGGGGGATTATATAGAGTTACTACACCAGATTTTACACGAAATTATTTCCCAAAAACAATGCTACTCATTAAAAGATTTAGCAATAGATGGAAACGATTTGATAAACTCTGGCATAACAGATGGAAAAGAGATAGGACACATCTTAAATAAGCTTTTAAAAATGGTCATAGATGAGGAAATAGAAAATAAAAAAGAAATATTATTAAAATGCGTTATTTGAATATTCGTATAATCAATCGTCTTGATTGACCTTACCTGAAATGTTGTTGAATGTTCTCCTTTCTAATCCTTGTCTAAGAATCATTATTTATAGAAAATACTTGTCAAAAAAAGCTATTTATATATTTTGGCATCTAGATAAGGAGAAAATATGCCTAAAATAATATCAAGTAAAGTAGCAGCCGATTTGATTAAGCCAAATAGCCGTATCCTATTTGGTGGCTTTTTGGCTGTAGGTTGTGCAGAAAATGTAGTCGATGCTCTCGTTGAAGCAGGGACAAATGACCTACATCTAATTGTCATTGCTTCAGACTATGAAAACAAAGGTGTCGGAAAGCTTGTAGCAAACAATCAAATAAAGAGTGCACAGCTTTCTCACCTCGGAACAAACAAAGCCACTCAAGCTCAAATGAATTCTGGTCAAATAGAAGTTGAAATAATTCCTCAAGGCACTCTTATGGAAAGGATAAGAGCAAAAGGTGCTGGTCTCGGTGGAATACTCACACCCACAGGAGTAGGAACTATTGTTGAAGATGGAAAAGAAAAATTTCATCTTGATGACAAAGTTTATATTCTCGAAAAAGCGATAAGTGCCGATTTTGCAGTTATCAGAGCATTTAAAGCAGACAAACATGGAAATTTGATTTACAAAAAAACAGCACGAAATAGCAATCCCATCATGGCTACAGCTGCGGACATCACCATTGTCGAAGTAGACCATATAGTGGAAATTGGTGAGCTATCACCAGAGGAAATCATTACACCTGGCATTTTTGTAGATTATATCGTTTTACATCAGGAGGCAACAAATGGATAAAAATGACAAAAACTATAAAAAAGTTTTGATAGGTAAAAGAATTGCCAAAGAGTTAAATGATGGCGATTTTGTCAATCTTGGCATAGGATTGCCTACTGAAGTTGCAAACCATATCCCTGAAAATATTAATGTAGTCTTTCAATCTGAAAATGGCATCATGGGAGTTGGACATGAACCAAAAACAGGAGAGGAAGACCCAGATATGATAAACGCAGGTGGTGGATATATTACTGCAATACCTGGTAGTGCCTTTATCGACTCTTGTATGAGCTTTGCTATCATCAGAGGTGGACATCTTGATATGACTGTTCTCGGTGCTTTACAAGTTGACCAAAAAGGAAATCTTGCTAACTGGTGGATACCAGGAAAGCTAGTGCCAGGAATGGGTGGAGCTATGGACCTTGTCTCTGGTGCAAAAAAAGTAGTGGTAGCTATGGAACACTGTGATAAAAACGGAAATTCAAAAATTTTGAAAGAATGCACGCTTCCCCTGACAGCTACAGGAAAGATTAATCTAATAGTAACCGACATGGCAGTGATGAAAATTGAAAATGAAAAGCTGATACTTCTCGAAATTGCAGAAGGGTATACTATCGAAGACATAAAAAAAGTTACTGAAGCCGATTTAGTCGCTGAGGGGGAAATTGGTAGTTTTGGTGTGTAACTTCGACAGAGAACGCAGGCATCTTGCCAATAATATATTAGGATAATTTGCAGGCAAGCCACCGCGACTTGAAAGTCGAACCATCAAAGCGGTAACTTCAAAAAAACTCTGTGTTTCTCTGTATTTCTCAGTGTTCTCAATCTCTGTGCGCTCTGTGTCTTCTCTCAAAAACTCTGTGTTAAAAAAGAAGTTATAGGCAAGATGCCTGCGTTCCCAGTTGAAGTTACCACCACGATGATTTGACCTTCAAATCACGACAACTTACCTGCTTTCTTATTGAAGAAAAATAAATGTAACATCTATTCAAAAAAAATGTTTAATAAAAAAAAAACTATAGAGAGGTAATTATGGCTCAATTGAGAGATTTGTTTTATTGTGCAAAATGCAAGAACCTCGTGGAAATGGTTCAGGTTGGACCTGGTGGCTTGTTTTGTTGTGGTGAGGCTATGGTATTATTAAAAGGGAATACCACTGATGCAGCAAACGAAAAGCATCTACCAGTGGTTGAGGACAAAGGTGATTCAATCCATGTTTCAGTAGGTAGTGTCGAGCATCCGATGACAGAGGAGCATTATATCGTCTTTATCGAATGTATGACAGAAAATCGGGTTTACAGAAAAGAACTGAAACCTGGTCAAAAACCTACCGCTTGTTTCCCTGTTAAAAAGGACGATGTTGTCGAGATTAGAGAGTTTTGTAATCTGCACATGCTTTGGATATCTTAATAAGCATTAGGAGAAACAATTGTCAGATTTCAAAAATTCACAGACTGCAATCAATCTCATAAAGGCATTTGTCGGAGAGTCGCAGGCAAGAAATAGATATACTTTCTATGCCAAAATAGCTCGACAAGAGGATTTATGTCAGGTAGAATCTACTTTTCGTGAGATTGCCGATAATGAAGTTGATCACGCAAGCGTCTTTTACAACAAGCTGATTAAATATGGGTTTAATAATGACAGTATAGTCTTAAAAGAAGTAAAGTTTAATATCTCTTTGTTTGAGACTACATTAGAAAACTTGAAATTTTCAGCAAACGGTGAAAGAACAGAATACATGGAAACCTATCCTGAATTTGCGAGAATAGCTGAAAAAGAGGGTTACCACGATATTTCTGATGCTTTTCGATTGATAGCCAATGTAGAGGAAGAGCATGAAAAAATGTTTTTGAAACATATCGGACAGATGCAAGAAAAGAGCATTTTTTCAAAAGATGGAAAACTATACTGTAAATGTTCAAATTGTGGCTTTTTAAATGAGAATATATAAGTTACAAGTTACAAAAATAAAGGAGTAAACAAACATGTCAGATTTTAAGAATTCAAAGACAGCATTGAACCTTATGAAAGCCTTTGCTGGTGAATCACAAGCTCGCATGCGTTATACTTATTACGCAAAAGTAGCTAAAAAACAAGGGTATAAACAGATAGCAAATATCTTTAAAGAAACAGCTGATAACGAAAAAGAACATGCCAAGCTTTTTTACAAAAAATTATTAGAGCACGGTATGAATGAAGAAGTCATCATTTTAAATGGTGCAGGTTATCCTGTTGCTTTGTCAGATGAAACCCTAAAAAACCTTCAATATGCTGCAAATGGTGAAAAAGAAGAGTGGACTGAGCTTTATCCTCAATTTGCTGCCGTAGCTGATGAAGAGGGCTACAAAGATGTAGCTGCTGTATTTCGCTTGATTGCCAAAGTTGAAGAAAAACATGAAAAAAGATACAGCAAGCTTGCCCAAAATATTAAAGACGACACTGTCTTTAAAAAATCAAGTAAAGTCGGATGGAAATGTCTAAACTGTGGATTTGTGGTAGATAACGACCATGCACCAGATGAGTGTCCAGCATGTAAACATCCAAAAGATTATTTTGAAGTTTTAGCAGAAAATTACTAAATAATTTCTGTTAGGGTATTTTCTATGTAGTGCCAATCTCTGATAGGTTTTTTGACTAAATCTGAGATTTCTACTACAGATTTGAGTTGCAGGCAAGCCACTGCGACCAGAGAGTTGAACCATCAAACCGGTAACTTGATTTTATAGGGAACTGATTTATCTGTTCCGAGTTTTGTAGGGAACTGATTTATCTGTTCCGAAATCGTAGAGTCAATCGTCCCGATTGACATAATGGAACAGATAAATCAGTTCCCTACAAATCAAGTTATAGGTAAAATGCCTGAATTCCGAGTAAACAT
>Ga0099364_10004358_pt1 | contig 21486 bp, 18 predicted proteins | sample TergutTh196P3_FD_73070 | JGI IMG/M metagenome (GOLD analysis project Ga0099364, IMG submission 73070) | Microcerotermes parvus P3 segment gut microbial communities from Pointe-Noire, Republic of the Congo - Th196 P3 | ecosystem: Host-associated > Arthropoda: Insects > Digestive system > Gut ... | reverse complement strand
AAAAATAATTTCAAGAATGGAGTGTTATTTATCAGAAACCTAAAACGCCATAAGGCGATTACCCTACGCATGACCCCCGAGGAATTTACCTTTTTCACAAACCAAATGAAAACCGCAAAGCAGAAAACTCAAACGGATTTTTTTCTCGCCGTGCTTCGCAAAAAGCCCATTATCGTAATCGAGGATTTACGTCCCATGCTCCAAGAATTAAAACGTCACGGCAACAACCTTAACCAAGTAGCACGGCAATTAAACGAAACGGTAGTATTCGGCGAAAGTGCAAAAAAAGTTATGAACGAATGTTGGAAATGTTACCGCACCATTTCTCAACTAGAGGGGATTGTGCTTAATGCCGTTATTCGAGGCTCAATTAGAAGGGGTGGCACTTAATGCCCTTATTCAAGGGAACGGCAGGAAAAGCCAAACCCAAGAAAGCGATTGACTATATCACCGACCCGAAAAAAGCAGTTATTGTTTCCAGTTTTGCACTGGACGATAACGCCGATTACGCAAAACAATTTGCGGAAACTTGCAGACTTTATGCCAAAGGAAACGGCTACAACGAGAGGAAATATTATCATTTCAAGCTATCGCCCGACCCTTCCGACAACGCCACGCCCGAACAATGCCACGCATTAGCCGAGCGAATGGCAAAAGAATTATTTTCCGCTCATGAGTGCGTAATCGCCGCGCATGACGATACGAATGTGCCGCATGTTCATATTGTCGTGAACGCCGTCAGCTTTGAAACAGGAAAGAAATTTCATATGAATATCGGCGAATACCAAAAAAGCAAAGACCTTGCAGATATTTTGGGCGCGGACATGGGATTTACTCCGTTGGACTGGCGAACGAAAACGGCAGAAAAGCGCGACCGCATTTTTGCAGACGAGGAAATAAATTCGGATAAAAAATATGTGTCAAATACAGAAATCCAAATAATTAAACGTGTTCAAAACGGCACGGCAAATTTGGATAGTAATTCAAGCGAAACTGAAATACTATCCCGAACATCTTGGAAAGAAGCCCTACGGCAAGCCATAGACGAAGCAAAGGCACATTGCAAAAACCGTGCGGAATTTCAACGCTATCTGCAAAATAATTTTGGCGTAACCATGCCGAGGAATACAGGCAAAACGGTGTCGTTTGTTCACCCTGCCGTGGGCGAAAATTATGCCATACGTGGGAACAAATTAGGCGGTGATTATACCGCCACAAGCATAGACCAAGCGTTACAAGAAAACGCAGAAAGGAATTTACCAAATGCCCGATTATTCATTGCCGAGGAACAATTCGCAGACCCAATCAGCAATAGCCCAACTTTCAACAGCAAGCCAACAATACAAACTGGAAACCGAGAACGCCTTGCTCCGAGAAGCATTAGCGACATCAGCGCAGAATTGCGAAGCATTGATACGGCAGTTGCGAGAATCGCAAAACAGGTTCAACATCAACCTAAGCGAGCAGATAGTTTGGCTTCAAAACCAAGCGGAGAAAACAAAGGAAACGCTGTATCTCGACATGGAAGCAATCAAAAAAGCGATACAGCAGGGCGAGAAAAACCACCAAGCCCAATTATCAAAGCTACAGAACATGAACGAAGCGTTCAGCAAAAGCCTAAACGCCGTTCTGGACGCAACGACCGATAAAATAATCGCCCATGTGAAAGCCGACACCGATGCCGCATTAAAAGCTAACCGTGAAACCATGACGGCGATTATAAAAAACATGGATTCCACCGCCGAGAATGTTTTAAGCAACGTGAAGAAATTGAACAAAAACCTAAGCGAAACATTCAAAAAATCAAAGACCGTTCTTGATAATCGCGCCAACGCTTACCACTCGTCAATGGCACGATTATTTGTGTTGGACGGTTGGCGAAAAAAGGTTTTTTGGGCTGGGATTTGTGCGGGTATTGCAACGCCGCTCGTGCTTATTCTAAGGCTTATTTTTTGAAACATAATCACAGGAGGTGAACAAATGGCAGTATATGGCTATTGCCGTGTAAGCACGGCAGAACAAAACGAGAATCGTCAGCTAGACGTAATGACGGAGTTAAAAGTCCCACAATCTCATATCTTCGTAGATAAGCAAAGCGGCAAGGATTTTGAACGCCCTGCGTGGAAGGCTTTGGTCGCAAAGCTACAGCACGGCGATTTATTATATATCCATTCAATAGACCGTTTAGGGCGGAACTACGGCGAAATCCAAAACTGGTGGAGGATTTTAACCCGAGAAAAAGGTGTTGATATAGTTGTGCTAGATATGGAACTTTTAGACACACGCAAGGGCAAGGATTTACTTGGTACGCTAATCGCCGACCTAGTGCTAAACCTATTTTCATATGTAGCCCACAACGAACACTCCGCAATCCGCAAACGCCAACAAGAGGGCATCGCCGCCGCAAAAGCGCGTGGCGTAAGGTTCGGCAGACCCACCAAAAAGCCCCCTGAAGATTTTGCACTTTTGGCGAAGCAATGGGAACGTGGGAAACTCCGCACAAAGGATTTTATGGAGCAGACTGACTTGTCAGAAACCACGCTATACAGGCGTTTGCGAGAGCATAACGCACGGAGGAAAAAATAAAAAAGTCCGCCAAAAGGTTTAGGTTTTGGTGGATTGCTTTATTTACCCATTATACGGGAATTTTCCCAAAAGGCAAATATAATTTAACATAATTTTGAAATTCTTTGGATTATTTTTGAAAAAAATAAGGGATTTACGTTGAGAATAAACGTAAATCCCTTTGCGGGGGAGTTTGTCAAAACCTAAACTTTATGGCGGTAAAATTTGCGGCATAAAGTTTTTATTGGATTGCTTAATCGCAGTAAAAATAATACAATATACATGGGAGTGTGGAATAAAAATGAAAACCAAGAAAAGACTGGAACTAACAATGAGCGTGGTACAAAGAAAACTAAAATCAGCCACTGCATTACTACTGGTGTTTACGCTACTATTCAGTACCATTGAAACTGCCGCTATGCAGACGTATTCATTCGACAACCCACTCCATGCCGCCATTGATTTTATTTCCGAAGAAGAAACCACCAACGCCACAGAAGTAACCACCCCCGCCACGGAAGCGGATATTCCCCCCACAGAACAAACCACCCCCGCCACAGAAGCGAACACTCACTCCACAGAACCAACCACTCACGCCACCGAACCCCTCACCCCCACCGACCCCGACCTCGACACCATAACAGGCTTCAACACAATCCCAATTATCCAAACAAACCTAAAAGGAAAAGAAGCCAACGGCCTAACCCCAGCGACCCATTCCGCCCTAGTCACACAAATAACCTCACTAATAAACAGCTCGAACAAACCAACGTCAATGACAGTAGGCGATACAACTGTACGCATAGTATTTGACGAATACTGGCCCGGCGGCCCCGGCGATACATACGCATATGTAAACAATGTGCGTTGGAATCACGCCTATATCAACACCAACGACAACAGCCAACTCAACACAGCCCTTTTTGTCTTTGAAAACCTCGAACGCGAAATTTGGATAGGCTTCGCTCGTTCATATAGCTATGGGAATATCCGTTTTGTGGGAATAGGAAACGTCCCCGCAGCGTATAACATGCCCGACATAATTTACGTAGGCTTCGACCCCGGCGGCGAAATGTATGGCGTAATTCCGCAGTATATATCCGACCCCGTAGACATAATAAACGGCAACCTAGTATGGGAAAATACCGACATAGCCCTGCATGGCTCACAGCCGTTGCCTTTCACTCGCTACTACAATTCGCAAGACAAATCGGATTCAACAATGGGCGTAGGCTGGCGGCATAACTATGAGTACCATTTGAAATATGATGATGACACCGAGCAATTCATTGTTGCAATCCCCAACGGATTTGAATATAGGTTTACGCATATCGGTCAAGGCATAGGACAAGCCGATGTCCCATATGTGGGATTCCGCATGACAACGCAAAACACCTTTATTTTCACCGCACATGACGGGACAGAGGTGACTTTTGACGAATACGGCAGAGTGGCAACAATTATTGACATATATGGCAACGAAACACAGCTTGAATACAGCAACGATATACTGTCCGAAGTAACAAACCGCTCAGGCTCGCTGGTCTTTGAATACGGCACTTTCCCCGATGGAAACAGAAGAATGCAGTCCGTAACTGCTGTACCCGCAGATGGAAACAACGGAAACAACGAAACTAGAACAATCACCTACGGCTACACCAACTATGATGATGACTACGCTCTAACCCAATTCACAAACGCCGACAACGACACTCAAACTTACGGCTATGTTGGGGAGTTTAACCTAGCAACCGTAACCAACTTTAACGGAGAAGTCACGCTAACAAACACATACGACAACCACAACCAAGTAACCACTCAAAAAATAGCCGACCAAGGGCTATCATACTTCACATATGATTATATCAGTCGCATGAATACATTCACAAATCCCGCGGGCTTGGTAACAGAGTATTACTACGACCAAAACGGCAAAATCGCACGAACGGAAGAATACCAACAAGGCACTACGAACCGTGTAATCCGCTCCCAATCAATGGTAAACGGCCTACTCATGTCCTCCACAGACTACATGGGAAACGTCACCACATACACCTACGACACCCAAGGAAATCGCACGTCCGTAACCCACCCCGACCAAACAAAGGAAGCCTTTGAATACAACGAAAAACGGCAAATAACCTCGTCCACTTTAACGGACGAGAATGGAGCGATATTAGAAACCCTAACCTACGAATACAGTCACCCCACAGGCGGAAATTTACGCAAAGTCATATTCGCACCGCAAACCTCGGGCGGAGCAAGCCAGCCCCCAAGCGAACCCCCACACACTCGCGAATTTATCTACAATACCCAAAACGACCTAATAGCCTACATTGATGCGAACGGCAACGAAACCACCCTAACCCACGACACACGCGGCAACGTAACAAGCATAACCGACCCCACAGGCTACACGACCGAGTACACCTATGATATACACGGCAGACTTGAAACCGAAACAGCACCCATGAACGGTAGCACCGCACCTAGAAACATCACACGCTACGAATACTCCGAAGCAAGCAAGCTACTACGCATTATTTACCCCGACAACACAATACAAACAGCCTTTGACGTAAACGGAAACGGCTTTAACGAAGAAGTAACCGACCCGCTAGGGAACGTAACAAACATAGCATACAGCACCATGAGCCGCCCATTGTCGGTAACGGATTCTCGTGGCGGAGTTACCACCTACGGCTACGATACCTCGGGCAGATTAACACAAGTAACAGACCCCGAAAACAACGCCAAGACCGCCAATCCGCTATCCACCCTATACACTTATGACACCCGCGGCAGAGTAGCCACACAAACCGAGCCAAACCAAAACCAAGCGAACCTAGCACCGTCCGCAAGCCCTGCGACATGGCAATTCTCGTACAACGACAACAACGACTTAACCGTCATTCTAACCCCCGACAACGGCAGAACCGACACCGCCTACGATAACATGGGGCAGATTACGTCTATTTCACGCCAAAAAACAGAAGCCAACGCCACAACCAACACCGAAGCCGTCACCGAAACCATTCAATTCACTTATGACAGACTAGGCAACATAACGCTTATTACCGACCCACTAGGAAACACGCAGGGAGCGGAATACGACCGTTACGGCAATATGACACGCTTCGTGGATTCCAATGGAAACGAATGGCAATACATCTACGATAACGAAAGCCAACTACTGGAAATCATAGACCCGATTAACGGAAGCACAAACCCCACAGCCTTTGAGTACGACACCGCAGGGCGATTAACCAAGACAATCACCCCAGCCAACGTAACCTATTTGTACGAATACAACGCCAACGCCTTATTGTACAAAGTCACCGAAGTAACCGAACCGCAAAACCCACAAAATCCACAAAACCGCACATGGCTAAACGTCTACGACAGCATGGGAAGGCTTACGCGCCAAACAAACCCAGACGGAACGTATTCACAGCTAGAATACGACAAAAACGGTCAACTAACCAAGGTAATTGACGAAAACGACAACACCGTTTCCTATACCTACGACCCCAACGGAAATGTAGCCACCATAACAGACGCAACCAACAACGCAAAGCCCGAACTGGAAAGAGAAACCATACATTTCACCTACGACCTAAACAACCGCCTAACCGAAGTAAAACACATACGACTAGCGGACGAAGCCGTCCTCCGCACCTACGCAAGCTATTCTTATGACGATAACGGCAACATAACAAGCGTAGAAGCCAACGGAAGCCGTACCGAGTGGGACTATGACGTTATGAATCGCCCGATAAGGGAACGCTCGGCAAGCAACGGCGAGCGGCTCTTTGAGTACAACAAAGCAGGGGAATTAACCTCGCTAACCAACGGCAGGGGTACGGAGTTGGCGTTTGCCTACGACCTAAACGGACAAATGACCCACGGCGTGGGAGTGGATTACACATACGACCCGAACGGAAACGTCTTGACTGTCACCAACGAAAACGGAACAATCGTCCGTGAATACGACCAGCTTAACCGTGTGACAAAGTACACAGACGTGAACGGTAATGAAATAGAACGCATGTACGATGCGGACAGTAGAATAACTGCCATAACCTACGCAAGCGACAACGCAGGCAACAACGCCACTACCAAAACCGTATCGTATGACTACAATCAATCGGGGCAGTTAGTGCAAGTCACAGACTACAACGGCAGAATAACAGCCTACACCTACAACCAAAACGGACAACTACACACCACCACACGTCCAGACGGCTCAGTGGAAACACGCACTTACGACAACGCAGGGCGTATAACGAGAAGTATCACGGTAAGCACAACCATAACAAACGGCACAAATATAATCAATGATTACAGCTACGAATACGACAACAACGGCAATTTCACATCAGAGGAAAACGACATACCCGACCTACTGCTAGAACTACCACTCCCTGCCATTATGACCTATAGGGCAGATAATCGTAATCAGCTAGGGACATATGACGGTCAAGCTGTTATATTTGACATGGACGGGAATATGACGTATGGGCCTTTGAGTGACGGCTTTGTGGAGTATGAATATGACAATCTTAACCAACTAACCAGCGTAGGCAACGCTACCGTAGGCAACACCACCTACACCTATGACGGCGAGGGCAACAGGGTATCGCAGACAGTAAGCGAAACGGTAAACGGACAGACCGCAAACGAGCAAACCACTACCTACGTAACCAATCCAAACACCGAACTATCACAGCTTTTAATCACAAACCACCCAGACGGAAGCCAAACCTTTTATGTATACGGCTTGGGGCTTATTTCGCAGGAGCGTATATACAACGAAGCAACCGACAATGGAGCAACAGGCAACGGAGCAACCGAATACAGAATTTTCCACTATGACTACCGTGGAAGCACAACCGCGCTGACAGACATAAACGGCACAGTCACGGACAGATGGGCGTATATCCTCTCTGGCGAGATAATCGGGCGTGAGGGTACTACCGAAACCATATTCCAGTTTGTAGGTCAATGGGGCGTACAAACCGACAGCAACGGCTTATATTTTATGCGGGCGCGTTACTACAACCCCACAATTAGCCGCTTCATTAACGAAGATTTCCACTGGAATATCCACAACATGCAATATGGCGATAGCCCCTCATATGTTAGCGGTGGGTACACACATACAAATGGTGGGTACGCTTCCGACATGGCTCGCATACCGCACATGCCGTCCATTCTACAAAGCGCGAACCGCTACGGCTATGCCATGCACAACCCCATTATGTACAACGACCCCTCGGGCTTGTTTATTGGAACGGCACTAGATGTCGCAAGCGTAGCATGGAGTACAAGTGCTTTAATTAGGAAGCCCTCATGGGCTAACGCAGGATATTTGGCGTTAGATGTGGTGGGTGCAACTCTCCCATTTGTTCCCGCCATAGGTACGATGATAAGGGCTAAGCGAGCATCTAAAGCACTTAAAGTAGCTGGAATAGTTAGGGTGGTCGATACCGCTACAGATGTTACTAGAGTGGCTAGGGCGGCTAGGGTAGCTAGAGTGACTGGCAGGGTGACTGCTAATGCCGCTGATGTGAATAGGGTGGTACGAGCGACTGATAGGGCTGCGACTGTAAATAGAGCAGTGCGGACGGCTGATAGGGCTACGGACGTGACGAGTAACGCAAGCCGTGTTACGAGGGGTGCGGGGAATGTTCCCCTCACAAACGGCTCAAGAATGACTACAAGTAATGCCCTTGACGCAGCTAGTGATTATTTGGGGTCTGGGTACAGTGATATGGGCGGTGGGAGATTTGTTTCAGCGGATAGGACAAGACAGGTTCGGTTTACAAATAGCGACCTAACGCCAATAAACAATCACGCAGGAGCACCTCACATGAATTTTGAAACCCTCGTTCCGAATCCTAGAAAACCCGGCGGAGTGATACCAGACCCAACAAAAAATATTCATATTTACTTGTTGGATTAGGGGGGAGGGCGAAAGCATGGAAGAATTAGTATTTGAATTTTTGAAAGAACGAAACTTTATCAAGGGGGAAGATGTCATTGCTTACAATGAAGTTAATATTGATGGTACTGACGTGGTGATAAAAGGCAATAAATTAGGCTTAATTCAGCTTGCGGATTATTTAGTCCAAATAGCAATTAGCGATACTGATAACCACCATATTCATTTAGACGGCGATAATTTTTTTGATAATGCAAATTGTGAAATAATTATTGCTAAACAGCTTCTTTAGCAAGGGGGCATTGTATGAAGATTTGCATAAACACAATCCTGCCCGATTCCCCCCCCCGGAGGTGTACGACCCGCACTTTCATTTGAAATTCCGACACCGTAACTTTTTGAAGTTACGCAAAAGGTTTAGCATAAAAACAAAGGAAAGGGAGTGCGATTTATGTATGTGAGGGCTTTTGACAATCAGCGAAATGTGTATTTTAGGTCACAAGTATATGCGGTTATTAACCTTGGATTCTATGAAAAACAACTGTTAGTCTTTTCCCTTAACGGTGACAGTTATTTCAAATTTTTTGAGTGTATTGATAAAAGCAATCCTAAAACACACAAGGTCTTGATAAACTCAATCCATGTCAACGCATGTAATCCCGACACTGAATGGATACACGAAATAAATGAAGATATTGACAAGAACCTTGATGAATACGCAACAGTATTGGATAGTGATATTCGTTTTTTTGAATATGAGGGCTATTCATGGATTTATGAAAACAAACCGTTATTAACTGAACTTTTGAAAGGGGGTGTGGTGTCAACCAAGGATTATGAGAATAAAATGCTTGCAACCGATGCGTATAAGTTGGAAAATTGGCATTATGTTGAGAATCCGCAAGATATTGACTTCATTTTTGCAGAAACAAACGGATTCCACGATAGCGTGCTTAAAGAATTAAATTATGTAAGCGGTAGTTATGTTGACGCTGAAAACCAAATGTACGATAGCGACAACGTGCGACAGCTAATACTGCGATTTGACAGTCAATGGTGTCGTTCTATAGAGCTGGTTTTTGACGGCGTAATTTCATTAAATTTACGACCGTTCTTGGATAATGAAACCTCATTCCTCTATGACGCATCTCTATTTGTGCAAGATGAAACGATATTCTTCTTTGATTCACAAATTGATAGTGTTGACACATCATATGATGGGACGTGGGTACAATCATATGGGCTAAGATGGCGTTTTTATGGTGAAAACCTTAAAAGGGGCATTTAAATATATCACTACATGAAACACAAAAAAACCTATAAGGAGCGTAAATCATGCGAAAAATTAAAATTTTACACCTAATTCTAGCCACATTCATTTTAACACTTTTCACCATCACATCAGCCGCCGCCACGACCTACGAATATGACAATTTCGGCAGAGTAATCGAAGTAACCCTCAACAACGGTAAGAGTATTTACTACACCTATGACGAATATGACAACATCGTAAGCATAACCACGGTACAAGGGGATTATGTAACGGTCACTTTCGTGCTAGGTGACGGCGTGATTGTACTCAGCGGTGAGCTTATCCAGACAATCCCGCAGGGTAGTGAAGCCGTATCCCCTATAGTATCTCGCAAAGGTTGGATTTTTGACGAGTGGGATATGGACGTAATAGGCATAACCACCGATACTACCGTAGCCTCTATATGGTTACGGCTTGGGAATGTATCTCTAAACGGCAGGGGTAACGTAACCTCCGCAGACGTGGTTTGGTTAGCGCGACATATTGCTGGTCATGCAGGCTTTGATTCGCCCGATGAGCGTATCGCAGATATAAACGGTGACGGCATTGTGGACGCAAGCGATATTACAGCGTTATTGCGGTGGTTGACAGGGTATGATTTAGACGATTTGAAAGTGCAAACAGAAGCGGAGTAGAAACGGAATGAAAACACAGACCATGTAATTCCAATGGCAAGAAATTTAACCAACACAATAATCACTTGCCCGATATGAGGAATATATCCCCTTATCGGGCTTTTTTCAAAACCACACTTGACAAAGGTACTCCGAGGGAACGTGACACAGCAGGAAAGAAACGTAGATTTAAATATTGTGTTTGTTAAGGGCATTTGCAGGTTTTTTGTAGGGGACGGATTTATCCGTCCCGAGGCTACCTCGCTCTGCGTTAATGGACGTTACTCGCCCCGAATTGACGAGCGTGCATACCTCGCCCCTACAAGAACCTGCAAGCCCCCTTAACCAGTGGCTTAACAAATGCTTTATGCAACACGGATTTGGCGGATTTACGCAGATTTTGCGGATTCGAGCTTGCGATAATAAATAGCGTTGGAACGCATATTTAGCGGATTTTAACAAACACGCCAGACAGAATCCGCGAAATCCGTGAAAATCCGTTAAATCCGTGTGAAGCCCTTGAATCCGCGAAAATCCGCCAAATCCGCGAAAATCCGCGCTCCATAAATCAATCAAAAAACGCCACACCCATTGGCATGACGTTTAATAAAGTTATAATGATATTCGAGCCTATGAACACAGCTTCTAATACCCTAGCCGTTGCGTTAAGGCTTCTCGCAGCACACCCGAAAAATTGATGTGTGCTTGCTCGCCTGCTTCTTTTAGCCATGCAGGAATTGTTACCATTGTGTTTATTGGCTTGTTGCGGCGGTATTGGTTCACCTCCACCATTACAGGCACAATAATAACATTATCGTCCGCTTCAATTGCTTTGACATCAGAAGCCGCAGGAATGTCGAGCTTACGCTCCTCCAAGGACACCAGATATAAGCCCAAGACTTCCTGTGCCATCTCTAAGGCTTGTGTCAAGTCCTCGCCGTAGCTGATACAGCCGTCAAGGTCGGGATATAATATTGTATAGCCCCCCTCATGCTCTGGTCTGAATATCGCAGGATATACTGTTTTCATATGTCTACCTCTTTTCTTTTTGACTCGCCTTTGGCGAATTTACACTATCTTATCCCTGCTTTTTTAAGGATGTCGTTAAGCGTTCCGACAGGAAGGTCTTTTCCAGAATGAACGGGTACAGATACCGTATGACCGCCCTTCGCCATTATGTGGTGACTGCCCTTTATTCGGTCTATCGCCCAGCCGTCTTTTTGCAATACCTTTATCAACTCTTTTCCTGTCACGCTTAACACCTCGTTTCGTATATGCCTATTGTAACATATGTTACCTATGTTGTAAACGCTTTTGAATAATTCACACTACGAGGACTTACCCAATGAATCCAAACAAAAAACAATCCATAACAATAATATCACTACTTACACTCACACTAGCCCTATTTTTATGCGTATTCCCCCTTGTACGTACCTTTTCCGAGGAAGCCTCGGGCGGAGAGCTTTCCGACCAAATCGTTGTCGCATATACATACGACGAAATTGCACAGGCGATTGACACACTGCAAGGCAGAATTGATTATGCAAGGCAAGTCTTGGACGAAACCATGGAAGCCGATAGCGGCGTAAGCATACCAACAAGTAAATTTTGGGCTACAAGGCAAGCACTCGATAATATCAACGCCGCAATCGAATTGGCGGAGGCACTTATTGCCGCATACGAATCAAACCATTTGACAATTATAGTGGATAATATCTGCACTCGTGAACCCGTGGCGGAAGCAGAGCTTGAAATATTTGTTAATGATGTCGGCGCGGAATTTCAAATACATGACGGCGTTATTACAATTCCCTATGTAAAGGCAGGAAGCCACGTTCGCCTAACGGTCAATGTGCAGGACGAGAGCATATATAATGTGCCGACATGGAAGTCTGCCGTGGGCGATGTGCAAATACCGCCCTTGGAGGGCAACCCCGACTTGGACGGCAACCCCGAGCTGGAATTTATCATGCCATTCGGGCAGACTGTGCTTTTGGCAGAATTTGAAACCTACGAAATATACACCTTTCCATGGAATATAGAGCTTGAATGGGACGAGGAACTAGCGAATGAACCCATAGAGTATATTTTTGAACAGCCCCTAGGCGCGACCTCGGAGCATGGCACAGCAGGACAAATTACAACAGAAGAAATTACCGTTTGGGGCATGTCCGACAGCGAAATATATACCGATTTTGCGGACGTACAAGAGCCTGATTTCCTAACGAATGATATTGAGGAATTTACGGTTTTTGGGCAAAACGAAAACACCTGGCAGCCCTCGGCACTTGCGGATTCTATGAGCGTGAGCGTTCCGTTTGGCATTTTTTGGTCTGTGACTAGTACCGCGCCCTCGTGGCTGTCTATAAGCAACGAGGTACGCAACCCTCCGCACACAAATGATTCATTTAGAATAAACGTCACGGAAAATACAGGCAATTCTGCTAGAACAGGGACGGTCAGACTAAGCCTTGCAGGCTACGAGCCTATCGAAATTGTGGTTACGCAGGGCTATGGGGCAGTGCTTGAGCTGTCTGGAAATGCGTGGACATCACACGCAGAGGGGCAAGCGGTTTATGTCGAGGTATTCACCAACCAAAGCAGACAATGGACTGTAAGCTCAAATCGGGCTTGGCTCGCCGTTGGCGAATTTGTCCCCACAAATCGCACTGGTAGCGGTAGGTTTACAATCGCAACCGAGCCGCATTTGGAAAGCGGCGCGCGGACAGGCACAATTACCGTTACTGCGGCAGGAGTACCCTCACGCACAATTACCGTAACACAAAATGCAGGGGCAGTGCTTCTAACGCCCGAGGGTACTATAAGTATTCCCAACGGTGCAATAGTTGGCTTAAAGCTAGATATAACCTCAAATAGAGCATGGACAATCGCAAGCAGTCAGCCCTCGTGGCTTACGGCTTCCCCTACACTCGGCACAGGCAACGGCTCTTATGTAATATCCACAGCCGCCCATGTAGGAGCTTCGTCAAGAACAGGACGAATTACTGTTTCCGCCACAGGCGCGACCTCACGCTCCATAGACGTAACACAGGAAGCAGGAAATGGGCTTGTATTGTCGGCAAGCGAGGAAGCAGTACCTGCCATGCCGAATATAGGCACGGTTAATGTATTTTCAGATAGAACATGGAACGTGCCTACAAGCAATGTAGCATGGCTAACAATAAGCAATATTACGCCCAGTAGCCGTATCGGCAACGGCTCGTTCTATGTAAACGTAGCCCCAAATCTAGCAAACAGCCAAAGAACAGGCACAATAACAGTAAGAACACAGGACGGCACGACAACACGCACTATTATTGTAACCCAACGGTCGGGAGATGTGCTTGTATTGTCGGGAAATCTAGCGGAAGCAACGGCAGACGGCGGTATCGGGCGTATAGATGTAACGTCAAATAGGCTATGGAACGCAAGCGTAGCAAGCAATGCGACCTCGTGGCTTTCCGTTTTCCCCTCAACGTGGCAAAACAGCGGCACTTTTTACATTGATGCTTCCGAAAATTTAGCCCCTACGGCGAGAGAGGGCGTTATAACCGTTTCTGTGCCAGGCGTACCCTCACTGACACAGACTATCCGCACAAGACAGGCGCGGAGCTGGGTCACGCCGCTTGATGTATCGGCAAACATAGGTACTGTACGCTCTGCGGGTGGTACTGAATATGTATGGGTGAGAACAAGCGCGGTGTGGCAGGTAAGCAGTGATTCCTCGTGGCTAAGTGCAGACGGCTTTATACCCCAAAATAGAAGCGGCAACGGCTCTTTCAGACTAACCGCAGACCCAAACCCGAACAGCACACCAAGAACAGGGCGTATTACCGTTTCCGCACCAAATGCGGTAGGCGCGCCAGTGCGGTATATTGAGGTAACGCAGAATGGGCGAGGTGGGATTCAGTTAAGTTTGGACGAATGGTCGCCGACTAGTGCGGCAAGCCATGCTGATGTCATGGTGACGGCTACTGGAGCATGGTCTGCGAGTAGCAGTGATACTTCGTGGCTTACGGTTAGCTCCGCCAGTGGCAACGGTGACGGCTCTTTTCGTATAAGTGTTACCGCAAATTATACACTCGCACTAAGAGTAGGGTTTATACTCGTTACTCACGATGGTGTTACGACTTGGCACGCGGTAGTACAGTCGGCAGAGGAGCGTTATTTAACCTCGTTTTCTTGGAACGAGGACAACGACAGTTGGTTTAAGCTAGTAGATTCAGTAATAAATTCTGGCGGACAGATTCTGTCAAATACGACAAGCTCTATAACTGCAACTGTATACGGAGTAACGCATACCTTTACTGACGGTGACAACGGTGTTGTGCTTATACCGGGTATCGGCTTGGCGGTTAGGGCTGGCGCTTTTTACAATATAATTATAGCACAGGCAAAGGAAATTATTTTCTTGGGGGCGCATAGAGCCTTTGATGAATATAATCCATTTGAAACTAATCCCCCTTTGCACACAATGGCGATTATGTTCTTGACGGAGCATACCGATACGTATATAAACAACAGGACTGCCTTTGATATGAATTTCCCACGGTGGGGCAATATAAGGTACGCTACAATAGGCGGAACTAGCGATGGTAATGTTCCTTTCTTGTGGGGTACTTATAAAAGCGATACCGACCATAATCTTAGCACAAAGCGGTTTATGCGACATATCCATACAGGCGTAGGAAAAATATCTGAATTATTTGCAGCATTTCACTATTTTGACGAGCATAACACGAAAAAGATTGTTTATTTAGTGGCTATAGACAATTCTAATTCATACGCGCGTGGGATATTAGAGGCTGTGGGGCTTAGTCCTACACTGCCAAGCGGTGTTATTGTCCCAGGCTGGGAAAAACCCGTTGCTCCTTCGTATTTTGGGAAGTAGGTGGCTATGGACGGCATGAACATTATTAAGGCTTTTCAATCCTTATTAGTAATTTTATGGAAATCTATCAAGTATGTATTGATACTTTTATTAGTGCCTAGGCTTGTTATTGCTTTAATGCGGAATACCAAGTTTATAGAGTGGGTACTTATACCTATCGGTATTACTCAGAGTATGCACTTTCTACTAATAATTTTAGTATCGCCCATACTTGTCATTGTCCTAGTGCAGAAAAGCAAGCGTATAAAGCGAATATTTGCGGTAATCGTTTTGGTATTCTTTTTTGTAACAGGCGTAGTCATGCCTATCATTAACCCTCTCTATGGGTCGGAGCGAAAAATACGCGCGTATGTTTTGGAAATTACGCCTATGGGAACGAGCATGAACGAGGTTTTAGATGTTATTGCAAAACAAGAACGCTGGGAACGCTGGGCATTGAATTACAGAACAGGTTATTCGCGCCTTTCGCCAAAGCAGGGGCGAATAACTGTCGGTGAAAAGCATATATCCGCACGGCTCGGTGTGGTTTGGTTAGGTTCGCATAGCGTTGTGGCATATTGGGGGTTTGATTTTGACGGAAAGCTGATAGATGTTAGTGCAAGTATTGTTCCGCACCTTTGAGGGTGTTTGCCTTACAGCACGAAAAGAGGGAAGCAAATGAGCAAAAAAATACGAACAAATAACCCATTTTTTGTAGTACCCTTGATGTTGATATGTATAAATTGCGTACCAATAGCGACTAGCTACTATATACAAAATAATACAGGGTGGGGCGGGCGTTACAATATTTTTAATATCGAGGGGCTTATAGCGTGGGAAACAGCTATACGAATAACAGGGTATTCCTTGCTAGTTATTATTAGTTGTCTTGTTGTGCGGATTTTGCTTTTATGTATAAAAAAGATAACCGCTTTTGAGTTTTTCGTAGGCTCTGTTTTGAATTTTTCTGTTTTTGCGTTCTATTTATCAGTTGTTACAGACCGTATTTAATCTTATGAAGAAAAAAACAGCTATCGCACTAATCGGCACGCTTACCGTATGCCTAATTGCACTATCAATATTCGTCATAGTGGTTCTATACCATTTCCATAAGCCGCCTAGCATAACGAAAGAATACATCTTAACACTTACGCCTATCGGGACAAGTCTGGACGAGGTTGACATTATAAGGATAGCACATGGGTGGAGCAATGCCGAACACGAAGCCGCGAGAGAAGCTCAGTCAAGAGAAACAGCCGTATATTCCGATGTTGCCAAGGACGGAATTTTTGTTACGAGAGTGACTTGGGTATTTGGCGAGGACGGATTGTTGAATGATGTTTATGTATATAAATATATAGCGATTTAACTCCCCCTGTACACATAATGATAATAATTTTGCGGAGGTGTTTAATGAGCAAAAAAATACGAACAAATAACCCATTTTTTGTAGTACCCTTGCTGTTGATATGTATAAATTGTATACCAATAGCGATTAGTAATTATATCCAAAATAATACAGGGTGGGACGGGCGTTACAATATCTTTAATATCGAGGGGCTTGTAGCGTGGGAAACAGCTGTACGAATAACAGAGTATTCCTTGCTGATTATTATTATTTGTCTTGTTGTGCGAATTGTGCTTTTATGTATAAAAAAGCTAACCTTTTTTGAGTTTTTGGTGGGCTTTGTTTTAAATCTTACTGCGTTTATTTTCTGTATGGCAGTTGTTTTAGACCGTATTTAATCTATGAACAAAAAACTACATACCAATAACGGCTAGCTATTATATCCAAAACAATACAAGGAGTGACTAAACAGAATTGACTATGCTATAATTACCCCATGAGAAAAGCGACAATAGAAGAAAACAAAAGATGCCCCGTGTGCGACAGAATTGACGGACAAGTCAAAAACGGAAAAAACCGTTCGGGGACGCAATCTTGCCTGTGCAAGCACTGCAAAAAAACCTATACGTTGGAGCCTAAAAAACATGCCTATAGTGAGGAGATTAGGCGACAGGCTATAAAAACCTACTATTCGGGTGTAAGCGGTCGCGGCGTTGGCAATTTGATGGGCATGAACAAGGCAAATGTATACAACTGGATTAAAAAAAACAAAAAAGAACCGACATAGCCGCAGATAACGCTTGCGAAAATATAGAAATTGACGAGCTTTATTGGTTTGTTTTACGCAAGTCAAAAAAAGAAACAAGAGAAAATGTATATTTAATAATTGCTGTTAGCCGCAATCCGCGTCAGATTGTTGGTTTTGATTTCGCAACCGACAAGCCGCCCGAACGAATCCAAAAGCTCGCGGATAGTGCGCCAACAGCAGAAAACTACTGTACCGACGGCTATTTGGGATACCTAGATGTAGTGTATCCCAGTAAACATATACGAAACATCAACAACAAAAACGATACATTTACTGTCGAGAGTGTAAATGCAGACCTACGCCGCTATATTCCGATACTTGCGAGAAAAAGCAGGTGTTTTGCTAGAAAAATAGAAACATTGTATATGGTGGTCGAAGTTTTTGTTGATGCTTATAATAAATTTGGAATGGCTAAATATCGCCATCGACAAAAGCGAAAAAATGCTGAATTTCCATTTGGGCGGGTATACTTTTTGCAGTCAATGCGTTTAGTCACTCCCACAATACATTATTAGTTGCCTTTTTGTGAGAATTGTGCTTTTATGTATAAAAAGGCTAAACCCTTTTGAGTTTTACTTACAATATGTTATAATCCATCATGCAAAAAATTTAATATATAAAAGGAGAAGTTTCAAATGGCAAAATTATTTTATCAGCAGGACTGCGACATCAACCAGCTCAAGGGCAAAAAGGTAGCGATTATCGGCTACGGAAGCCAAGGCCACGCACATGCGCTAAATCTGCACGAATCGGGCGTAAGCGTAGTAGTAGGGCTAAACGCAGGTAATCCCGATGCACAAAAAGCCAAGGACGCAGGGCTAGAGGTTGCGCTAACCGCCGATGCCGCAAAAATGGCGCAAATTATTGTTGTGCTTGTTCCGGACGAGCTTGGGCCTATTATTTTTGAGAATGATATTAAGCCGAACCTTTCCGCGGGCGATTACTTGATGTTTGCGCATGGCTTCAATATTCATTACGGTCAAATTGTTCCGCCGCAGGACGTAAACGTGTTTATGATTGCGCCGAAAGGGCCTGGCCATACCGTGCGTAGCCAATATCTGGAGGGCAAGGGCGTACCTGCGCTTGTGGCTGTACATCAAGACCCGTCTGGCGATACGCTAAAGGTCGCGCTTGGTTATGCCGCAGGAGTAGGCTCTGCACGCGCAGGTATTTTGGAAACAACCTTTACCGAGGAAACGGAAACCGACCTCTTTGGCGAGCAAGCGGTGCTTTGCGGCGGCGTAAGCGAGCTAATGAAGGCAGGCTTTGACACCCTAGTGGAAGCGGGATATTCGCCTGAGGCCGCTTACTTTGAGTGTATCCACGAAATGAAGCTGATTATCGACCTAGTCGTACAGGGCGGCCTTTCGTACATGCGCTATTCTATTTCCGACACGGCGGAATACGGCGATTACAGCGTGGGCAAGCGCATAATCACCGAGGAAACTCGCAAGGAAATGAAAAAAGTGCTTTCGGAGGTACAGGACGGCACATTTGCTAAAAACTGGATTTTGGAAAACCAAGCAAAGCGCGCTAGCTTCCTGGCAAAACGCCGCATAGAAAAGGAACATCAGGTAGAAAAAGTAGGGGAAGTGCTGAGAGGTATGATGAGTTGGCTCAAAAAATAACAATTTTTGACTCCACCCTACGTGACGGCGCGCAAGCCGAAGGAATTTCATTTTCTGTAAACGATAAAATCAAAATCGCCCAGGCTCTCGACAGCCTGGGCGTGGATTATATCGAGGCAGGCAACCCCGGCTCTAACCCCAAGGATTTGGCGTTCTTTAAGTATTTCGCAGAGCAGGGCGGCTCGCTTTGTCATGCGAAATTGGTAGCATTTGGCAGTACGCGCCGCAAGGGCATAAGTGCGGCGGACGACACGAACGTGCGCGCCTTGCTTGATTCTGGCGCAGGAACGGTCTGCATATTTGGCAAAAGCTGGGACTTTCACGTAACAAATATTTTGAACGCCAGCTTGGACGAAAATCTGGACATGATTCGTGATACAATTAGTTTTCTTAAATCGCAGGGCAAGGAAGTAATGTTTGATGCGGAGCATTTTTTTGACGGCTACAAAAGGAATAGCGAGTATGCCTTAGCTTCCCTGCGTGCCGCCGCAGAAAGCGGAGCTTGCGCGCTTGTTTTGTGTGACACAAACGGCGGCTGCTTCCCCGATGAGGTAAGCGAAATAGTACAAAAAGTATCACGGGAATTTGCCGTGCCAATAGGTATTCACACGCACAACGACTGCGAAATGGCTGTAGCCAATTCCATTGTTGCGGTGCTTGCAGGCGCGACCCAGGTGCAGGGTACGTTCACGGGCTTTGGCGAGCGTTGCGGAAACGCCAATCTTTCGGCGATTATTCCCAGTCTACAGCTAAAGCGCGGCTTTTCCTGTATTCCTGCGGAAGCCATAAAAAACCTCACGCAAACCGCGCGCTTCGTTTCCGAGGTGGCGAATATTTCACTAAACAAACGCGCCGCATACGTAGGGCAGACGGCGTTCGCCCACAAGGGCGGTATGCACATAGATGCGGTGGAAAAAAATCCCTCTAGCTTCGAGCATATCAACCCCGAGGAAATCGGCAACGCTCGCAGAAACCTAATGAGTGAGGTATCGGGACGAAGCACGCTATTAAAAAAGGTACAAAAGGTACAGCCCGACCTAGAACGCAGCTCCAAGGAAATGGAAGGCATTATCGAAAAGCTGAAGGAGCAGGAGCACAAGGGCTACCAGTTCGAGGGCGCGGAAAGCTCGTTCGCGTTGAAAATACGCAAGGTGCTTGGCGTGCATGTGCCGCTTTTTGAGCTGGAAAAATTCAAAATAATAAGCGAGGACGCGGCCTCCGCCGCTTCCGAGGTCAACTCCACCGCTATGCTGAAAATTATCGTTGACGATACGGACGTGGTAGGCGACGGCGAGCCGATTAGGGTACTCGCCGCCGAGGAGGGCTACGGCCCCGTGAACGCGCTCGACAAGGCGTTGCGTAAGGCGTTGGACGAGTTTTACCACGACGAGCTGCAAAGCATAAAGCTGACGGATTACAAGGTGCGCGTTCTGGACGGCAGCGATGCTACGGAGTCGCGCGTTCGCGTGTTGATTGAATCCACGGACGGCGAGCGGAAATGGTCTACCGTGGGCGTGTCCTCAAACGTGGTGGAAGCAAGCTGGGAAGCGTTGATGGATAGTATTAAGTTTAAGTTGATAATGGATAGGGATAGTAGGTACAAGGTGTTTGCGTACTAGGGGGGGCATAGCCCCTTTTCACCGCTGAACTGTGGTGGGAATATCGTCACGAGCGGGGCATAGCCCCCTTTTCACCGCTGAACTATGGTGGGAATATCGTCACGAGCCTTGATAGCTTGTAAAGGGCATGGAACGCGGATTTTCGCGGATTTGGCGGATTCTCGCGGATTTTTTCGTGCGTTTATTGAGAACTAACGGAACACGGATTTATGCAGGTTCACGAGGGTTTAAAGGCAGTTGAACACGGATTTTCACGGATTTTGCGGATTCGTTCGTGGGTTCACTGAGAACTAACGGAACGCGGATTTAAGGGTAGTGGTACGCAGACTATGTGAATTTTCGCACGAGCGAATCCGTGTAAATCTGCGAAAATCCGTTAAATCCGTGTCTAAAGGCACTTATTGCAAGAAATATGTACAGGATTCAAAGGCAGTTGAACGCGGATTTACACGGATTTTGCGGATTCGTTCGTGCGTTTATTGAGAACTAACGGAACGCGGATTGCGTGGATTTTTAATTAAGCGGATTTTATAAACCACGCCAGATAGAATCCGCGAAAATCCGTTAAATCCGCGAAAATCCGCGTTCCATGCCTTTAAGCTCATTAAATCCGCGCTCCATGCCTTTAAATCCGCGCTCCGCAAGGCATTACTTATATTCCGAAGAAAGGGGGAAAGCTCCCCCCCCCCCCCCCCCCCTTTTTTTTTTTTTTTTTCTCGTGGTTTTCTTCTTTTTTTTTTGCAGCGACACATACACCGAACGTGATCTGGTGTAT
>Ga0099364_10004357_pt1 | contig 21486 bp, 11 predicted proteins | sample TergutTh196P3_FD_73070 | JGI IMG/M metagenome (GOLD analysis project Ga0099364, IMG submission 73070) | Microcerotermes parvus P3 segment gut microbial communities from Pointe-Noire, Republic of the Congo - Th196 P3 | ecosystem: Host-associated > Arthropoda: Insects > Digestive system > Gut ... | reverse complement strand
TTTTCGAGGTTTATTATTGGTTCATTTTTGTCGGCTATGAGGACTTCGTTGGCGACCATGCAAACGTGGACGATGTAGGGTAGGGTTGTGTTGTAGAATTGGTTGTTGTGGGCTTCGGCGGCGTAGAGGAGGGCTTGGTTGTAGAGGGATTGGAGGGAGTGAGAGTTGGATGAGGAGGTCATTTTTGGATCACATGGTTTAGGTTTTTTTGAATGTTAATCAAAATACGGATATTATACCATGTATAATTTATGTCAATGCCCTTGAACAATAATTAGTAATTCAAATCTGCATAAGAAACACTTACACAGCATGAAGAGCACTTAAAAAAGGATAAAAAAATTAAGAGGATTATTCGTTTTTATTTTGTGGAAAAATTACAACATTTTAAAATCCGCCAATGCGGAGTCACTCTAAGAGGACGGTTTCGGCAAAGCCTTATTTGAACTCATGTTGTCACATCGTTATAATCTCCAAATATATTTATACTTTGCTTTGATTTTTATTTAACAGGAGTAATCATGACTAAAAAAATATTTGACGATTATTATCTTGGTTTGGACATTGGAACAAGCTCTGTAGGATGGGCTGTTACTGACAAAAATTATAATATTTTGAATTTTAATGGAAAAGCGATGTGGGGCGTCCATCTTTTTGACGAAGGTAAAACTGCAAAGGACAGAAGGATATTCAGAACCGCTAGAAGAAGACTGGAACGTAGAAAACAAAGAATAAAACTTCTGCAAAAAATTTTTAAAGACGAGATAAATAAGGTTGATCCCCTTTTTTTTGATAGGATCAACGAAAGTCGTTTTTTAATGGAGGATCGAAAGCATAAAAATCATGATACGCTTTTCAACGATCCGTCTTTCAAAGATAAAGATTTATTTCGAAAATATCCGACAATCTATCACCTTAGAAACGGTTTGATGGAACAAAAGGAAAAACCGGATATTCGACTTCTTTATCTCGCATGCCATCACATCATTAAATACCGAGGTCATTTCCTTTTTGAAGGGCTTTCAGACGATGATATTCCAAAATTCGAAATTATTTTTGAAGAAATGATCAAAAGTTTAAATCAAGAATGTGGGACGAATATTGAACCTGACACAATCAAAAATGATGTGGAGAGGATTCTTTCCAATAAAAATTTTGGCGTTAAAGAGAAACAAAAAAAGCTTCAAGAAATCCTTTATGATGATGAAGATGATGAGGAAAATAAGTTTCCAGACGTGGTCAAAGAATTATGCAATTTGATTTCAGGGGGAAGTGCAAATCTCGATAAGATGTTTTCGAATCAAAGCGAAGATAAATTGAATAAATTGTCTTTTAAAAACGATGATTTTGATGAAAAGAAAATCAATCTTGAAAATCAAATTCCTGAAATGATTGAAATTTTGGATCGTTCTAAAACGATTTATGATTGGGCAGTGCTTCACAACCTTGTTCAAGACCACAACACCATTTCAAAAGCAAAAATTGCAAGCTATGAACAACATAAAAGTGATTTAAAGTTTTTAAAATCAATTTTAAAAAATAAACCCGATGTGTATGAAAAGGTCTTTAAGGACGAGGACGAAAAACTCAAAAATTATTCTGCTTATGCAGGTAAAAAAAACACATCGGAAACTAAGTTTTGTTCTCAAGACGAATTCTGTGATTATTTGATAAAAAATGTTTTCAAAGAAGATTTGCCCAAAGAAAATTTCACCGACTCTGAGAAAAAAGAATATGAAAATGCGATTGAACGGATTAAAAATAAAACCTTCATGCCTAAACAAACAATTAAAGACAATAGTCTATTTCCAAATGCATTGCATCGAAAAGAACTTAAAGATATTTTGGGAAATATGATAAATCATTATCCGTTTCTGAATAAAAAAGATGAAACAGATTTAACAGCAAAAGAAAAAATAGAAAAATTGTGCACTTTCAGAATCCCTTATTATATCGGGCCACTTGGATATGATTCAAAAACAAAAAGATCTTGGGTTGTTAAACGAGAAGAAGAAGAGATAACTCCTTGGAATTTTGATAAATTAGTGGATTCAGATGCCAGTGCACAAGCATTTATGGATCGTCTCATTGGTACTTGTACATATATTAAAACAGAAAAGGTTGTTCCCAAATCCTCTCTCATGTATCAAAGATTTATGCTGTATAATGAGTTAAACACCTTGGCTATTAATGGTGAACGACTTTTTGAATTGGCCCCGGGTCTTAAGACTGAGATGGTTAGAGATTTGTTTGAAAATCCGAAAAATTCTAAAAAAGTTACTACAAAAAAAATAGAAGAATATCTCAAAAAATCGGGACTATTCTACAAAGATGATAAAATTGAAATCGCTGGCGTTGATCATGAAATTAAATCAACCTTGAAGGCAGAAGTACAACTGAAAGGAATTTTAGGATCGGATATGGATTGCAATATGGCAGAGGATATTATCCGAATTCTTACAGTTTTTGGAGATGAGAAATCAAGAATGAAAGAAAAGCTTGAGAAAGACTATTCTGACAAATTAACCACTGATCAAATTGATTCCCTTTCCAATCTCAAATTCAAAGACTGGGGGCGACTATCTGAAAAATTTTTGAAGGATGTATATGCACCAATAAATGGCGAAAATTTGAATATTTTGGGCACTCTTGAAAAAACACATTGTAATTTGATGGAGCTTCTTTCCAGCAATTAGGAATTTAAAAAGAAAATTGACGAGTTAAATGAAACTGATGATCTAAACGGACAAATCACCTATCGTTTAGTTGAAGATTTATATGTATCTCCTACTGTCAAACGTGGTATTTGGCGTTCTCTTCGAATTATTGGAGATATTTTAAAGGTGACTGGTCATCCACCAGTGAAAGTTTTCATAGAAACAACACGTGAAAATCAAGAAAGCAAAAGGACCGAATCTCGGAAAGACAAACTTACTAAACTCTATGAATCTTGTACAAAAGGAAATGAAGACTTAATTGATTCTTTAAATGATGTAGATGAAGGTAAGTTGCGCAGTAAAGATCTGTATGCTTATTACATGCAACAAGGAAAATGTATGTACTGTGGAAAAAAAATTGATTTGAATGATCTCAGTAACAACAATCTTTATGATTTAGATCACATTCATCCGAGATCTAAAAAAACTGATGATAGTATTCACAACAATTTGGTTCTCGTTTGCAAAGAAGATAATGGAAAAAAAGGAGATAAATATCCACTTCCCGAAGATTGGCAGAAAAAAATGAGCAAATTTTGGTACTTATTGAAAGAATCTGGTTTTATTACTGAGGAAAAGTACCTACGGTTGACACGAAAATCTGAATTTACGGAAGATGAGCTCAGCGGTTTTATTAACCGGCAGTTGGTAGAAACCAGTCAATCTGTTAAAGTTGTCGCTGAAACATTGAAGAGAATTTTTGGAGATAAAACCGAAGTTGTTTATGTTAAAGCAAATGCCGTCAGCGACTTCAGAAATGGAAACAACGGTTTTATTGAATCTAATTCTGATGAAAAATTAAAATTTGTAAAATGTAGATCTGTCAATAATTATCACCATGCAAAAGACGCTTATTTAAATGTCGTTGTTGGAAATGTATATGATACAAAATTCACAAAGGATTACAGAAAATTTGTGCTGAGTGGGGAGTCATACAACCTCAGTAAGATGTTTAACTCTGATGTTGAACACGGTGATGTTCAAGCATGGAAAAAAGGAAAGAATGGAACAATTGCAACCGTTCAGAAATATATGAGACGAAACAATATTTTGTTTACAAGATTTGCATATAAAGAAAGTGGCCAATTGTTTGACGTAACGCCCATGAAAAGGGGAAAAGGTCAAATGCCGTTGAAGAAAGATCTCCCGATTGGCAAATATGGTGGGTATAATAAATTATCTGGGTCATATTATTCATTGGTTGAACATACAAAAAACAAAAAGAGAATTCGTACGATTCAGCCCGTTTTTGTCTATTTTTCAAGAGACGAAGTTAATGAATCTGAACTTATTGATTATATGAAAAATGATCTGGGATTAGAAAATCCGAGAATTCTAGTGAAAGATATATTGAAATACAGCACTTTTGAAATTAACGGATTTAGGTTACATCTTTCTGCAAGGATGAATGATCGTCTTTTATATGTTTGTGCTGAACAACTCGTCCTTTCCGAAGAGGATTATAGGTATTGCAAAAATTTAGAGAAATACATCGAGAAATCTAAAGGCAAATCCATTTCCACAAAGGATTATGGATTAAATGCTGAAGGCAATGTTCGTCTTTTCAATACATTTATTGAAAAATATAAGGGTAAAAAATATGGTATTGTTTTTAATAAGGGTAAAGACAGCATTTTCTTTGAAAGGTTTATTGGTCAAGAATTGGAGAAGTTAACTGATATATTCAGAAATCTTCCTGAAGAAAAACAGGCAAATTTATTGAATGAGATTCTTCACGACTTCCAATGCGATGCAACTACTTCTAATTTTGAAGAGATTGGTATCAAGGGGGTAGGAAGAATTCGTACAAACAATAATATTTCTAAATTTGAACACATTAAACTAATTCATCAATCCCCTTCTGGATTGTTTGAACAAGAAACAGACCTTCAAGAACTATGACTTGGCGAATCGTTGTAATCAGCAGCACATGTAAACTCGAATTAAAGCTGAATCATCTGGTTATCCGTGGGGAAGAACTTCGAAGGGTTCATCTTTCAGAAATAGCTGTGCTTATAATTGAAAACACAGCAATTTCTCTTACTGCGGCTCTTCTTTGCGAATTATCTAAAAGGAAAATAAAAATAATATTCTGCGATGAACGAAGAAATCCATATGGAGAATTGTTGCCTTATTACGGGTCACATGACACAACCGATAAATTAAGAACTCAAATCACATGGGATTCTGAAATAAAAGGTCTTGTTTGGGCAGAAATAATTAAAAATAAAATCCAAAATCAAGCGTCTTTGCTCACTGAATATAAATTGAATAAACAAGCTACATTGCTTGAATCTTATATTGCCGATGTTCAACCACACGACGCAACAAATCGAGAAGGACATGCAGCAAAGGTTTATTTTAATGCTTTGTATGGAATGGGTTTTTCTCGCAGGGATGAGTCAGCTGCAAATGCGTGTATGAATTATGGGTATGCAATACTGTTGTCCGCTTTTAATCGTGAAATTACTGCTGCCGGCTACCTCACTCAATTAGGACTTTTTCACGATAATACATTTAATCCTTTCAACTTCGGCAGTGACCTGATGGAGCCTTTTCGACCAATGGTTGATAAATGTGTTCTTGAAATGGATCCAAAAGATCTCGGATCGGCAGAAAAAAGAAAATTGGTGGATATTTTGAACCAAGAAGTTGTTATTGATGGTAAAAATAACTATCTTATTAACGCCATTCGAATCTATTGCAGAGGAATTTTTGATGCAATTAATGAAAAAGACCTCACAAAACTGAGGTTCTGTAAATGAGGTTTCGGTTCATGCGCATTATTGTTTTTTTTGATTTACCGATATTGACAAAAAAAAATATTCGGGAATATACAAAATTTCGGAAATATTTGATCTCGCAGGGGTTTATTATGATTCAAAAATCTGTTTATTCAAAAATCGCACTTAATGGAACAGCTTCAAATGCAGTTATTGATAATCTTAAGAAGAATCTTCCTGAAGTAGGACTTGTCCAAATTTTAGTCATCACTGAGAAGCAATATCAAAGCATGGAATTTTTAGTTGGCGAAGGACAAAAGGAAACAATTGACACACAACAGAGGCTCATTATATTATGAAATTTGTTTTAGCTCATTATGAATTGAATAGTCCCATTGAATTTGAAGAAGGACATTTTAATGTTCTAGTCATTGAAAACCCTAGCTATATGTCTAAAATGATCAAAGAATTGCTCTCTCAATCCGATGGTGGAGATGGTAATTTTGAACTCTTTGAAAATAATACCCCCATCTCAATTTCTGAAAATGTTTCAGTAATTATAGACCCCTTTTCAATAAATTTGAATGAAAGGGATATTTTGAATAAATTATATGTAACAATGAAAAAGGACGCTTTGGATGAAGATTTGTATATGAGTACAAATAAGTTTCTTTCTGATATTGAAAATAATATAAAATTAATTATAGAGAGACAGCCGATTTTATTGGAAACAGACATTCCCGATCTTATTGGCTTATTCAAATTTTTAAGCGTACACTTCATGGTTTCAGAATCATTACTTGAAAAAATATGTGATTATGTGGACATTTCATCTAAATATCGCAAAACAAAGTTGTTTGTATTTGTTAATTTGAAATCTTTTTTAAATATGTCTGAAATGATTCAATTATATGCTCATTTAAATTACCACAAAATGAATATTTTATTGATTGAAAATCAGCAATCTCCATCTTTTGAAGGAGAAGCCGTGCGTATTATTGACGCAAACCTTTGTGAGATTCCTATTTTTACAAAAAAAGAAATGTATAGAGATAATGATATATATTAAAAAATCATTTGAGGTTTGAGAATGTTGTCATTTTAAAGAGTTGAAAAACTCACAAACCGGATAGCCAAAGAAGCGAAGAGTTTGAGAATGTTGTCATTTTAAAGAGTTGAAAAACAAATATTTACGCCATTAGCGAAGTCCAAAGGTTTGAGAATGTTGTCATTTTAAAGAGTTGAAAAACAACCACAACTACAGATGATAGAAAAGACATGTTTGAGAATGTTGTCATTTTAAAGAGTTGAAAAACTGTGTTTTTGTCGTCGACATCCTACGTTTAGTTTGAGAATGTTGTCATTTTAAAGAGTTGAAAAACTACAACGGACACCACCCCGACGCATACATAGTTTGAGAATGTTGTCATTTTAAAGAGTTGAAAAACAAAAAAACTAAAACATTTATCAAAATTCAAGTTTGAGAATGTTGTCATTTTAAAGAGTTGAAAAACATGTTTCCTGACGAGATAATGAAAACTCGTGTTTGAGAATGTTGTCATTTTAAAGAGTTGAAAAACAATAAAAACATGGGTTAATTCATTCCCAAAGTTTGAGAATGTTGTCATTTTAAAGAGTTGAAAAACATAGTGGACAAGTTTTTAAATGACATTTCAGTTTGAGAATGTTGTCATTTTAAAGAGTTGAAAAACGTCATTATTAAATTTTTATAAAGCATGGCTGTTTGAGAATGTTGTCATTTTAAAGAGTTGAAAAACCATATACCTGAATTATACGATAATACGCAAGTTTGAGAATGTTGTCATTTTAAAGAGTTGAAAAACAATAAAATTAAGTTCTCCGTTCCGTTTATAGTTTGAGAATGTTGTCATTTTAAAGAGTTGAAAAACAGCGTTACTTAAATTTTATCAAAATTTTTAGTTTGAGAATGTTGTCATTTTAAAGAGTTGAAAAACCTCGGCGAACTCGAAGGATGGATCGTTGGCGTTTGAGAATGTTGTCATTTTAAAGAGTTGAAAAACACAGTAATGTATGCGCAATCGGTCGTGAGCGTTTGAGAATGTTGTCATTTTAAAGAGTTGAAAAACCGAAGCATGGACTTTCAATGCGGCTGTGATGTTTGAGAATGTTGTCATTTTAAAGAGTTGAAAAACACCCCTTAATACCAATTACACACCAGATGGGTTTGAGAATGTTGTCATTTTAAAGAGTTGAAAAACACAATCAAATAAGATTCTGATTGTTCCGGGGTTTGAGAATGTTGTCATTTTAAAGAGTTGAAAAACTACTCACATATGATTTAACATCCTATGAATGTTTGAGAATGTTGTCATTTTAAAGAGTTGAAAAACCAATGTCTTCCATAGCGTCGATACCGGTGCCGTTTGAGAATGTTGTCATTTTAAAGAGTTGAAAAACGCTAAAATGAAGATAATAAAAAATGATTCTGTTTGAGAATGTTGTCATTTTAAAGAGTTGAAAAACTTTATTACTCATTTTTATCATTGTAATAATGTTTGAGAATGTTGTCATTTTAAAGAGTTGAAAAACAACCATGTCAAAAAAAGACACTACAGCACCGTTTGAGAATGTTGTCATTTTAAAGAGTTGAAAAACCTTGCAATGTTTTTTATGACGAAAACGGCGGTTTGAGAATGTTGTCATTTTAAAGAGTTGAAAAACAGAATAATGATATGACAATCAAATTAGTATGTTTGAGAATGTTGTCATTTTAAAGAGTTGAAAAACAACGAATAAAAGGATCTCATTGCTCGAGAAGTTTGAGAATGTTGTCATTTTAAAGAGTTGAAAAACTGAGTTTTTGTTGTAGCCATTCTTTTTTTAGTTTGAGAATGTTGTCATTTTAAAGAGTTGAAAAACTCTCTCATTGTTGCAAAAGATGTTTTAGAAGTTTGAGAATGTTGTCATTTTAAAGAGTTGAAAAACTAGTTTATATAATGATGAACTGAACAAATAGTTTGAGAATGTTGTCATTTTAAAGAGTTGAAAAACCAACTTTTCGATAGAAACTCCTACAGAGGCGTTTGAGAATGTTGTCATTTTAAAGAGTTGAAAAACGTCGATTCTTGTCGGCTTATGTTCATTGAGGTTTGAGAATGTTGTCATTTTAAAGAGTTGAAAAACTGACTGTTGACCAACTCACATTATTTGCACGTTTGAGAATGTTGTCATTTTAAAGAGTTGAAAAACTGATACAATTACATCCCATCCCGCACTGTCGTTTGAGAATGTTGTCATTTTAAAGAGTTGAAAAACTTCTCTGATCTTGTATCACAGTTTGAAGTAGTTTGAGAATGTTGTCATTTTAAAGAGTTGAAAAACAAAGACTTTAGCGATGCCGTCCGTTCTTCTGTTTGAGAATGTTGTCATTTTAAAGAGTTGAAAAACTCTTCAATGCCGTCGACAATTTCACCTGTGGTTTGAGAATGTTGTCATTTTAAAGAGTTGAAAAACGTTTGAGTCGGCCCGTTTCATCTTTTATCCGTTTGAGAATGTTGTCATTTTAAAGAGTTGAAAAACGTGTCCGATTTGTACCAAAGCTTCGGGGTTGTTTGAGAATGTTGTCATTTTAAAGAGTTGAAAAACTCAAAAATCATTCTCACCATCGACATCCCCGTTTGAGAATGTTGTCATTTTAAAGAGTTGAAAAACAAAAAGGGTGACATGGCAACGATGAGGGCAGTTTGAGAATGTTGTCATTTTAAAGAGTTGAAAAACGGTTTTATCTACTGTTTGTCTATATCACTGGTTTGAGAATGTTGTCATTTTAAAGAGTTGAAAAACCGTCTGATGATAGATGTGTGTATGACGAATGTTTGAGAATGTTGTCATTTTAAAGAGTTGAAAAACTGTCATTACCGGTATATTGTATGGTAATAAGTTTGAGAATGTTGTCATTTTAAAGAGTTGAAAAACAAAACAATTATAAAAACAAACACAATGTTTGTTTGAGAATGTTGTCATTTTAAAGAGTTGAAAAACCATCCCGACAAGGAGCAGCAGAAAAACAGAGTTTGAGAATGTTGTCATTTTAAAGAGTTGAAAAACGCATTATATCTACTCGTGTTATACATCTTCGTTTGAGAATGTTGTCATTTTAAAGAGTTGAAAAACCAGAAATTTGAGTGGTCTGTTATTTGTAAAGTTTGAGAATGTTGTCATTTTAAAGAGTTGAAAAACAATCGGATTGAGTTAATCAAAAACATTATCGTTTGAGAATGTTGTCATTTTAAAGAGTTGAAAAACTTGTTGTTTTAAAGGGCAGCAAAAAATAATGTTTGAGAATGTTGTCATTTTAAAGAGTTGAAAAACTAATATTCGTTAATTTCCAAATATGGCAACAGTTTGAGAATGTTGTCATTTTAAAGAGTTGAAAAACTTTAAGTCATTTAAAGCGTTTTAGACATCCGTTTGAGAATGTTGTCATTTTAAAGAGTTGAAAAACAAAAGCGTTAAAGGGTGAAGAAGTTAACTTGTTTGAGAATGTTGTCATTTTAAAGAGTTGAAAAACTGTTGTTTTGAAAGGGCAGTCAAAAATAATGTTTGAGAATGTTGTCATTTTAAAGAGTTGAAAAACTATGTTACACAAAAAGAGAATGGCAGCGACGTTTGAGAATGTTGTCATTTTAAAGAGTTGAAAAACTTTCATGTGCCGCGACAGGATTTTCTAAAGGTTTGAGAATGTTGTCATTTTAAAGAGTTGAAAAACAACGCGTTTTTACATTCCTGAATACAATTCGTTTGAGAATGTTGTCATTTTAAAGAGTTGAAAAACAAGAGCAATCTCTCCGATTTTGACGCTTGAGTTTGAGAATGTTGTCATTTTAAAGAGTTGAAAAACTTTATTGCATATTGTTTGTCTATCTTCTCTGTTTGAGAATGTTGTCATTTTAAAGAGTTGAAAAACCACGTTTGCTTTCTTCCTTTGTGTATTGCGGTTTGAGAATGTTGTCATTTTAAAGAGTTGAAAAACCATTTTTCATTCACATAATCAATGTTAAGAGTTTGAGAATGTTGTCATTTTAAAGAGTTGAAAAACTTTGGATGTCTAAAATGATTTTAAATGGCTGTTTGAGAATGTTGTCATTTTAAAGAGTTGAAAAACCCTCTATAATGTTTTATGATAAAACGCCCGGTTTGAGAATGTTGTCATTTTAAAGAGTTGAAAAACTGAGCTACCGTTCTCCCTTTTTCGTTAAATGTTTGAGAATGTTGTCATTTTAAAGAGTTGAAAAACTTTATATGTATTGCCTTGAACACCATCAAAGTTTGAGAATGTTGTCATTTTAAAGAGTTGAAAAACATTTTCAGAGATAATGGAATGGTCACGAATGTTTGAGAATGTTGTCATTTTAAAGAGTTGAAAAACGTTTCCAAAACCGTCATCTCCGAATGCGTCGTTTGAGAATGTTGTCATTTTAAAGAGTTGAAAAACCCGTAGATGCCATGGAATCAACAGTATCACGTTTGAGAATGTTGTCATTTTAAAGAGTTGAAAAACGCCGTTGCTATTTCAAAGGGTAAAGGTAGAGTTTGAGAATGTTGTCATTTTAAAGAGTTGAAAAACATTTTAAATAACATTTAAAACCACCTTTTAGTTTGAGAATGTTGTCATTTTAAAGAGTTGAAAAACATGGGGCAATACTGCAAGATCGGACGCAGAGTTTGAGAATGTTGTCATTTTAAAGAGTTGAAAAACAACAGCGAATAACAATAAACAATGCACTGAGTTTGAGAATGTTGTCATTTTAAAGAGTTGAAAAACGACTATATCAGCTGAAGCACGGTGATTCAAGTTTGAGAATGTTGTCATTTTAAAGAGTTGAAAAACTCTCCATTACTGGATAAAATGACGTTTGACGTTTGAGAATGTTGTCATTTTAAAGAGTTGAAAAACTTATGCCGCGTCTCAAAGTGTCGTTAATGGGTTTGAGAATGTTGTCATTTTAAAGAGTTGAAAAACTAAAAAGGGTGAACTGTTTTCCAATATGGCGTTTGAGAATGTTGTCATTTTAAAGAGTTGAAAAACTTGTAAAAATCTAACATCTAACATCTAACAGTTTGAGAATGTTGTCATTTTAAAGAGTTGAAAAACTTTTGTATGTATCCTGTTTCGTTTAAAGATTGTTTGAGAATGTTGTCATTTTAAAGAGTTGAAAAACATTACATCTCAGAGTATCCGGAAGATTATTGTTTGAGAATGTTGTCATTTTAAAGAGTTGAAAAACGATTTTTCGGGATTTGATGCATGGCTCTCTGTTTGAGAATGTTGTCATTTTAAAGAGTTGAAAAACAACAATACGAGAATAGGATTTAACATATCAGTTTGAGAATGTTGTCATTTTAAAGAGTTGAAAAACATATTTTGGTGTTTAGATGAATAGCCTTCTGTTTGAGAATGTTGTCATTTTAAAGAGTTGAAAAACACGACCACACAGAGAAAAAAAGCGAAAATCGTTTGAGAATGTTGTCATTTTAAAGAGTTGAAAAACAAATGACCAAGAAAGGCGGCAAGACGGCAAGTTTGAGAATGTTGTCATTTTAAAGAGTTGAAAAACACGTTGTTTTTTTTACACAATCCTAACTCAGTTTGAGAATGTTGTCATTTTAAAGAGTTGAAAAACTTGTGTTTTTTTTGACAAAATACAAAACAAGTTTGAGAATGTTGTCATTTTAAAGAGTTGAAAAACTTTCTTGCCGTTTGTATCACCTGCTTTAAAGTTTGAGAATGTTGTCATTTTAAAGAGTTGAAAAACTAAAATCAATATGGTAGGAATTGGTTTAAAGTTTGAGAATGTTGTCATTTTAAAGAGTTGAAAAACACATCAATCATTTCGTACAAATACGGTGTCGTTTGAGAATGTTGTCATTTTAAAGAGTTGAAAAACAGACGAAAAAACACTATCGTACAAGACAATGTTTGAGAATGTTGTCATTTTAAAGAGTTGAAAAACTGAAGATATGGGCGTCGGCGAAATCGAACAGTTTGAGAATGTTGTCATTTTAAAGAGTTGAAAAACTAAAAGGCAACGCCATAGACGCCTTTATCGGTTTGAGAATGTTGTCATTTTAAAGAGTTGAAAAACCGCTACAGTTTTGTCTTTTTGATATTGTGTGTTTGAGAATGTTGTCATTTTAAAGAGTTGAAAAACCCTATCATAGCGTATAACTCCAGCGTTATGGTTTGAGAATGTTGTCATTTTAAAGAGTTGAAAAACCAAGTTGAATTGGGTAACCGACCGATACATGTTTGAGAATGTTGTCATTTTAAAGAGTTGAAAAACTGGCACGAGCACCGGAACGAAAACGTACACGTTTGAGAATGTTGTCATTTTAAAGAGTTGAAAAACCGGCTCTCCATCTCTATCCTCCACCCCGACGTTTGAGAATGTTGTCATTTTAAAGAGTTGAAAAACTATGTAAATGTTTAAATCAGTAAAACGGCGGTTTGAGAATGTTGTCATTTTAAAGAGTTGAAAAACTCCCAAAGGTCTTGTATGTTCAATTGTATAGTTTGAGAATGTTGTCATTTTAAAGAGTTGAAAAACCTAGTCTTGGCTTTGAAATTGAGGATGTCAGTTTGAGAATGTTGTCATTTTAAAGAGTTGAAAAACAAAAAACAAATCAAGTATGTAATGATTTGAGTTTGAGAATGTTGTCATTTTAAAGAGTTGAAAAACATTGCCATTCAACAAATCATCAATCAGCTTGTTTGAGAATGTTGTCATTTTAAAGAGTTGAAAAACAATCAAGAATCATTTCACCTGCTTCTGTAAGTTTGAGAATGTTGTCATTTTAAAGAGTTGAAAAACAAGAAACAGATAGCTGCTACAATGATAACGGTTTGAGAATGTTGTCATTTTAAAGAGTTGAAAAACAACAACGAATAAACATAACAAATGTGCTGAGTTTGAGAATGTTGTCATTTTAAAGAGTTGAAAAACATTTCCAAAACCGTCGTCTCCGAATGGGTTGTTTGAGAATGTTGTCATTTTAAAGAGTTGAAAAACAACCACCGTAAAGGCTTTAAGGCACTTCTTGTTTGAGAATGTTGTCATTTTAAAGAGTTGAAAAACTAGACAAACAACCACTACAGAACCAACGACGTTTGAGAATGTTGTCATTTTAAAGAGTTGAAAAACCGAAAAGGGTGTTGTTGTTGATATTGATTCGTTTGAGAATGTTGTCATTTTAAAGAGTTGAAAAACATTTTTTATTGTATCACACGAACCAATGTAGTTTGAGAATGTTGTCATTTTAAAGAGTTGAAAAACTAAAGTTGTGTTAAAAAAGCAATGTGAGTAGTTTGAGAATGTTGTCATTTTAAAGAGTTGAAAAACTTAAGCCATTTAAAAGCATTTCAGACGTCTGTTTGAGAATGTTGTCATTTTAAAGAGTTGAAAAACAAAATAGACAAACTACAGAACCAACGACTAGTTTGAGAATGTTGTCATTTTAAAGAGTTGAAAAACTTTATCGGAATCTGTTGCCTTGTCAGCGTAGTTTGAGAATGTTGTCATTTTAAAGAGTTGAAAAACCCCGAATATCTATTATCCGATATGTATTTCGTTTGAGAATGTTGTCATTTTAAAGAGTTGAAAAACAATTATTATGACTAATCATTTTTCACTTATGTTTGAGAATGTTGTCATTTTAAAGAGTTGAAAAACTTTAACAAACTCAGACACTCACAAAAAATCGTTTGAGAATGTTGTCATTTTAAAGAGTTGAAAAACGTGTCGTTGTGTCACGAATCCCGCAATGTCGTTTGAGAATGTTGTCATTTTAAAGAGTTGAAAAACTTCCAATAAATCCAAAATAAACAATTGCCCGTTTGAGAATGTTGTCATTTTAAAGAGTTGAAAAACGACAAACTACAGAACCAACACCAACCACTAGTTTGAGAATGTTGTCATTTTAAAGAGTTGAAAAACAAACAAACAATTTTCAAATCGCGACCGCAAGTTTGAGAATGTTGTCATTTTAAAGAGTTGAAAAACGAAATCGGAGAAGATGAAATAACCGTTATCGTTTGAGAATGTTGTCATTTTAAAGAGTTGAAAAACCGTTGCCCTCCTAAAGCGTAATTAAATACTGTTTGAGAATGTTGTCATTTTAAAGAGTTGAAAAACTGGTATGATTTGTTAAAATATAACATCGAAGTTTGAGAATGTTGTCATTTTAAAGAGTTGAAAAACAAAAATGCAAAAAATAACCATGACAACCATGTTTGAGAATGTTGTCATTTTAAAGAGTTGAAAAACCGGATATTTTTTATCCCAGCTATCCTGTGAGTTTGAGAATGTTGTCATTTTAAAGAGTTGAAAAACTTTTCAGATTGGTTAGAAATATTGACAGCGGTTTGAGAATGTTGTCATTTTAAAGAGTTGAAAAACCCAGCTCATAAAATCGAATTGTATGAACCCGTTTGAGAATGTTGTCATTTTAAAGAGTTGAAAAACATAACTCCCCACTGTACCTGTTTGAAACAAGTTTGAGAATGTTGTCATTTTAAAGAGTTGAAAAACACAGAAATTGGAGGATTTATACTAAATCTAGTTTGAGAATGTTGTCATTTTAAAGAGTTGAAAAACTTAAATTCATATCGTAAAGCAGAGCCATTTGTTTGAGAATGTTGTCATTTTAAAGAGTTGAAAAACAACAGCGAATAACAGTAAACGCATCGCTGAGTTTGAGAATGTTGTCATTTTAAAGAGTTGAAAAACTTTATTTTGTCAAAAAAAACACAAAAATAAGTTTGAGAATGTTGTCATTTTAAAGAGTTGAAAAACTTTTGATTTATTGAAGGTGATACAATGAAAGGTTTGAGAATGTTGTCATTTTAAAGAGTTGAAAAACGCAATATAATCATATCGACAATGAGTCATAGTTTGAGAATGTTGTCATTTTAAAGAGTTGAAAAACCTTTTTCAGAGGCGGGGAACAATGATTATTGTTTGAGAATGTTGTCATTTTAAAGAGTTGAAAAACTCATGCTTAAAACTCCTCGTTTACATATTCGTTTGAGAATGTTGTCATTTTAAAGAGTTGAAAAACAGCTGCAGACTGGAGAGACCAACCAATTATGTTTGAGAATGTTGTCATTTTAAAGAGTTGAAAAACTAAAACCGTTGACGGTGCAAGGCGTTACGCGTTTGAGAATGTTGTCATTTTAAAGAGTTGAAAAACGTATTTGTATGAATGGAACACGGAAGGCAAGTTTGAGAATGTTGTCATTTTAAAGAGTTGAAAAACATCTTTTAAAAACGATTTAAAACAATCAACGTTTGAGAATGTTGTCATTTTAAAGAGTTGAAAAACTAGGGGTTATCTGAGTTAAAGTTGTGTTAAGTTTGAGAATGTTGTCATTTTAAAGAGTTGAAAAACTTAAAGAACGTGAGAAGTTTTTTAATATTGGTTTGAGAATGTTGTCATTTTAAAGAGTTGAAAAACACAAAGGAGTTTAGTAATATGTCTATATTAGTTTGAGAATGTTGTCATTTTAAAGAGTTGAAAAACTGGAAAAGTGAAAAACTCCTTCATCTGATGGTTTGAGAATGTTGTCATTTTAAAGAGTTGAAAAACAAAAATGATAAATATGTTTGTACGCAATACGTTTGAGAATGTTGTCATTTTAAAGAGTTGAAAAACGAAATTTCCTATTTCCCGTATTCGCCCTTTGTTTGAGAATGTTGTCATTTTAAAGAGTTGAAAAACATACGAATTGCTATTCATATAAACATTCAAGTTTGAGAATGTTGTCATTTTAAAGAGTTGAAAAACGATGTCAATCAAGACGTGGTAGCATGGCTTGTTTGAGAATGTTGTCATTTTAAAGAGTTGAAAAACGGATTTGTTGAGCTTCCCATGTGCCGCTGTGTTTGAGAATGTTGTCATTTTAAAGAGTTGAAAAACTTATTTATGGAACCGCGAAAATTTTGGAAAGTTTGAGAATGTTGTCATTTTAAAGAGTTGAAAAACCAACTGTTGCAGCTGCCAAAGCCGAAAAGCGTTTGAGAATGTTGTCATTTTAAAGAGTTGAAAAACAAACGATAAGAAGCTCACATACAAAACCATGTTTGAGAATGTTGTCATTTTAAAGAGTTGAAAAACCCTTGCTGGTTATGATGCCGACAAATCCATGTTTGAGAATGTTGTCATTTTAAAGAGTTGAAAAACGTGAAAGACCGCACGGTGCCCGAATCCTCCGTTTGAGAATGTTGTCATTTTAAAGAGTTGAAAAACTACAATTGTGTTAAAAATGCAAGTTGAGTAGTTTGAGAATGTTGTCATTTTAAAGAGTTGAAAAACCATGCGGGAGTGATATATAAAGCGTGGAACGTTTGAGAATGTTGTCATTTTAAAGAGTTGAAAAACAACCGGTTTCTTCTATTGCTTTTGCTAAGAGTTTGAGAATGTTGTCATTTTAAAGAGTTGAAAAACGAAATGTGCTACTTGTATGTGGTTTGCACCGTTTGAGAATGTTGTCATTTTAAAGAGTTGAAAAACGTTGTTAGTTGCCCTTCCATAGTAGTATTCGTTTGAGAATGTTGTCATTTTAAAGAGTTGAAAAACTTGCAGTTCCGCCAACGAGCGTGCCGAGACGTTTGAGAATGTTGTCATTTTAAAGAGTTGAAAAACATCATCCAATACCGTGTCAAAAACACTGTAGTTTGAGAATGTTGTCATTTTAAAGAGTTGAAAAACGTATCAAGGAGTCGGAATAAACGCCGAAGAGTTTGAGAATGTTGTCATTTTAAAGAGTTGAAAAACCTTCTCTTTCTTTTTTTAAGTAAACTCACCGTTTGAGAATGTTGTCATTTTAAAGAGTTGAAAAACTTATAATGACGACTACAAAAAAACTAATACGTTTGAGAATGTTGTCATTTTAAAGAGTTGAAAAACACAAAAGCCGGTGAAATTACGGTCATTTGTGTTTGAGAATGTTGTCATTTTAAAGAGTTGAAAAACGCGTCATTTGAACGTCCCCTTAAAAGCACTGTTTGAGAATGTTGTCATTTTAAAGAGTTGAAAAACTATGGGGTTGATTTTTTCTTTACTCTCACTGTTTGAGAATGTTGTCATTTTAAAGAGTTGAAAAACATTTCAATAATAAATCCGTGTGCTTCCGTAAGTTTGAGAATGTTGTCATTTTAAAGAGTTGAAAAACTAAAAGACGTTTAGATGCTTATATGGATAAGTTTGAGAATGTTGTCATTTTAAAGAGTTGAAAAACAATTTTTCTTCCCTTCCATGTTCTGAGATAGTTTGAGAATGTTGTCATTTTAAAGAGTTGAAAAACATGACATTTGAATATTTCGTCACATACTCCGTTTGAGAATGTTGTCATTTTAAAGAGTTGAAAAACGACATATCTGTTTCGCATATCAGCTTTGATGTTTGAGAATGTTGTCATTTTAAAGAGTTGAAAAACTGGATCCGATGCGATATTAAATACGCCGAAGTTTGAGAATGTTGTCATTTTAAAGAGTTGAAAAACTTGACGCGGTGTTCAATCTTTCTTTTATTGGTTTGAGAATGTTGTCATTTTAAAGAGTTGAAAAACTGACAATCGGTTCACACATACTTATACCTCGTTTGAGAATGTTGTCATTTTAAAGAGTTGAAAAACCATGGCTAAAAACATGATGAAAGGACTTATGTTTGAGAATGTTGTCATTTTAAAGAGTTGAAAAACGATATTTTGATGTCTGTAAGCAGTGTATCTGTTTGAGAATGTTGTCATTTTAAAGAGTTGAAAAACTAGTAGTTATTTGAGTTAAAATTGTGTTAAGTTTGAGAATGTTGTCATTTTAAAGAGTTGAAAAACACATCTGATAAAAAAACGCGCATACAACTAGTTTGAGAATGTTGTCATTTTAAAGAGTTGAAAAACATGCACAAACTAAAAGGATTTTAAGAGATAGTTTGAGAATGTTGTCATTTTAAAGAGTTGAAAAACTAAAAGGCAACGCCATAGACGCCTTTATTGGTTTGAGAATGTTGTCATTTTAAAGAGTTGAAAAACGGAAATTATTCATTTCCCTTAAACATGGAGGTTTGAGAATGTTGTCATTTTAAAGAGTTGAAAAACTTTAAACTCATGTTATTCACATCTTTTCGCGTTTGAGAATGTTGTCATTTTAAAGAGTTGAAAAACACAACGGCGGCTATATCAGTATTGCACCTGGTTTGAGAATGTTGTCATTTTAAAGAGTTGAAAAACTATCAACGAGATCACTAAAAAGAGAGTTGCTGTTTGAGAATGTTGTCATTTTAAAGAGTTGAAAAACTCCGAATCTGATGTTATTGAAATTTTAATTGTTTGAGAATGTTGTCATTTTAAAGAGTTGAAAAACATGTTTAAAACCTTAACAAACTTAACACATGTTTGAGAATGTTGTCATTTTAAAGAGTTGAAAAACCGGCAGCAAGTCCACATTGCAAAAATGGAAGTTTGAGAATGTTGTCATTTTAAAGAGTTGAAAAACAAGAAGCCGGTCTTACCATACTTATACATAGTTTGAGAATGTTGTCATTTTAAAGAGTTGAAAAACTTTAGAAATAGACAATGCGAAAGTTTTAGTGTTTGAGAATGTTGTCATTTTAAAGAGTTGAAAAACAATAACTACTCTGAATGCCTCGTCCTTGTGGTTTGAGAATGTTGTCATTTTAAAGAGTTGAAAAACAACCAAAGCGGCGGTATTATCAGAACCATAGTTTGAGAATGTTGTCATTTTAAAGAGTTGAAAAACATGAACGAATACGAACAAATCAACTACTGAGTTTGAGAATGTTGTCATTTTAAAGAGTTGAAAAACAATAATTTCGTGTTGGATTTCGGTAATTGTGTTTGAGAATGTTGTCATTTTAAAGAGTTGAAAAACAATACCTTTCAACATCTTTTGATTGTCTCTGTTTGAGAATGTTGTCATTTTAAAGAGTTGAAAAACGATAAAATGTGTATCAATAGAGGGTTTAGAGTTTGAGAATGTTGTCATTTTAAAGAGTTGAAAAACATTCGTCGTGTGTCATGTCATCTTTATTAAGTTTGAGAATGTTGTCATTTTAAAGAGTTGAAAAACCAAGAAGACCCTTAAAGAGTGGAACAACAGTTTGAGAATGTTGTCATTTTAAAGAGTTGAAAAACATGAAAAAGGGCGTTGGTTTTTTGGAATACGTTTGAGAATGTTGTCATTTTAAAGAGTTGAAAAACGGTTGTATGACTTGAAAAGAATCATTCTCGGTTTGAGAATGTTGTCATTTTAAAGAGTTGAAAAACTTGGTTTGTAATTGTAACAATCCCTCACTTGTTTGAGAATGTTGTCATTTTAAAGAGTTGAAAAACCGTGTGTTAAGAGGAGTTTATTAATTCCTCGTTTGAGAATGTTGTCATTTTAAAGAGTTGAAAAACACCGTACACGAATTTTCTACGTATCCGAAAGTTTGAGAATGTTGTCATTTTAAAGAGTTGAAAAACTTTTTGTTTTTTTGACAAAATAAAAAACAAGTTTGAGAATGTTGTCATTTTAAAGAGTTGAAAAACATTAAGCGAACCCGGAATGACCGGCGCCGTGTTTGAGAATGTTGTCATTTTAAAGAGTTGAAAAACGGTAATGGAGTTTTGGGAGCTCACGAAAACGTTTGAGAATGTTGTCATTTTAAAGAGTTGAAAAACTTCCCTTTTGGAAAATAGCTGAATTGGGCGGTTTGAGAATGTTGTCATTTTAAAGAGTTGAAAAACATACTTATCAGCGTTTAACATTGCTGAACTGTTTGAGAATGTTGTCATTTTAAAGAGTTGAAAAACCGCGCCGTGATCTCTGATGTCCACGATCTCGTTTGAGAATGTTGTCATTTTAAAGAGTTGAAAAACCCGACAGGACGACACTCCTAAACTCAAATAGTTTGAGAATGTTGTCATTTTAAAGAGTTGAAAAACTTTTTCGACTCATGTACCTATCCGCTCTATGTTTGAGAATGTTGTCATTTTAAAGAGTTGAAAAACTTTAATCATAGAGATCAGTGATGCTTTGTTGTTTGAGAATGTTGTCATTTTAAAGAGTTGAAAAACGCAGACATTAAGTCTGCTTCATTAACCCACGTTTGAGAATGTTGTCATTTTAAAGAGTTGAAAAACTCGTTTTATAGCATTGTACAAAAGGCATTTGTTTGAGAATGTTGTCATTTTAAAGAGTTGAAAAACTAATATATTCTGCCAGAGAGTGTCGCACAAGTTTGAGAATATTGTCAGTTTTAAAGGGATTGGAATGTTTCTAAAATTGGTATCTCTAAAACCATCGTTAAAATAAGTCTCAATATCCGATTTTACTTTCAAGCACAAACTTTTAACCTCCCTTCTTCCCTCCTTTCTCCACAAAATTTAAATCAATTCAAAAGATGTGACGTTCATGGAAAATAAAAATTTTAAGGGAAAATCCTTCAAATTCGGGGACGATGTCGACACGGATGCGGTTATTCCCGGAACATATCTGATCTTCAATACACCCAAAGAATTGGCTCAATACACATTTTGCGGCATACGGCCGGATTTTATATCACAGGCTCAGCCTGGGGATGTGGTTGTTGCAGGCAACAATTTCGGCTGCGGATCCAGCCGCGAACACGCACCGCTTGCTTTAATCGGATCGCAAATCAGCTGCGTTATTGCAAAATCATTTGCACGCATTTTTTATAGAAATGCAATTAATGTGGGCTTGCCGCTTGTGGAATGCGCGGAAGCAGACCGCATCTTTGAGGGCGATGTTTTGGAGATCGACTTGAGCCAAGGGATTATTAAAAATATTACCCGGAGCGAATCGTATAAAACAACGCCGTTTCCTGACTTTTTAATGCAGATTATTAATGACGGCGGATTGGTAAAGCACACACAAAAGAATTTGTAAATTGTTGCTGCTGCTTTTAATTTTTAAACAAAAAAAATGGATGTAAAATATGACGCAATATAAAATCCCGACAATCGGGGGGGACGGCATCGGACCCGA
>Ga0099364_10004356_pt1 | contig 21486 bp, 16 predicted proteins | sample TergutTh196P3_FD_73070 | JGI IMG/M metagenome (GOLD analysis project Ga0099364, IMG submission 73070) | Microcerotermes parvus P3 segment gut microbial communities from Pointe-Noire, Republic of the Congo - Th196 P3 | ecosystem: Host-associated > Arthropoda: Insects > Digestive system > Gut ... | reverse complement strand
CAATAGACCGCTCTTATCGTTGGCAACGACCTCGAGTCGACATGGACCTTCCCGCCTCATTTCGCAAATGATCGCGGCGACGAACTCACCGCCGCTGGGAATCGCATCGATGTTCCAAAGGACCTGATTTTGCGGCGTCAGACGGCCGCCTGCCGTATTGGAGACGTGTTTCGCTCCCAACGGAATAGACGCTGTCAGTTCGACGTTCTTCGCCGCCGCGCCGCCGATGTTTCGGACCCGCACAGTGTATTCCGCCGGATTGCCGACGAACAACATTTCCGGCGCATCGACTTCAATATTCAGCTCCGGCCGCATGACGGTGATCCGCTTGAGCACTTTCGCCGACAAATCATAAGGTCCCGTTGCCTGAATGTGGATGTCGATGTGATCCTGCTTGTCGGTCTGAACTCTGATGTCGATGCTCTGTTCCTCACCTGCTTTCAAGAGAGGAAGGTCGGTTTCTACCTTGGTGACCGCCTGAAGTATCTCCAATTTGACGTTTTCCGCGTCGCCGTTACCGGTGTTGCGAACGAACAGTCTGTAAATGACTTCCGATCCCCACAAGACTTCACTCGGTCCCTGCAACTCCATTTCGAGCACCGGTTCCTGAACGGCGATCGTTGTAAACGCGAGCGGTTTGCGAAAATCATATCGAATTTTAAGGTCGACCGTATCCCGTTGGCGGGGAATCAGATTAAGGACGATTCGCTCCTCGGTTTTCGCCTCGACTTTTGCGATTTTCCAAACGAACTCCCGAATATCACTGTTCGGACGCGGAGTAATCGTCGTGGTTCCGGCACTGAGCTTATCCGGTTGGGATACATCGATCCAGTTTGGAATCTCGACAATCAACACCACTTGTTCGGCGGGGGCTCCTCCTCGGTTGAAGACCCGGATTTCGTAGGCGGATTCCTGCCCGACATTCGCTTTTGACGCCCCGATGATTTCCAGTTCGATCAACGGACCGGAGATTTTTTCCCGTTCAATGGCAGATGACGTCACGTTCCTCTGCGGCTGTTCCGGTTGGGCAAGGTCAATACGGGAATCGGACGGCAAATCGGTTGTTTCCACTGTCGTATTGTTACGGTTCCACGATGGGGGCGACTTGGGTAGGACACCGATCCCGCCGATTTCTTTTGTGCCCAAACCGATATCGTGTATCACCGGACGTGGTTCAATGGTGTCATTTTCCCAAACGTCGCCGATGGATCGGGCGGCCATCCCTATTGATGGAGAAGCGATGGACGTCGGGCGCGTTCCCATTTCATTGGGTGAGTGGGTGGGAACCATCGGTGAAACGGGACGGTCATGCAAGGAAATCTGATCGGCGGACGGAGGATTTCTTAGAGGAACACCGCCCTGTCCCGAATTCATGTGTGTGTTTGACGGTAGCGGTGACGGTACCGGAAGCGGGAAGTCTTCGACCGGTTCAAAAATGACCTCTCGTAAATCTTTTAGCCGATCAAGAGTTTTCTTCTCACCGCTGGGCGGGTTGGTTTGCGTGACTCGTACGGTTTCGGCAGGGTTTTCCCGGATGCCGCTATCCCGAACCGCTCCGTGAAGTTGTTCGGGACCCCTGGCCATCGACGGCGTTGTCGATGTCGGCGGCTGCTGGCGTTTATCGATAGGGACGTCCGGATTTTCGATCGCGTGCTGCAACTCTTGCGCGGTTGGCGGTTTTGGGGGCGTCATCGGAACCGATTGAGGACGCGGTACCGGATCACGCTGATGGTCTCCGGTGTGAGCCGGACCTCCCGGAGAAGTCTCATCGTCATTGTCCCGCAAGATTTTATTCCACGTCCGCTTGAGTCGATCAGCAAGGGAAGGGTTCCTTCGAGCGGCGGATTCGTCTTGGGCACGAACAATCGACGTCTCCTTGTCGGCAGCATGGAAAGGCAAAACGACCAAACCGGTACTGCGGCTTGCTTGAGCAAGCGACAGCGAGGGTAGAGAGGCAACCGATACAAAAACGGCAACTCCGGAAAGGACGGCAACGATCAAGTTTTTTCGATAGGACATAGTCTTACCTCGCCCACAAGGAACTCGGAAACATTAGCCGGAATGTAGACAATGTTTCCCTATTAACAGGATATCCCGTCAAGTTGTTATCGGCCGCGCCGATCGTTAGGGTTTAATCGATTTTTCAAAATAAATCGATTGTGAGGAAAAAATGGGGAAGTTAAACCACCGTCACCCCCGCGCAGGCAGGGGTGATGATAAAAAATCCAGAGCAATTCTTAATGCGCTCTAGAGCGTATTAAAAATCGGTTTGGATTTTTACCGCCCGTTCAGCCGCCCAGGGCTTACGCCCTGGGCTAGGCTATGGTGCCCCGTTGGGGCTAAAACATTAGCCCCGAAGGGGCGATTTTTTCGAAAAAAAGGCCAAAAAAGGCAAAATATTTTCGATTTTTTTGCAAAAATGAGGCTATTTTGCCTAATTTAACACCAGTCAACCGCCATAAGACGCCATTCTAACGTCACTTAGGCCTATTAGCAAGCCGTTGCGCTATTATTATTTCACGCAAATCCCACGGCTCCAATGCCCGCTCCGCCTCCTCAGAATTTCTGTAGCATAAATAATCGGCAAGGCAGCGGTTGTCCTCCAGCATGCGGCGGTATTCAGAGTCACGACGGAACTGAATGTAATGAATCTCGCGAACTCGTGCAGAATTGCCGAACATCGAATCCAACGCCTTGTCCGTATAACCCATCGTCACAAAATCCGTTATACAAGACGAACGAAGATTCACAAACGGTTTCGGCCATACCTCCATGCCGGCCGAAACAATCACACGCTTCAGCATATCACGAGGTCCATATCGTAATACTGTACCGAAAACCAAATCATCAGGACGGCCGGGCAACCGGCGAAAAATCCGATCAATCTCCGCAAACAAAGGCACCTCGCGGAATCCCGTCTTCGTATTCTCGCGAATTCTAATTACTGTTTCATTAAAATCGCGAAAACGCAAATCCCTTATCTCCGAAGGAATCCGAAAGCCGCCAAGACGCGCCAACGACAGAATCAAACGTTCCCGGTCATCACGACAAAACGTCAGAAGACGCTCAAACTTGTCCCGGTCAATATAAACCATCCGGTCGAGATTCGACTCCGAACTGCGCCCGATCTTCTCAAACGGATTGTGTAACAGAATACCCTTGTCAATGCCGAACTTGAATATCGACTTGCAGGCACGGAGACCGCGGGACAATGTCGCTTCAGAAAGACCATCCTCCTTACACCAACTCCTGAAACGCTCCGCATCCTCAACTGTAATCGACAACGGAGCAACATCACCGAAAAACTCAAGCATCCGCTTGTAAAAATCACGGTACTTCCCCATCGAGGACTCCTTAAGATGTGCCTTCGATGCCGCATGACGTTCAAAAAGACACTCCAAATCCGTCAAACGGAAAAACTCAAAGTGCCGTTGGAGCGATCCGCGAACGCCTTCCGGCAAGGACATATAATCCTGACCGTGTTCCGTCCGCCATATCCGCTCCGGGCAGTCAATCAACTTCGTCAGAATTTTCGCCTGACGCCAAGCCTCCCGGCGATTAATCATCTTGCCGAGATAAAATGTAGTCCTTTTTCCGTTGCGCGTCACCGGCACCTGCCATACTCCCTGACCTGTCTTGTAAGGATTCATAAAAAACCTTTCTTAAATGCAGGTACCATCATTGGTGTTACAGTATTCCTTCACCAATTCCTCTCCAACAAAAATGCCTTCACCATGAAGGCATATTTTTGTATCAATTATGTAATATTTCAGCCGTTTGGAGCGTTTTTTGGTGAAACAATTGGTCTTGTCAAAACTTTTGGATCGGAGTATAACGTTTGCCGATGACAACAAACCAGCCGCCTGACCTCGATATCCGCCCCCTGCTCGAAAACGGTTTCACCGAAGAAACCGCACGGAAATTGTATGCCCAAGGAGAAGAAATCGTTATCTTCGCCCTCTTGCAGCTCGCTGCGCTCGCACTCAAAAACAATTTGACCGGTACTCCGTGTTAAACGGCTGACCGAACATACCATCCACCGCGATTATTGTGCAAATTGTCGGAAAACCGTCGAGCCCGTCGTTCCCGGCGCCCTGCCGAACGCAACCATCGGACACCGGACCGTCGTGTTGCCGGCATTTTTGCACTATTTTATCGGCGTGACGATCTCCAAGATCGTCGATATTTTCAACACACAATTCTATTTCAAACTGACGCCGGGCGGTTTGGTGCATCTTTGGCGGAATCTGGCATTGGTGTTGATGCTTTGGCACGAACAGATCGGCGAATCCGCACGAAAATCGACGGTGCTTCACGCCGACGAGACGGGTTGGCGCGTCAACGGCAAGACGCATTGGTTGTGGTGTTTCACGAATGAAAATGTAACGTATTATGTGATCGACCGAAGTCGGGCGAGTCCGGTGGTGTTACGTTTTTTCAAACGGGCGTTCGCCGGCGTTTTGGTTACGGATTTTTGGGGTTCGTACAATGCGATTGTCTGCGCCGCCAAGCAGCGGTGTCTGGCTCATTTGCTCGGCGACTTGAAGAAGGTGGCGAAGTACAAGGACACGAGCGGCGACTGGGGAGAGTTTTCGAAACGATTAAAGCGGTTGCTTCGGGACGCGATGCGGCTTCGCGGACGAAAATTAGATCTGTCGGCGGACGAATATTCTCGTCGTCGTCAACGTTTGGAGGCTCGGTTGAGCGTTCTGCTTGACGAAGGCTGGCAAAACGCGGAGGCGAGGCGTTTGGTGAAGCGATTGCGTCGTCATCGCGTGGAGTTGTTGACATTTTTGTACAATGATGCTGTTCCGTTTGATAATAATCATGCGGAGCGGACGCTTCGCAACGGCGTGGTGATGCGGAAGAACAGTTACTGTAACCGCAGTCTCGACGGTGCCGCGACACAGGCGGTGTTGATGAGTATTTTTGCGACATTAAAGCAGCGTGGTTCTCACGGCACGAAACCTGTTGTCGAGGCGTTACGCGAATATCTGACAACGAAAAAACTGCCCGAATTGCCCAAAAAACAACCAAACGGCTGAAGTATTACAAACACGTCAATTTCAACAAACGCGATTTCCCTAAGTGCTCCAGAAGTTGCAAAGAGATTGCTTGCTTGCAAACCAGACTCGATCACAATATCGCTGATGGGGCTTGAAGATCAAAGTCACTGTATTGACAAAGTCGAGAGTGGAATTCAAAATGTTTTTATGCACGGGAGCACCCCTTTAAGTTTATCTGCTCACGTTACTGTCCATAGTGAAAATTTGCATGAATTGACAGCCATTCTTATGTTCGCCGTAAAACAGGGAATCCGTAAAATCTCCTATCAATATGTCTCTCGAACAGATAGCATTGATAATGAAAATATGATGAAAGTGTTTCCCTACCATTTTGACATGAAACTCAGCCATTGGGATTTGCCCAATAACATTTTGTTAAAACGATGTCAAATAAAAAAACTACAAAAAGAGATAGTAAGCCTAGAGGCAATAGCGGCACAGGAAGAGGTTGACCTTTTCATAGATCCGATTTTCAAAGAAGAATTTAACATAGACGTACTACTATCTGGACGCTTTATTCTCCGTACAAAATGTACTTTGGATGATATTGTAGTTACCCCTAACGGGGATTTTGCCCTTTGCCCAATGTTACAGCATGTAGCACTGGCGAATATAAATGATACGAGATTAGATGCATACATTCGCCTGACAAATTCTTATCGGCAGCGGCTTCTTGAGGGATTTTTCTTTCCTGTATGTCATGGATGCTGTAAGCATACGATGTTTTATAATTCTTGATTATGAGCGATGTGTTAGTAAGTGTAATTATTCCAACTCATAATCGCACGGTGGAACTCTTCCGCGCGGTTAAAAGCGTCTGCAATCAAACATATAAAGATTTAGAGATAATCATAGTCGATGACAACTATGGAAACGAAACTGTTCGAGAAGAAATATCTAGAAATTTACTTGGACTTGATTCGCGGATTATAGCAATCAACAACCCAGAACATTTAGGAGGTGCTTTGACTCGCAACGCTGGTGTGAATGTAGCAAAGGGTGAGTATATTGCTTTTCTTGATGATGACGATGAATGTCGAGAGGATAGAATAGAAAAACAACTACAGCAGTTCAATGATTCAAAGATGAGAAACCTTGGATTAGTTTATTGTTTTGGAAAGATCATATATCCCAATGGAATAGTCGAGAATGAACTGATGGATTATGTCGGGATTCCTTTAGAGGAACACATGAAAAATAATATCGCTGGGACTTCATTTTGGTTGATCAAAAAAGAAGTTTTAATCGCCGTTGGAGGCTTTGAAGATGCTGCGGCGCATCAGGACGGCATTGTTATTCTAAAGTTGCTTGCAAGCGGTTATTCGATAGATGTTACACGAGAGTTTTTAGTTAATTATTATGCGCATGACAAAGCGAAAGGAATAACAGGTGTAACAGAAGTGAATCTCAATGCGGACTATCAATATTTTAAACGATGCCAAAAATACTTTTTTCTACTAGACCAAAAAGCTCAACGACGAGTTACACTTCATTTCTTTTTAGACCGGAACTGGAATTTAATAATGCTTGGACAAAAAGACGAAGTGAAAAAGGACATCCAATTTCTGTTTTCAAACTATCCGTTCAGTAAAACTCTTTTCATTTGCTTGTTTAGGTACATTTTCAGGAAGCGAGTTGTGGCCGAAGAGATTAAGCGGCTTAAGTGTTATGGCTTATTATATGAAGGAGACGACATCCAATGAACAGTAGATCATTTTGGACATCAGAAACCCAGATGTTTTACGAGAGAGAGCAAATAGTAAAAGCAGAGGGTTGCTATGTTTGGGATTCAAGTGGAAAGAGGTACCTAGATTTTAATTCAGGGACATGGAATGTCATTTTAGGACACTCAAGGCCTGAGTTTAAAGATGTATTGCTCTCACAGCTAAAGGACTTTGAATATATTCCCAACGTGAGATTTTTTCATAAAACCGGGGTAGATTTGGCTGAAAAGCTTTTAAATTTGTTGCCAGATGAATTTTCTCATGTGTATTTTACTTCGGGCGGGGCCGAGGCCGTTGAAACGTCAATCAAATTGGCGAGGCAATATTGGTACAATAAAGAAAAAAAGGGAAAGACGAGGTTCATATCTTTGTACGAAAGTTATCATGGATCAACCCTTGCTGCCATGAGTTTGTCAGGGGACCCTTGGAGTAGAATGCCTTTTGACCCATTACTAAAAGACTTTTTACATATTTACCCTCAATACTGCTACAGGTGCCGCCTTGGACTACAAAGTGGCAGTTGTAACTATGCGTGCTTAAATGATCTGAAGTATCAAATTGCTTTTTATGGTGCCGAGAGTATTTGTGCGATTATAATTGAACCAATAATGGGAGTAGGTGGAGTTATCATTCCCGACAAAAAGTATTTAACTGACGTGGTTAATATCTGCCGTGAAAATGATATAATTGTAATTTTTGACGAAGTGACTACAGGGATTGGCAGAGCTGGAAATTATTTTGCTTGTCAAGAATACGACATTTATCCGGACATCATAGTATTTGGCAAAGGCATCTCAAACGGTACTCAACCTCTCGCCGGTATTATTGTAACCGCTGAAGTGTTTAATGAGTTTTTGTCACCTGAAATTGCCAACCAATTTAGGCATGGCTTTACCAACAGCGGTCATCCCTTAGCATGCTGTGCAGGAAAAACTCAATTGGAGATATTTGAAAGAGAAAGCATAATACCAACTTGTCGCGAGAAAGAACAGTTGTTGAAAATGAAGCTTGATGGCCTAACGAACAAACCTTATATTGGTGAGATTCGGATAAAGGGGTTGATGGTTGCAATTGAGCTTATTGACCCCATTACAAAGAAAGAATTAGTGATTGACTCGTTGGATATTAAGCTGAAAGAGGCAGGACTTGTTGTAAGTCAAATGTGTCAAGTGGTCTGTCTTATGCCACCAGTAATTATTACAGAGGACCAGATTGATTCGGCTTTGGGCATAATTGAGCAGGTAATAGAACAAACTTTGAATATTTGAACAGATACAATATAATATGCTTAGAAATCAAACAATGCCCAAAGGGAGTAGAGTAGCTATTGTTGGCATGGATGAATTTGCGCAAAAAATAGCCTCTGTTATAGTGACTCATGGCGCATATAAACTAGTGGCTTTTGTTGGCGATCAAGATTGTAGATTGAGTTCGGCACCCACTATATCTTTTAATGATGCACGATCCCAAATGGGCGTGTCTTTTGACATCGTCATTTCCGTTGAGGAAATGCCATACACAGATGAAAAGTATTATAGAATGCATGAAGTAGGATTTTCAGATATATACGTATTACATAAAGAGAATCGACGATACTTTGAAGCTAATGGTGAGTTTGTTCAAAATGTTTTACAGCGATTCAATTTAGAAGAAAAGCCTCTGCTTAGGTATATCGAAACTCATTTGGTTGACAATTGCAATCTGAATTGCAAGGGATGTACTCATTTTGCAAATTTATATGCACCTAACAGCGATGTGCCAATTGATGTATTTGCGGCAGATATTAACCAAATTTCAAAACACTTTAATGTGTCGGTATTGCGTTTAATGGGAGGTGAGCCATTACTAAACAAAAATTTATCAGAAATTGTCGTACTGGCAAGAGAAGCGTTTGCTAATTCAAAAATATCTATAGTTACGAATGGATTACTTGTCCCACAATTAAGTGAGGGTACGTGTTCTATTTTGCGTCAAAAGGATGTTGCCCTAAATATCACCGTATACCAACCCACCGCTGGCCAAATACAAAAAATTGAATCTTTCTTGCGGAAACATGGAATTGAGCATTATTATAACGCCGGAAATGCTTCATTTGATGACAATATGACCATCAGCCATTTTCATAAGTGTCTTCAAAGTGCTGATCACCCAAATGATGGCAGTGCGGCATATTCATGTTTTAATCGTTATTGTTGGTTTTTGCGCAATGGTAGATTATCAAAGTGTGCATTTCCGCAACTAATCAGTGTGGTCGAACAGAAACTTTCAGGAAAATTCCTACAGCATCCTGATGATGTTATTGATATATTTCAAATCAAGAATGGTTGGGATGTTGTTAAGAAACTGAATGAGCCAATGTTTTTTTGCAGGAACTGTTCATCTGTAACTGAAAAATATGAGTGGTTCGGCAATTATGAAAAACCAGATATTAACGATTATTGTATTCTTGGGAGTTCATAGAAAAGAATCGACAGAATCCCTATCGACCGAAATGCCGAAAATCTCTGAATACGCCGTTCGTGAACGGATACGGAGTTGAATCGCTGTTCTATCAGTTTTAACAATGTGCTACAAGTTCAGTGCCTCAGCTTGGTTACATAAAACAGAGGCGATAAATTCCTGCTTTTTTCCCATTCACAAGAACATCCAATTTTCTGATTATTTTGAATTGCGATTGAGTAACTGCGGTTTCAAACTCCGTTTTTCTTGCGCTTAGTATCACTAACTCCCCTGATTGTTTTATAATACGTGACATGCTTCTTAACATTGAAATATAAAATTCTTGGATATCTTCTATGTTTTCATAATACCCCCACGGCGGGTCTGTGACAATGACATCGACGCTATGATCGGGAATTCGATCAAAGACCAACGCATCACAGAAAAACAATTTTACTTTTGTGTTTTGGCATATGCTCTTTTTACGAAACTCTTTGATTTTTTCGCGATCATTGTCACTAACCATTAAAGAGCCGTAAGAAAAATGTTGAATAATTTGAGCGGGAATTGCCCCAAATCCAGCAAAAGGGTCATATACAATGTCATTAGGCTTAATATTTGCCACATGACACATTAAATAAGCAAATTCCGGTCGTAGCTCGCCTTTATTTAGGTTCTTTTCTGTATGTTTTCTTTGGAATAGCAGTTGCATATAAAATGCGACGTTTTCCCTCCGTATGGTGTACCAAAATTCGGTATTCCCGCCCAGTCTGTTCACTCGATGATTGGTCGCATGTACAATCACGTCTTCTGCTTTGGCCAAAATGTTGGCGGGCACTTTCACTGTTTGGTTTTCTTGGAAAAATCTGATTCTAAAGGTTGAATGCTTTGCGCTTGGAAGATAATTGCACGGTTTGGCGACTATGGAACTAAGCATGGTAGAAAAAGCAATGCTATGCCCCTTGAATTCCCGCAGTAGATGAAAAGTGTTGTTGAAAACGGCAACGCTTTCGATGTCCCTCGTATTGCCTTTGTATTCGTAGACAACAATACCGTCATAAGAGTCTTTGATTTTTACCCCGTGCAACAACTGTGGCAATATTTCGTTTACGATATCTTCAAACCCCGTAATATAAGTTGAGAGAAATAGTGTCATGACGCTACGAGTAGTGCTACTACAAGGCGATGGTGTGACATGGCCTTGATTGTTGTCAATAAATTGGATTTTTTCAAATGACGTTTTGACACAGTCATGGCGAGTGCATGTGTCTGGTCTACCCCACCTCTGGATTGGCTAGCATAATGCGAACCAACAAGCCGTGTGGATGAGCGATGTCGTGAACGGTCATTGGCGGCAAACAGGTAGATATTTCCAACGGGCACCTTCAATATACGCCGATTTGCGGAAGTTTCAAGGTTGGCTAAACCTTTTTTCAATGCGGAAAGAGCGGAAGTGGCGGATAAGGAATGCCCGTAAACGGTTACAGGAATTTTATGGGAAATGGCAGAGCTAACTTCGCAAAACTGGGCAAATTAGGCGGCTTACAAGGACGGCCTCTTGACGAACTCCTAAGACTGCGGTAGTATCCAACGAGCCCAGAGGGTGGGTGTGCTGGAGCTTACTTTGATTGGAAGCGTCGTCGGTTTCAGACAGACCAAATATGAATTTCTAGTCAAACTTGTCGAGGAAAAACTGACGGCGTTTACAAACATCTTGCTCGAACAAGTGATGTTGCATCCCAACTGTATCGTCTACAACGGAGCTCTTAAAAAGAAGATTACGGCGTCCTAAAACATCAGTCCAACGCGACCTCATTACGCTGCGCGGTGGATAAGGCTGTTTTGTTGGTGGGTCGTTTACATCAATATCGTCCTCATGTGTCTCTTCAGCGTGAATTCTATGGTCCAATTTTTCTGGATCAATATTTGATGGGCTGATTCTTATTCTGTTGATTTCGGCTATCACCCCATATTTAACCTTCGTGTTCAAGTGCGTTTTGAAGCTTGCTCCTCTTTGACTATTGTAAGTCTTCCAGGCTGCAATAACTGCATCTTGGGCAATATCTTCAATGGTGTCACTATCGAGGAGCCGGTTCCTATCAAAAAACTTGGCCGTTGTGAGTGCACCACCAAAATAGTGGTCAAAATTCGAATGGTCTAGTTCAAACATAACGTCCCTCTCAAAAAACGTGTCGGTCTTGTTTGCTCTGAGACGTGACTACCTGTTCCCGTCAATATCGATAAAGCTTGCCATTGTTCCTCCCAAGGCTTTCAGTGCCTTCTTCACATTAGGATTGCGCTTGCACTCGTCCAAAAATACATCTCTGATGACATAGCGTTCACCGTCTTGCATTTCGTCTTTGTGCAAAACATCATGAATCCAACCCGGCTCACTGACCATTTGCGAATTTATGGCCAAATTGTCCTTAAGCCAACTTTTCCACGTTGAGGTTTTATTCCCAATCGCGGTATTGTCTGTCAACACCCAAGGGGTAGGAAATGGTGCTTCAGGAATTGGAAATAATAACAAGTAAATATCCTTCACGGAAAGCTCAGGCATGAACTCACTATGGCTTGTGTCATTAATCGTGTTATATTTGTCGATCATTTGCATGATCAGCCTAAGTATCAAAAGGAACGCGGCCATTCGCCGTATACCTCTCGCCTCGACGTCCGTTTTTCCTTGTGTGAACACGTCGTCTGCAATACAACATACGTTATTTGTGCATTTTATAGTTACTTTCCCTTTCGGCTTAAAGACTTGATACAACTTTTCGTACTCTGTTGATTCAAGCTCTTGCCGGTCAAGCTTGATATGTAATTCAGACAATCTCATATATTTTTTGAACAAATCACTCTCATCAGTGCCGGAATAGACTTCCCAAATTCTATTACATAACTTTGATGCTCTTATGTAGTCGTCGGGCTTTATTTTTAGTGATTCCCATAACTCGGCTGACCATATCCTAACGGCTTTTTGGCGTTTGGAGCCTTCTTCGACATCATAAAACAGACCGGCAATAGGTAATGTTCTTGTGGCGAAAGGCGATTTGAATGTTATGTGAGTACCTTCGCCGTCATCTAAAGCCACAAGGTCTTCCATCGAGATAACCAAAGTGCCTTGCGCGTATAATTGTTTGATCCTATTGCGAAGATGACGAACTCCGATCTTGACGATATTCCCCCAGGTTCTGTCTCCAAGTCCAGGGTTTTCCTTAAACGAAACTCCGAGAAAAGGTTCCACTACACTTTGAAGAATATGGCAGTGCCGAGGAAAATCGGTGAAGCTGAAACTCGTGATTGAAACGAGTGCGCTCGGATGTTTGACTGTAAGGCAGCCATAGATTACATTGAGAATAAGACCAGTAAAATCGCGCCCATCTTTCGGATCAACGACACCATAGCCAAGATCATAGTCAGTTACTAATAATTCACAAGGAAAAATGACATCCAGCGGTCCATCACTTCCGTCAATTTGAAAATTCACATCTTTGCCGGTAGAGGACACATTAACATCTTTTCCACAGTTTAGGATATAAGTTTGCAGTGCCTTGACAAAATCACTCGCTTCCATAAATGATGCAGATTCGCCCAGTACATTTTTGGGCACTATTTCAAAATAGTCGCATAAATCTTCTGGCAATTCGTCTTCGGGCGGCCCGTCTTGGCCTCTATCATCTACCCAGAGAATTCGTATTTTTTGCATGATTTTAAAGCAATTGGTTGTTGTAGGGGAATTGTTACGGCTACTATAGGAAAACTGCCTAATGGCCAACGACGAGTAGCCTTTCTTTGAAAGGCTTTTGGCTAACATTCCATAATTCTATTAAAATTGATGGCAATTTCCACAAAATCTTCAGTTTCATTACCAATTTTATTGGAGGAAAACTTATATAACATATGTGCAAGCCCCTTCAATTTCAAACTGGTGATAGCTGTTCCCGGCCCACTGTTGCGTAATTCAGGCCAAGGAACCCATTGATCTCTCTCTGGATATTCATTCTCAGGGTAGCAAAACCATAGTGCGTTTTTCCTCTTGTTGGGATCATCATTTCGTTGTTTCAGTTTTTCTTTATCAATTTTGTTTTTTACTATCAGGTACAGTCGTGACTTTTCTTCATCTGGAGTCAGGCCATTGTCATTGATTTGTTGCACGTCAATAAAAACAGTTGCAACAATGTCTAGTTTGTCGCTTATGTAACAAGGGTCGTTTTTAAGGCGAGGCTGTCGCTTGGCATGTCGAGCAACATTACGGAACAATTCAAGTATGATTGGCCTGACAAGCAATTCTCTTATACAATATTGATCATCCAAGTCCACATCGACATCTCTAAATGGAGCGATGTGGACGTTGCTAATATCGCGGATTTTTTGAAGATCAATGTGGATAATTTGTTGGCGGTATAAGGGATGCTTTATCCGTGTCTGTTCTCTGCACGCATCAATTAACTCATCCACAGATGTCCGGTTTTGTACATCGTTTATGGATAAAAAATATCGGTCAAATTTTTCTTTATTTTCGTTAAATAAATTTTTTATTGGCGGAGAAGCAGCAAACTCTAAAAAATGAGTATGGCCTTCCAAATACTCAAACCCCGTCCTGACTGTCGCATTTGTCTTGACTTCAGGGAAATTCTCCTCGACTCGTAGTTTTAGGGCTCCTATGCTATGCCGAAGTGTATGCCCAATACAATAAATGGAATCGTTTCGAATTCGGATTTCTTCTTCATTTAGCAAGGCTTGTGTCGCGTAAGCTGCCTCTATGGGCTGTAGCAATGAACGGAACATGTAGCTGAACCTAATCCGCTCGTCTTCCAATAAAACGTTTTTTGAATATACGACGAGTTGGCTTGGCTGTTTTGATATGTTATCGGGATGAAATGTATGATGAATATTAAATGTTTCAATGACAGGCCATTTTTCTGTTTTGGGTGTCCCTAGGACTGCAAGAATCCAAACAAGGTAATTCCCCAACATAGAACCTATTTGTTGTCGCAATCTCTCATCCTTTATATCGGCACACGGCATATTTTCGGAACACGACACATAAAGGTCGCCAACCCGTTTCACTGGAGAAACAATATGTCTGTTATTACTAATGCATGACAAGAAAATGCTTTCTAGCATTTTCTTGTCATGCCTATGAGAAGTGAGTTCTGGCGGGAAAAAAACCTTTGGATTTTCGAAAATTTTTTCACTTATGCCAGGGACGTTCGCTTCTAAAAGGCGGGCTCTTGTCAAAATTTGCTGTTTGCATTCCACATCGTTTACTATACCAGAAAAATCCAGCGGTGTCTTACCAAGATTTTCGCTATATCCTTCACGATTAAAAAAGAGAATATAATCGATGTGACGTTTTTTCGTGGGGTAATTGGGATCAACTACGTTGCTGGAAAGATTAATAATTCGCTCTTGCCATTGTTGAAGCATATTGTTTTTGGGATCAGCCATGCGCCATATCGACGGCGAAAATCCGCCTCCCTTTTGATCGCAACGGTAAATAGATCGATAAGTAAATTCTGTGCCTCTATAGCGGTCGATCAATACAAAAGAAACAAGACCAATATCGGCGTGGCTACAAGTATTAAACAGGGCGAGTGTTGGCCAGAAAAAAGTGGAAGGTAGGATAGTGGCAGGTTCAATTTTGAGCCCGTCATTGATAGACAATTTTTCATCGACTGTTTTGCCGTGGACATCAATGTCCTCTAAATCACCTGACCAAAAATTTACGAGGCTTTGCTTTTCATCAATAAGTGTCTCTTTCCAAGAGTGCAAAAGAATTCTCTCAAGGCGAAACCGCAAACTCTCAAGAGTTTGATACAGATTTCTTTCGTCGGCTGTTTTGCGTTGTCTCTCTGATGGGCTTGGATCGGTTCCGCTTGTTTTCGTCATAATGTGGCCTCGGGGGACTTCTGCCCCTACATTAGATTTTGTTCAAGTCTATTCTTTACGAAAATTCCAGCATCCTGTCGTTGTGACACACCTATCATTAAGTATTTGGGACTCCGTCAGGTCTGTCGTGCAACGTCCAAGGCAAGAATGGCATTTTTCTTCTTTGAAGTTGGCACAACGAGAACACTTGCCTTCGTAACATCGATTCCGAATAATTTTCATGACAGGATTGTCCCAGCAATCGGCAAGAGACGCGGATCGCAGATTCCCCAATTGTATTGAAGTTGCACCAACACAAGGATGAACGTCTCCGGCCGATGACACATATAAATGGCTTCTAAAACGATCACAGCATGTTCCTATGTAACTACGAGAAATCGACCAGTGGTTGCTAAATTCTTCTGCATCAATTTTTTGCAACTGCTCAAAAATCTTTTTCATCTGATCATCCGGGGGGACGCCTCCTTCTTGGACAAATATCTTCCCACGTCCGTGCTCCAAAATTGTATCGCAATCAAAGATCAGATTGTTGTTGCGAGCAAATCGAAGCAATTGTGGCAGTTCCTCAAAGTTGCGTGTCATCACTGAAGTAACAATTCCAAGGCGTGTTGTCTTGCCAAATCTTGGTGTGTTATATCCATGTTTCATTAGCTGCATCAATGCTTTATCACGTAGGTCCGCATAGTCATAAAATCTTTTATCTTCTTTGCACATTCCAACAAGGTCATTCTGTATCTCTGGAAAGGAACTGTTGAATTTTATTAAGAAGACGACATTATAGTCTTCCATTTTTTTAATCAATTCTTCATCTAGCCAATGCCCCGTTGTGAATATCGTAAGACAAATGTCAAATTCTTGACAATAATGAAGAATTTCCAATGTTATTTTCCGGTTGTCTGCACCAAGCCCTGAATCCCGGTAAAAAGGCTCTCCTTTCCCTGGGATAGCAATATGCTTCCCTCCCATTGATGCAAATTCTTTCAGCAGTAAATAATACTCTTCTAACGTAAGATTATCTGGATTCAAATCAACTTTTCTCGTGCCGGCGAAACAATACGGACAGAACAAGTCGCACCAGCCGGGAATCTCAATCCAAAGGCTTCTCAATTCACCGCCGGGTTTCGTGTGCGTTGTCCCCAGACCAGGCTGAACCAGCAGGGCTGGCGAGGTAGTTTTTTTGTTCATCAAAGATTTGCGATTGCTTTTCTTCACCATAGGTCATCTTGCTACAGTAAGCCGTTTTGATTGATAACAGAAGTGTATCTCGATAAAATTTCAGATTGTGTCATTGAATTTGCGTCAATGTCATCCGCGACATTGCCGCTTGAAAGACAAATCAATCTTCCCCCCGATATCTCGATTTGTTTGAGGTTGTGGGTGACCGTGATAACGGTAATTTCTTGATCCCGTGCTATTTTCTTTACTACCGCTAAAAGTTTTGGCGCACTTTGCGGGTCGATAGCCGCCAAAAATTCGTCAAGCAATAAAATTCTTGGACACCGAAGTAAAACCGCAGCCAAGGCAACTGCCTGTTTTTGACCTCCAGAAAGCAGTCCCGCTTGGCTAGCGAGCCTGCTTTCAATGTCCATTTGAAAACCAGACAGAAAATTTTCAAGTTTCTTGGAACATCCCTGACGCAAAAAAGCAAAATGTCTAAATCCCGTTTGTGGCTGATAAAGAAAAAGATTTTCTTCGACAGTCATTGAGGGAACGATGTTTTTTTCAGGGTTTTGATCTAAAAGTTGGACAAGACGCGAAAAATTTCGTGTTTTCCAGTGACCTACATCTCTATTCTCGATACGTATGCGTCCCTCAAAGCACTCCACTCCCCCCGACAACACCCTAAGCAAAGTAGATTTCCCGGAACCGTTCGGACCAATTATATTACACCATTCTCCCTTGCGGAAGTTCAAACGATGGACTCGCAGCGCACAGATTTTTGAATCCAGCCCAGTATCATAATACACATGAATATCTTCGAGGTCAATCATAGGGAATCCACTCCGACAGGTAATTGACGATAGTGCTTCGAGAGCAAGCGTTTGCCGATCAACGATGCCGCAAGAAGAACACCAACGGCAATTTTTAAGTTCCACGGGTGAATATGCATCCGCAGTCCGACTTCAAAGGCTAAACGATAAAGAAATGAGCCGATCAATGCCGCGCAAACCAGACGAAAAATAGATTTGGGAGTGCAGATAGTTTCACCAAGAATAAGTGCCGCCAAGGATGCAACGATCAGCCCCGTTCCCATTCCGATATCGGCGTAACCCAAATAGTGTGAAGCTAAGGCACCGGACATGGCAGTTAGAGCATTCGCAACCATCAAAGCGCATGCTATGAAGATATCTAAATTATATCCCAGCTTTCCTAATAGGTGGGGATTTTCTCCACTGGCGCGAAGGAGATAGCCCAAGCGGGTTTTCAAAAAAGCGAATACAATCAAAAATAGAGCAAGGACCGAAAAAAGCAGGAACGGCATCCGCATGTTTGGCGTAATGTAATCAAACAACGTCGGAATGGAAGCTAATTGGATGTTTGACTTCCCCATGATCTGAAGATTCACGGAGTACAGAATCGTCATCACAATAATCCCCGACAACAGACGGCTGACCTTCCCTTTGATGTGGAGGAGGGAAGTTAATACTCCTGCCATAGCACCGGCAAATGTCGCTGCAATGATCGTTGTGCATGGTGAAAACGATGATGTCAGCATTATGGCCGAAATTGCTGCCCCAGTCGTAAAGGACGACTCAATGGTCAAGTCGGCAAAACCTACCATGCGGAAAGAAAATATCAACCCAAGCACAACCAAACTATAAATACACGTTAGTTCAGTTACGCTGATCAACATGGGCAGAAAACTTTCGATGTCCATAGTTGCCCCCCGTTGTATACAAGCCAATCGGCCATTAGTCTTTAATAACTCGTTTTGCCGAATCAAGAAGTGCTTTTGGAATCACAACGCCTTGGGCCTCTGCCGCCTTTAAGTTGATAACTAAATCGGCTTCGTGGACAACGGCGAGAGGTATATCCCCGACATTAACGATGTTCTCCTTGAGAATTTCCGCGATTATCTTTGCAGTACTCACCCCAACTTCTCGGTAACTGATTCCATAGGTGGCTAGAGCACCTTTGACAACCGAATCCTCATCACCGGCAAAGAGAGGTATTTTGTTTTCATTGGCGACTCTCACGATAGATGAAATTGCGGCAATGACGGTATTGTCACCGGGGATCAGCATCACATCACATCGACCAACCAGGCTTCTGGCAGCCTGCATGACCTCTGAAGAGTTGGCAACTGGCACCTCAACTGTTTGCAGCTCGGCTTTAACAAGCAAAGGACGAATATACTTCATGCTGGCTTCCGTATTCGATTCTCCTGGGTTTAAGACGATGCCAACTGTTCGAGCCTCAGGACAGACCTTTCTAATCAACTCAATTTGTTTTGCATAGGGCCACCGGTCACTGCTTCCTGTCTTATTCCCACCAGGCCGTTCTTCGCTCTCCGCCAATCCTGACGCAATGGGGTCGGTTATAACACCAAAAACAATTGGAATCTCAGAGGTGGCTTTGACCGCCGATTGAGCTGCCGGTGTTCCGAGTGCTACGATCATACACACTTTTTGGTTCACGAATTGCTGATTGATCTGCATTGCCACGGAAGCATCTCCCGCTGCATTGCGAAACAAGATACTGTAACCATCAGCTTGTGTGATACCTTGCCGGATCAGTTCATCCATCATGCCTTCCCTGGCTGCATCCAGAAGAGGGTGTTCCATGAATTGGTTTATTCCAATTGTTTTTATGCCCCCCGCCTGCTTTTGCGACGAATTGAGCAGAAATAATAAGCAAACGAAAGCAATTATTACGAAAATTGTAATGAAAAGAGCACTCTTTTTGAACGTCGACATGGGAATTAATTGGGCAAAGGATTGTGGAAATTGATCCAAATTTTATCGCCAGATACGGGCATCTTCCCCGATTGGGGGATTTGCTCAATTCCTCAAGCGACGCTATTTCACCGTGCTTGCAGAATTCTGCTTCTGGACTCCATATGTCTATTATCCAGCCACGGCACTGTTTTTCTGAGAAAGTCTGAGAAAAGACGAAATCGCCGCTTTTCTACGCAAAATAATGGGAAAAGCACCTGCTTTCGGTTTGTTTGGTAAACTATGACTGCAATCACCGATCTCCCTATTTTACCCAAGGCGGCGATTTTAACAAGGTGGCAATCTTTCGCGACCTGCCAAAAACGGTCATAGACCTGTCGACATTTTTGCGTATTTTACCCAATGTGAATTGCTCGAGTGCGCCGCCAAGTTTTGCTCATCGTTCGGTAACCAAGTCGGATTGTTTCAGCGACTGTTAGATTTTTTCTTGCGCAAAGGCCATTGGTAGCACGGGAGGCATTTTATCTGCGCCCTCCCCACAAAATGAACGCAACAAAACGTTCTGCCCGCCTCACTATGGAGAGCTTTTGCCGACTCTCTGTGAATTATAACACATGATTCGGCCCTTTGGTACTCTCGTCACCAAAAACATTTCTCGACATCTCAGGCATTGTCAGAAATTTTAGATGAATGATGAATACTGAATATGGACATAGTGACACAAGATTTGATTTCGTGATGAAAAAATTTTCGGTGTCACTTTCCGCCGCTTTCGGCATTTTACAACGTCGGAGGCAGAATTATGAAGGATTGCTGGTTTGATCCTGACCAGAGTTATTGCCCCGGCGGTTGAAAAGGAACCCCGGCGAGCGAATCTGGGTAAATTACGAAAATTGACGGCGCTCTGCATTTTTCAATGCAAAGCGAGAATCGGTAGTTTAGGCAAACTCCGGTTCTGAGGGCCAATATTTTCCTCCGGGGCAATAGTAATGAAAGTTTGTCATTTTGTTTCAATAAATAATGAGTGAGGGTAAGAAAGTCTCGCAAGCCTTTTTCCTTTTTATGCGTCCGTCCAATCAGATATGACAGATTTTGTCATACTTGCGGACTTTTTTTGGAAAATTCTCAATCTCTTCACCGAATGCCGCCGATACACAATGCGACCGGTCAAAAAGACGAAGACGTCAACCTGTCAAAGAATCTTGTCGTCTGACAAGAAAAAGAAAGGGCGTCAGCAATCACGCCTCTTGCTCCCGGTACTCTAGCAAAGACCGTTCCAAATGCAGCGCAACCCGACGCCCCGTGTCGCCACGGGACGTAAAAGCACACGCATTTGGAATCGGCATAAAGTCATCCAAGAACATTCTTGGATGACACACTGTCTTATGGAACCTGCTAGAGTTTTTGGAGCAAGACAATGATTTTCGTCTTTTATTCGATCTTCAATGATTCGATAGGCAAATTCTCCGGTTCTGGAATCTTGCAAACCCAGCCGCCCAGTGTAACTGCTTTTAGAACGATTTCAAGTCAGGAGTCCGGTCTGGGGCGATTTTCTAAATTTCCCCGCCGTCGGTTCCAAACGAGAGAGGTACAAAAGGAGGGGTGGTATCCCCAAAACCCGCTAAAACAGCGTTTTAGGAGGTTCTGGAGGGTGTTTGGGGGAGTAAAAGATTATCCTCCCTGCGGAATCTGCGGTGTGTGCGGAGCGATAGGAACAAACTTTTTTCGATAAGGGAGATAGGGAGGGGGGAACTCCACATCCCGAAAAAATGTTTTATTTCACCACTCCGCAGACCCCGCACACTCCGCAACACTCTGTAAAAAAAGTTTTTGTTCCTACCGCTCCGCAGACTCCGCATCGTCCACCCGTTTTGCATAAACGACGGTCATTTTCTTGCGACCGAATGGAACAACTTTGAAACCGAGAGTACGCAAGCGTTTGGAAAAGGCTCTTTTCCCGACGGCTACGCTACCATCGTCTTTGCATTGCTCTTTGTAGGAGTCGTACATTTCCCGCAATGTTTTCCAACGCTCACTGCTCGGTCGGTATCCGTTCTCTTCAAGGAACATCAGAACGCTGTCCGATTCCTTGCGGAATTCTTCGACGGCGTTCTGGGCCAACGGCGGAATGTCAAAATTTCCCGATTTCAGTAACGACCGTGCACCTTTCACGACGTAGTTCAAAACACCACTCATTTCGCTGCGGATAATTTTCTGTGCAAGTTCTGTGTCTTTCTCTTCCTCAGAAATAATGACATCGAACGGCACGATAAGAAACCGACGAAAAAAGGCTCTGGTCTGTTCCGTGTCCCTCGGCAATTCATTCATCGCAAAAATGGACGTAGCGTAGTTTTTGATGATAAACGACCGCTCACGGATATACCTTGCTTGCAACGGCTGTCGTGAGGCGATTTTCTTCAAAATGTCCGTTCCTCCTATTCGAGACGAAATTTCGTGGCAAGTATTGAA
>Ga0099364_10004355_pt1 | contig 21498 bp, 14 predicted proteins | sample TergutTh196P3_FD_73070 | JGI IMG/M metagenome (GOLD analysis project Ga0099364, IMG submission 73070) | Microcerotermes parvus P3 segment gut microbial communities from Pointe-Noire, Republic of the Congo - Th196 P3 | ecosystem: Host-associated > Arthropoda: Insects > Digestive system > Gut ... | reverse complement strand
TCGCATGTACTGCAAGCGTTATTGCCGAGGCAAAAGTGAAGATGATGGAAGCCGGCATGAACGATTTCCTCGCAAAGCCCATTACCAAAGCAGATCTGAAAAACATACTGAAAAAATGGATTCCAGCCGGAAAAATGATTGAGGCGACAGAGGATGGTGCTGTCTTTGACGATATGGAAGATGACAGATACAGGAAGTTCTGGGGAGCAGTTGAAAACATCCAGGGTCTTTCCGTGCCTCTGGGTTTGAGCAGGGTCGGGGGTCAGAGGGACGTTTATGAAGATACGCTCAAACTCATAATGAAAGAAATTGAAAAAAGCAGGCGGAATCTGGATGAATTTCTCAATGCGGGCAATCTGAAGAGCTTTGCCATAGAAGTGCACAGTATGCTGGGTTTGCTGGCCAATGTGGGTGCAATGGAGCTTTCTGAAAAAGCACGTGAACTTGAACTGGCATCAGACCGGCGGGATATCGATTTCTGTATTGCAAACCTGCCACATCTGACAGAGGGGCTGACCGATATGCGTCATCAGTTGCAATCTGCATTTTCCTGGATAAGCCATGACGATGATCTGATCATCATTCCGGAAGAGTTGCCACCGGTTTTTGAAGAAATACTCAAAGCCCTGGATGACGTGGACCTGATGCGGATAAAGAGGGAGATGAACACCATAGACGCAATGAATCTGCAGGGAGCACTGAAAGAAAAAACAGAGGACATAAAAGATGCGGTGATGATGATGGATTATGCAACGACTGCTGAACTGATACAGAAACTGCTTGAAAAGGAATAACTGATTATCACACTGCTGATAAAACAGGAAGTAACTGCAGGAGAACAAAAACATGGAGTACGATGTCAATGAATACTTTAACTTGCCGGATCTGCTGAAAAATGAGGAGCTTGGCATACGCAGAGCTTTTGCCGCAGAGCCGTATTTGTCCGCCAAAGAATATTTTGGCAGGCTGGACAGATTTCTGGAGCTCGCGCCAGCTGTTGAAAGTGCTCTTGAAAAACTGGCATCCCTGGACTTTGACAGGGATAACTACAAAATCCTGGAGGATATGCTGGCGCTCCTGACGCGTATGAGATGGGACCGCTACATACGGGATTTTCACGGTCTGCTTGAGGATTTCGGTAAAAAAGGAAACGGGAGAGCAGTCGCTGCAAACGCACAGAGGATCGCATCGGATTTCAAAAGATTGCATTCTCTGGTAAAAAGCGCAAAAGGAGTACGCAAATAAAGCCCTTCAAAAAAAAAGTAACACAGTCGCAGGAGCGGTTCAACTGGCAGCTGGACGAAGAAGAGACCAGCCGCAAGATGGTGATTCCTGCCATGGACGACTCACAGGGTCTTCTCAAAACCCTTGCAGCCGTACCGGGTGATGATTACCAGCTCAGCACCGGCAGTGCCTGAGAAAGCCCTGGAAAAGCTGACGCCTGCTCCGCTCCTGCCGGATTAACACATACCTCAACTCAATGGCCTTGAGCCTGTTCTCATCATAATGCCATATGCCTTCAGCAAAAATGGTCTGGCATATGGAGAGCGCCTCATCATGATGCGATTGTCATGTCAAAAAAAACAGTCGTCAACGTCAATCCCGGCTCAGAAATCCAACATTTTTCAGACTCCAGATAGTTGCAATGCCGACCATATTTTCGGTAGCCCGGGGCAGCCGGCAACACAGAAGCTGTAGCAAACCAGATAAACCAGGTTCGGCACAGTAAAATTCCGTATTTCAGACACAGTCCTGAAACAGGCGTCAATAGTCATAACTGACTGAATAGTAAAATAATTTTAGCCATCGAGTGCTGGATGCCACCGTTATGGCAGTTCCTGGCTTGCAACAAACCACAAGCCAGGAAAAATTTGCCTGAAAACGCTGTTTTTCATATAAAATATCTTAATAAATTACCAGGCTCATTTCACGGCACCAAATCAGCCTTTCATCAGCTTGTAAACACAGTATCATTGGTGCAATAAAGTTGAAAAAAACATTGTGTAATATGCATTACCTTTTTCACACGGTGAAGAAGTTTTCCTGGAAGCAGTCGCACTCAGGCCACTTTTGACAGGGGTTTTTCAGTATACAAGGTCGAGAAGTTCATCCGGTTCCCGGAAGGGGACCGGTTTTTCTGCTCATATTTCATGAAGTGCCAGTAAGTAAAACAACAAAATGGCTGCAAGTAAATTCACCCACAACTTTCCCGCTGCAGAAAATGCAGCAGATGAAAATACCCATGAAGTGAAATGGCTCTATGCCTATGTGCAGGCACTGGTAAATAGCGCACTTTGCTATTCTCTCCTGCTGGATTCCGAAATGAAAATCCTGTATCACAGTGACAGTGTGCGGAACCTGGCAGGAATGGGCGAGGGTGAAACACTGGTTGGGAGATCCGCTCAGGAAGTATACCGACTGGTGTATGACGAAAATCTGTATCCGGGTGCACTGCGCCGGCTGAAACGCGCGCAGGCAGGAGAAGAATACTTTTTTGAAAACGACACAATAGTCTGGCCAACCGGCGAAAGACGCCTGTACCAGATCAATTACCAGAAGATAACGAGTACGACTGACAATTTTGAAGGTGTGCTGATGTACGCACAGGACATCACCGATTTGCGCCTGGAGGACGCAAAACGGCGCGTGGACACCCTGCTGCATTCAAGTGTATTGCCCTGTTATGTGTGGGATGAAAACGGTGATGTAATAGCATACAACAGGGAAGCAGCCAGAACCTTTGGCGTTCTGCCGGATATGACCCCACATGATTTCGGTGCACTCATGGTGTCGTCCCTGCAACCGGAGTTCCAGCCCTGTGGCCGGGAAACTGAATCTGTCAGGCGCGCACTGGTTCACGAAGCACTCCAGAATGGTTTTGCAGAAACGGAAGGTTTTTTGCAAACCAGGGACGCAAGCCCCCTGTACGTTCGGGCAACCATTCTGCGCACCGCGTGGCCATTTGGTTTTCGCCTGATTGTGTATATACAGGACAAGACCGGAAGCTATCTGCAGGAAAAGGAAGTCGAACATATCCGGGAACAGAACGAACGGCAACTGGCGAAACTGAACCTTGTTGTCAAGGCCTCCGGAGTCGGACTGTGGTCCGTGGAGATTGACGCAGACAACCCGGCCAACCCGGATGGCGCAGCAACGTTTTCCGGTGAGTTCCGGCAACTGCTCGGATTTTCGGATGAGCAGGATTTTCCCGACCAGTTCGGAAGCTGGATCTCCAGGCTGCATCCCGATGATAAAGAAAATACCCTCATGCAGTTCCGGAAGCATGTGTTTGACACAAGCGGAAGAACACCATACAGCGCAGAGCATCGCCTGCTGAAAAAGGATGGACAGTATGGATATTATCGCGCTTATGGCGAAACGGAGCGCGATGACAAAGGCAGGCCCATTCGCATGTTCGGCGCGTTGCGGGATATAACCCAGGAAAAAACCACCCTGTCCGAAACCGAGAAACAAAGGGAAGAACTGGAACGCGTCCGGGACCTGATGCTCAAGGCGTCCAAAGTCGGTCTGTGGAATCTGGATTTCGTAAGAAGCGACGCACGAAGTTCGATAGTGGCCGCATGGTCGGACGAATTCAGGAAAATGCTCGGGTTTACAGACGAGAAAGATTTCCCCAGTGTGCTCGACAGCTGGGCCAACCAGTTGCATCCTGACGACAAAGAAAGCGCCATCAATCATCTTAAAAAACACATGCTGGACACAAGCGGCCAGATGCCTTACGACTCGGAATTCCGCCTGCTGAAGAAAAACGGGCAATACGGATATTACCGCTCATTCGGTGAAACGCTTCGGGATGCAGATGGCAGAATCCTCCACATGTCTGGCGCACTGATGGATATTACGGAAGCGAAAAACCACCTCTACAGTACGGAACAGAAGAGCGTGGAACTCAAGCGCATTCGTGAACAGAACGAGTTTCAGCTGGCCCGGCTGAAGCTGGTCGTTCAGGCTTCCGGAGTGGGCCTGTGGGACATGGTGGTCATGAGAGGTGACCCCATGAATCCGGCAAACATCTTTACGTGGTCAAACGAATTCCGGCACATGCTCGGGTTTACAAGTGAAAGAGATTTTCCGAACGTGCTCGGCAGCTGGAGTGATCGCCTGCATCCGGATGATAAAGAGAGAACTCTGGATCTGATTATAAAACATCTGTCAGATACAACCGGGAAGACACCCTTTGATACAGAGTACCGGCTGTTAAGAAAAGACGGGCAGTACGGTTATTTTCGTGCTTCAGGCTCAACCTTCCGGGATGACGACGGCAACCCCTTGCGCATTGTTGGCGCGCTGATGGACATAACAGAAGCGAAAAATCTTCTGCTCACCGCCGAAATGCAGCGGATTGTGGCCGAAGCTTCTGAAGAGCGCGCCAGAGTCATGCTGAACAGTACACCAATGATGTGCATCCTGCAGGACGTAAATGGCGCGATTGCGGACTGCAACGAAGAAGCCGTGAAAGTATTGGGGCTTACATCCAAAGCCGAACTCATGCAGGATTTTTACCGGTTTTATCCGGAATATCAGGAGGATGGTGTCCGAACAACAGACAGAATGAAAGAAGTGCTGCAGTTTCTGGATACAGCCGAAAAACCTTTCTATCAGCTGGAGCGGACCTTTCAGACATCTGCCGGAGAGATCGTTCCCGTAGAAAGCACCATCGTGCGCATTCCGAGACAGGAAGGCCACTATTATCTGTCCTTTTCCCGGGATCTGCGCGAAATAAAAGCGCAGGAAAGGGAACTGGAAGAAATCCGCGAAGAAAAAAACAGGGCTGAAATTCAACGAGAAGCGGCTCTGGCAGCCAATGAAGCCAAGAGCGTATTTCTCGCAACCATGTCTCACGAAATCCGTACGCCCATGAATGCGGTGATGGGAATGGTCGAGATACTCCTCGCAGAAAACCTGAACGAGCGCCAGCTTCAGCACGTAAGAGATATCAGAACATCAGCACTGGCACTGCTGGATGTGGTCAATGACATTCTGGATCTGTCAAAAATCCAGGTCGGAAAGCTCAAGACGGAAGCCAAGCATTATGATTTCACTATGCTGATTGACAATTTGAGCGCGATGGCCTATTTTCTGGTGTCGCGAAAATCAATTACTTTCAATCTGCTTATGTCTGAAAGTACTCCCGTGTATCTTTACGGCGACGAGGTGCGGCTCAGACAGGCAATTCTGAATCTCCTGAGCAATGCGATCAAATTCACAGATGACGGATCTGTGGACCTGATTGTGACCTTTACGGAGACCACGGTAAAAATTACCGTAAGAGATACCGGTATTGGCATATTGCCTGAGGAAATTCCCAAGCTTTTTGAACCTTTTGAGCAGGTTGATACCTCAAGAGTCCGAAGGGATGAGGGAACCGGACTGGGGCTTTCGATTACGAAGGCCATTATTGAACTGATGGACGGACAACTGACTGTAGAAAGTGTGTACGGTCAGGGCTCATCATTTCATATAGAAGTCCCGAAGATTCTGGGTGATGAAACACAGGTAGTCAACGAGGACACTACGCAGGGCATGCTGCATGCGCCGGAGGCAAAAATGCTGGTGGTTGATGACAACCTGGCCAATCTGAAAGTCGCAGCCGGACTTTTGCAACTTTTCCAGATAACGGCGGAAACCGTTTCATCCGGCAGGGATGCCATAAAAATGGTCTGGGAAAATGATTATGACCTCGTGCTCATGGACTACAGGATGCCTGGAATGGACGGTGTTGAAGCGGCCCTGGAAATCCGTAAGCTTGGGCTGAGTGTGCCGATTATCGGATGTACCGCAAGCGTTACCCCGGAGACGAAAGAAAAACTCATGGACGCCGGGATGAATGATTTTCTGGCAAAACCGATTACAAAAGTAGAACTGAAGCACATACTGAAAAAATGGATTCCAGCCGAAAAAGTGACAGAGACCATTGACGACGGTTTCACTTTTGGCGATACGGAGGACGACAGCTACAGGATATTCTGGGAGAAACTCCAGAATATCGAGGGGCTTTCCATCTCGGCGGGACTGGAAAGGGTCGGAGGTCAAAGAGATGTGTATGAAGAGACGCTGAAACTCATGCTCAGGGAAATCGAAAAAAGCATGACGAATCTGAGTGAATTTCTGGGAGAAGGTGATCTGCAGAACTTTGCAGTTGAAGTGCACAGCATACGAGGCTCACTTGCCAGCATAGGCGCAATGGAACTTTCTGGCAAAGCACGTGAGCTCGAACACGCATCTGACAGGCAGGACACCAGTTTCTGTTTTGCAAACCTGCCACTTCTTGAAGAAGGGCTGCTCAGTCTGCGCGAACGGTTACAGGCTGCGTTTGCCGAAATCAGTCATGACGAAGAACCGGTCACTGTTCCCGAAGAACTGGTGCCCGTTTTTGAGGAAATACTCCTGGCCATGGATGAAATGGACCTCATGCAGATAAGCCGGGAAATGGACAGCCTTGAAGCTTTCAGTGCACAGGGAGCATTGAAAGAAAAAATAGAGGGTGTAAAATATGCTGTAATGATGATGGATTATGCTGCAGCGGCAGAACTGATTCAGGATTTGCTGAACAAGAAAGAGTAGACCAGCCTGGAGCTGAAACTGGAAGTAATTGTGGAAGGACAAAATCATGGAACAAGAAGTCATTGAATACTTTGACTTGCCAACCCTGTTGAAAAAAGATGATCTCGGCATACGGGCCATTGCCGAGGCGGAGCCGTTTTTGTCCGCCAGAGAATACTTTGGCAGACTGGACAAATTTCTGGAACTCGCGCCGGAGGTTGAGGATGCTCTGGAGAAATTCGCTGCCATCGAGATGGACAGGGAAGCCTATAAAAGCCTCGACAGCATGATAGCGGTGTTTACCCGTATGCGATTCAGTAAGTACATACTGGATTTTCACGGTCTGCTTGATGACTACGGTAAAAAAGGAAACTGGAGAACCGCTGCCGAAAAAGCCAGGAGGATAGCACTGGAATTCGGCGCTTTGCACGCGCAGATAAAGGCTGCAAGAAAAACACGCAAAAGCGAGAAGATTCCCAAAGTAACCTTGCCCCTGGAACAGTATCTCTGGCACCTGGATGAAGACGAGGCCAACCGGAGAATGGTCATTCTTGCCGTAGACGATTCACCGGTTGTGCTCAGGTCGGTTGCGTCCGTACTGGGTGAAGACTACCAGGTGTTTACGCTCCCGACACCCACAGCGCTTGAGAAAGTCCTGGAAAAACTGACGCCTGACCTGTTTCTGCTGGATTATCAGATGCCGCAACTCAACGGCTTTGAACTGATCCCCATCATAAGAAGTTTTGAGGAGCACAAGGAAACGCCGATCATCTTTCTGACATCCATTGGAACAATAGATACCATAACGGCCGCGCTTGTCCTCGGAGCCAGTGACTTTGCCGTAAAACCATTCAACCCGGACATTCTGCGCGAAAAAATCGCCAGACATATTGTCAGGAAAAAGAGTTTCTAGAACGGACATGCATGCCTGACGTGTAGGCATCATGCAAAACAGCCCGCTGAAGCACGCAGCGCTTCAGCGGGCTGTTTTGCAGGCAGAATCAGATCCTGTAGCCGGATGACTGCAGTCTGTCAAGCAGCGCCTCAACAGGCGCGGCCTGGTTCAGGCTGTAAAAATGAAAGCCGGGTGCTCCACCTTCCAGCAGACGTTCACACTGTTGCGCAACCACATCAAGGCCGAATTCCCTGATCGAATCCAGGTCATCACCATAACTCTGCAGCTTCAGACGAATCCAGCGCGGGATCTCGGCACCACAGGCATCGGAAAAACGGACCAGACTGGTGTAATTGGTAACAGGCATGATGCCGGCAATGACAGGTACATCAATACCGGCGCGTGCAACATTGTCTGCAAAATGAAAATAGGCATCCGGATTGTAAAAATACTGGGTGATGGCAGCGTCAGAACCGGAACGGACTTTTCTGACAAAATTGTCAAGGTCGTCCTGCGGTGACTTTGCCTGTGGATGCACCTCCGGATAGGCCGCAACGATGATATGAAACCAGTCGCCCGTTTCGGCACGGACGAACTCCACCAGTTCGTTGGCATAACTGAAGTCTCCTGGCCCAACAGCATCGCCGGGTAAATCTCCTCTCAGAGCGACAAGGTGCCTGATACCAAGCCCTTTGTATTCCATGATCTGCTCCCGGATCATGGCGCGGGTCGTACCAATGCAGGTGATGTGAGGGGCAGCCGGAATGCCATCCTGATGAATTTCGACAGCGAGATCGTGATGCCCGACCCGCTCGGATCCGCCAGCACCCAGGGTAACGGAAAAATATTCAGGCACGAACCTGCCAAGTCTTTGGCGCACATCGCGTAAACGCGCACTCGCTTCGGGGCTTTTGGGAGGAAAAAATTCAACACTGAAGTGATGTGAAGTCATTGATTCTGTCTCTGGTTGACTTTGAAAAAAAAAACGCAACAGGTGCGCCCGAATCTGGCATCTGCTCTGACCTGCTGCATTTGAACCCAGGTGCAACAAGCCCCATTCCGGTATTCTCCCGTCCGGATTGCATGACAGTTTCTGTCAGAATCCGGAACGACCGTTGGTGGGAGAGGAAATGCCTGCATGGCCCTATGCGCCATACATAACCTATAAGAATTATAGGTTATAAGTGCAGAAAAAAACCGCTTCTCTATCGCAGGATGTGAAAATAATTGGTCCTGTTGTGGCACGAAACAGACAAATTCCAGGCCATCGGTTTATGCCAGTGCTGAATGGTCTTTGGAGATTGCAACAATCTGGAAAATATTTTTCAGGAAAACAGCAGGAATATAGTTCCAGTTTCTCTTTACACTGTATAATTCCTATAAATCACATAGGGATTTAAGTGCTATGCAAATCGATACTTTACTGGCGCAGGCGGGAAACCGCTCCGATCCGCGCACAGGCGCAGTTTCTGCGCCAATTTATCAGACCTCCATATACACTCATCCGGCTCTGGGAGAAAGCACGGGTTTTGATTACTCGCGAACCCAGAATCCGACACGCAATCTTCTTGAAAGCGTGCTGGCTGCACTGGACGGAGGAAGTCGCTGTTGCGCCTTTGCTTCCGGGATGGCTGCACTGGATGCGGTTTTTCGCCTGATTCAGGACAGGCCCGGCAAACGGGTTGTGGTGACCGAAGATGCCTATGGAGGTACAGCACGTCTTCTGGACCGTTTTTTCCGGACGGCAGGGCTGGAGCCTGTTTATGTGGATACGGGAAGCCTGGAAGTGGTGGAAAAGGAATTTTCACGGGGAGGCGTCGGTCTGTTGTTGCTGGAAATCCCTACGAACCCGCTTTTGCGTGTTGCAGATGTGCGTGCACTGGCCACCATGGCGCACCGCCATGGTGCGCTGGTGGCAGTGGACAATACCTTTCTGACGCCCTATCTGTTCCGGCCGTTTGAACACGGTGCGGACATTGCAGTGTACAGCGCGACCAAATACATTGGAGGGCATAATGATGTGGTTGCTGGCGCAGTGACCTGTCTGTCAAAAGAACTGGGCGAGCAGCTTGCCTATATCCAGAACGCTGCGGGTGCCATCGCGGGACCCTTTGATTCATGGCTTTTGCTCAGAGGACTCAAAACCCTGGGAATCAGATTCGAGCGCAGCCAGGAAAACGCCCTGAAAATAGCACAGTTTCTTACCGGGCATCCGCATGTGAAGCAGGTCTATTTCCCCGGACTGCCATCTGATCCGGGTCACGCGCTGCTGAAGCGTCAGGCAAACGGCTTTGGATCGATTGTCTCTTTTGCGCTGCATGAAGCAGCACGTCTGCCAGAAGTATTGAAAAAGGTAAAGGTTTTCTCTTTTGCCGAAAGTCTCGGCGGTGTGGAATCCCTGATTACCTTTCCGAAGGTGCAGACACACGGCTATTTATCGGAAGAGCTCAGAGAGCGGCTCGGCATCAATGACAGCCTGTTGCGCCTGTCCATCGGCATTGAAAATGCCGATGATCTCATTGAGGACCTGAAACAGGCGCTGCAATAGACTGGAGCCAGGGCAAGCGCACGGGATCGAGGTCCGCTCAGGCTGCTGCGCGGGGGCTTTGTATGTCGCAACAGGCTGAAGATATCGGTCATTTCTGTCAGATCGAATACTATGGTAACTATATGGAATATTACAGTATTCACAAGTTTTCCAGGCTGATTGGCAGGACACCCCAGACGCTGCGGAACTGGGACAGTTCCGGTCGCCTGAAGCCACATCACAAAGGTCCCAATGGATACAGGTATTATTCCAGCCAGCAGCTTGACGAAGTACTGGGTGTTGTTGACCAGCCAAAAAAAGTGATTGGCTATTGTCGCGTTTCATGCAAAAAACAGAAAGGGGATCTGGAGGGGCAAATTCTGCAAATGGAAGCACATCTGTCCACATTGGGTAGTGAATACGAAATACTCCACGATATTGGTAGCGGTCTGAATTACAGAAACAGAGGGCTTTCGCAATTGATAAGGCGCATCGTCAAAAGAGAAGTTCGCGAAGTAGTCGTTTTTTACGAAGACAGTCTGCTGCGATACGGCTTTGAACTGGTGAAGTACATAGCGGCTCTGCACGGATGCGAGGTGGTGGTGCTCAACAGGACTGACGGGCCTGAGCAGGAAGAACTTGCCAGGGATCTGGTCCGGATAATCACGATATTCAGCAACAGGCTGCAGGATGACCGGGCGGAAAAGGCACACAGGTTAATCAGGGAGCTGTCAGAGCAGCCAAAGCTGAGTGGAAAAATTCATGGTGATGTCATGCCCTGACAGAAGCGAGCAGTCAGACTTGCCTGCACAGCCAAAATGTTGCCTGCCCTGTCAGCAGGAGGGCATTTGCCGGACAGATGAAAATGCTTCAGGTGAAGTCAGTATGCGCGAAAGAGCAATGAAGCCGGCCTTTGTGATTTCAGAAAAAGATATCAGTGACGCTCAGGTAGAAAAAAGGACTGTTTTCAGTACGTCCGAATGTCAGGAAAGCTATCGCTTGCGGGTTGTTTTTGGTACTATGGAGGAAAGGGCAGAGAGAGCCTTCGCCACAGGAGACATTTCCGGGTTTTTTGTACATCGGGTTTTATTAACGTCTGTTCGGGAGTCGTGCAATGAAATTTTCAACAAGAACACGCTATGCTCTACGCATGATGCTCGATCTTGCATCTGGCAGTGATGATGATTTTGTTTCACTCAAGCAGATAGCGCAAAACCAGGATATTTCGATCAAATATCTTGAGCAGATTGTACCGTATCTGACCAGAGCGGGGTTGCTTGTCAGTTCACGGGGGGCGCACGGCGGATACAGGCTTGCAAAAAAACCGTCTGAATATACCCCGATGGATATCGTTCAGGCCATAGAAGGCCACTTTGCTCCCGTGTACTGTCTGGCACCACAGTCCAACCCCTGCAACAGGCAGGCCACCTGTCAGACCATGGAATTCTGGCAAGGACTCCAGAAAACGGTAAATGACTATCTCGGCAGCATGACACTGGAAGATCTGGGTGTCTCAGACGGAACCTGATCCTTTTCAGACCATCAGCAGCATTCAGCCATGACCGGATGAAATGGCTCATGGACGACAGCCTGCATTGCAGGGCCGGAAAAAAGATGTTGAACCTGCCGCATTCAGTGCTTATGGCTGGTACCGCGACGTGTGCACCCGGAATGTGGTTTGCCGGACCTCAAAAGAGAGGAGCGCCCTTCAGGGCGCTCCATCAAAAGTGACAATATTGTCTTTCAGACAGGAACTCAGGCCTCAGCGCCTTTGTACTTTGCCTTGACCCGGTTTGCAGCCTCAACCATATTTTTGAGCGAGGAACGGGTTTCTTCCCAGTTGCGGGTCTTGAGACCACAATCCGGATTGACCCATATCCGCTCGATTGGCATGGTCTGTACCGCCCTGTCCAGAAGCGTTTCCATTTCATCAACTGAGGGAACACGCGGGCTGTGAATGTCATAGATTCCCGGCCCTGCTTCGTTCGGATAGGCATTGTCAGCAAAGGCATCCAGTACCACCATCCCGCTTCGGGTAGCCTCCAGGCTGATGACATCCGCATCCATGTCTATGATGGGATCAATGATTTCATGATAGTCGCAGTAGCACATGTGCGTATGAATCTGGGTCTGGTCCTGCACACTGCTGGTCGACAGTCTGAATGCCTCAACCGCATAACGCAGGTAATCGTCCTGATAGCTTTGTCTCAGAGGAAGCCCTTCACGTAGCGCGGGTTCGTCAACCTGGATCACCTTGATCCCGGCAGCCTCGAGGTCGGAAACCTCGTCGCGTATGGCGAGCGCAATCTGTTTGAAAACCGTCTCCTGGGGGATGTCATCGCGGACAAAACTCCAGCAGGCCATGGTGACAGGACCTGTCAGCATGCCTTTGACGGGCTTGTCTGTCAGGGACTGCGCATAGCTGATCCAGTCCACTGTCATCGGCTTCGGGCGGGAAACATCACCATACAGAATAGGGGGCTTTACACCACGGGTGCCGTAACTCTGAACCCAGCCATGGGCTGTAAAGCAGTAACCTGCCAGTTGCTCTCCAAAGTATTCGACCATGTCGTTGCGCTCCGCCTCTCCATGAACGAGCACATCCAGGCCCAGCATTTCCTGCTCACGAACCGCTTCTTCAATGGCTTTCTGCATGGCTTCACGGTATTCCTGCTCGGTGACTTTTCCATTTTTGAACTGGCTGCGGGCACTGCGGATCGCAGGCGTCTGCGGAAAAGAACCGATAGTGGTCGTGGGAAGAATATCAAGACCCAGAGCAGCACGCTGAGCAGCGATACGCTCGGCATAAGTCCTGCGACGATGCAACATGTCATCAGTCACGTCCGCGATACGCTTTTCAACAACCGGATCATGCAGAATGGAACTGTTTTTGCGGTCCAGCTGTACTTTGCGGTTTTTCTCCAGCTCGGAAAGCGCCCAATCGGAGGGGTTTCCGCCAGCAATTTCGGCAATCATGCGCAGTTCAGCGCATTTCTGCCTGGCAAAAGCCAGCCATTCCATAACCTCGGCAGGCAGGTTTTTTTCGGCCTCCAGATCAACAGGGCTGTGGAGCAGCGAGCAGGAACTGCCAATCCAGACACGATCCCTGCCCAGTGCGGCCACTGCCTTTTCTACCTGTGCAATGGCGCTGTCAGCATCGACTTTCCAGACATTACGGCCATTGACAACGCCAAGCGACAGTGCAATATCCTTTGTGGCAGTACCAGCCGCAATGAGCTGGAGTGCGAGTTCCAGATCCTGTGGTGCACGCGACAGATCCAGGTGAATGACATCGACCGGAAGAGCAATGGCAACAGGCAGATTGTCATCATAGCTCGCAAAGTAACTGGCAAGAATAAGGACAGCCTTGGTCGCCTGCCTCAATCTGGCGTAGACCACAGGAAACAGGGCACGAATGCCTTCCGGAAGATCAAGCGCGAGAATCGGTTCGTCAATCTGGATGTACGAACATCTGGATCCAAGAGCTGCCAGGATATCGACATAGGCTTCAGTCAGCGCATCCAGATGCTGCCAGATGTCGCTGCCGTCCGTGGTTTTGGAAAGCCACAGAAAAGAAACAGGTCCGGGGATGACAGCTTTGGGCGTGAAACCGGCAGCAGTGGCTTCATCAATCTGCTCCAGCAGATCAGAAGCATCCGGTGCAAAAACCGTTGTCGCGTCCAGTTCCGGCACAAGATAGTGGTAGTTTGTATCAAACCATTTTGTCATTTCCAGGGGCCAGACAGCATTGGCACCATCTTCACCGCGTGCCATCCTGAACATCCTGTTTTTGCCTGGAGCGTCATCTGTAAAGCGTGGCGGTACGATGCCAAGCATCAAAGACATATCCAGAATGTGGTCATAGCAGGAAAAATCGCCGACCGGGACTATCTGGATACCAGCTTCTTTCTGGATGGCCCAGTTTCTCAGGCGCAGTTTTTTTCCACCCTCTTCCAGCTCTGGCAGGGTGAGAGAGGCTTTCCAGTAGTTTTCTACCAGAGTTTTCTGTTCGCGGTTTTCTCCAAAACGGGGAAAACCGAGAGTATGTGTACGCATGTTTTCTCCTTCAATGCATGGTGATGAACATACCCGAAAAGACGCACTGTTGCATGCATCTGCCGAGAATCCCTGAACAGGGAGTGTGTCGAAATCCCGCATGTAAAGCGTAGCAGTACGCAGGTTGCGTAGCTTGCCGTCTGGGCAAAAGAAACTGATCGGCTTTCACGGAACGGGCGAAAAATAAAACGAGGATGCACACTCCATGAAATAACTTTGTCTGCCTGCCTGAATGGCAGCGCAGGAAAAGGCAGGTGCACAACGAATGTATTCAGGCCGGATTTTTCCTCTTTCGACTGCCCTACTATTCCCACTGGAGTGATAGGGATTTTTGAAGTTGCGAGTTTACAGCCAAGTACTGGTCCTGTCAAACATTTCGCAACAGTGCTTTTGTGGAAAAAATACAACAGAGCTGTCAGGAATGCCGGGAAATCGGCGCACGACCGGTTTCAGACTGCTTCTGACACGGTGGAAAACGGCGGTTGCGCCATGAATGATGCAAAAAACAGGAGCCATTCCCAAAGCCTTATGGCTGCTCCAGGAATTTTTCTGCAAGCCTTACCCAGTAACTCATGCCAAGTGGCAGAATCTGGTCGTTAAAATCAAAACTGGGGTTATGCAGTCTGCAGGGGCCTGCTCCATGACGCGCTTCACGATGCCCGCCCGAGCCGTTTCCGATAAATACATAGCAGCCAGGTGCCTCTTTGAGCATGAAAGGAAAGTCTTCGGAAGTCATGGTAGGAACGGCATCCCTGATGACATTTTCGCTGCCAACCAGGGATTCCATGACCTCGATCGCCAGAGCCGTTTCCCTGGCATGATTGATCAGGGGAGGGTAAGAACGTAAAAATTCAAACTCGACCGTGCAGTTGAATGCACTTGCCATATTTTCAGCAATGTCACGCATGCGGTCTTCAATGATATCGAGCACTTCCTCTCTGAAAGTGCGCACGGTGCCCGCCATCATGGCATCATCGGGCACGATATTGAAAGCGCTGCCAGCATGGATCTGCGTGATCGAGAGGGCAGCCATATCGACCGGAGCTATGTTGCGACTGATGACGGTCTGCCATGCCTGTGCAATATGAACTGCCGTCATGACCGGGTCGAAAGTATGATTTGGCTGACCGCCGTGACCACCACGCCCGTGAACGACAAGCCTGAAAGAGTTGCTCGAAGCCATTAATGCGCCGGGGTTCACGGCAAATTGACCCGCATCATAGTCCGGCCAGTTATGCATGCCAAAAACAGCATCCATCGGGGCTTTTTCAAAAAGACCATCTTCGACCATGCGCACGGCACCGCCATGGCTTTCTTCTGCAGGCTGAAAAATCGCGTAGACAGTCCCGTTGAAGTTGCGCGTTTTTGACAGGTGAATGGCGGCTCCCAGCAGCATTGCCACGTGTCCGTCGTGACCACAGGCATGCATTTTGCCAGGATAACGCGAGGCGTGATCAAACAGGTTTGACTCCTGCATCGGCAAGGCATCCATATCGGCACGCAAGCCGACAGCGCGCCTGCCTGTACCAGCCTGAATCATGCCAACAACACCGGTTATGCCCATGCCACGCAAAACCGTGACACCGTTCTGTTCAAGCATTTTCGCAACCAGGTCTGCGGTGCGCGTTTCTTCGTATGCAACCTCCGGGTGAGCATGAATATCACGCCTGAGGGTCAGGATCTCCTGAAGAAATGAAGGATCAAAGTCAATTGCCTGAGTCATATTTTTTCAGCTTTCATCAGCAAGGTTGTCATTCCGGGCAGGCGCAATAACTGGAGACTTCAGAGCAGCACCAACCCGTGGATCTAATTGTAAGCGTATCTTTTTTCCAGTGTATGGTAAAGCGGACTGGGCGCAATAAGTCGTGATACTCCGCTTGCGAGCATGGACACAGCCAGAAGGGCAAGCAGGAGGTGATAGCTCCCGGTAGTTTCCATTGTAATGATAAATGAAGTCAGCGGTGAGCGGGTGACACCTGACAGATAAGCGGCCATAAACAGGATGATGATGGCGCTGTGTGGGGCAATGGAAGGAAAAAAGGCAGAAATGGTGTCTCCAAGCCCTGCGCCAACAGAAAGATTTGGTGCAAAAAGACCACCAGGTATGCCACTTAATACGGAAAAGAGTGTAGCCAGAAATTTGCAGATGCCGTAATACCACAGCAGCAGGCTGGAATCCGCATCAAGCGTCATTTTTGTTGGCTGAAAACCGGTGCCGAAAGTCATGCCGCCTGTAATCAGGCCCATGGCTGCAACGACAAGTCCGCAAAAGGCAGCAAAAACATAAGGGTGCTGGTGAATGAACATTTTCGTCCGTACCGGAAGAAAATACGTGAATTTCTGAATGGTCAGGCTGAACAGTCCACCGAGAACACCACCAATGACACCGCAAACGGGAATGACCCGGATGTACTCAGGCAAATCCAGGCTGACATTGATGGCGTCGTAATACGTGTAATTCCCGAGCAGTGCCAGAGAGACCATGCATGAAAGGGCAACCGCAAAGGGGGTCGGGAAGAAAGCTCTGAGAGAGCGGTTCCTGTTCAATCCTTCCATTGCAAAAACAATTCCGGCCAGCGGGGTGTTGAAAGTGGCGGCAATCCCGGCTGCTCCGCCAGCCAGAATGAGCATCTTGCGGTGCGCTGCAGTTTTGAAAGGGCCGTATCCGTAAAATGCATGGCTGACTGATGCACCGATCTGAACGGCGGGTCCTTCCGTTCCAATGGAGCCACCAGCAAATAACCCGCCCAGCATCATGCCTGTTTTACCGGCAAGAATGCGTAACGAGAGGAGATTGCTTTTTTTTGTGTCATCGCTGTCTTCTGCTGCAGCCATGGTTTGCGGCACACCACTGCCTTGTGCACCAGGAAAGAAATAGTGCGTCAACCATACAACAAGCGCAAACAGCGCGGGAACAAGGAGCAGAACCCACCCGTGAAACTGCTCCTGAAGCCAGAGATTGCCGGTATGGGCGTATGCGGTTGCAATGATTACTCCGACGCTGCCCAGTCCGATCAGAAGCGATGCAAAAATCCAGGCAAAAAGGTGCTGTCGGAGGTTGCGACCCCTGTCAGGCACATCGGGCAAGGTTTTCTGCGGAGTTTTTTCTGACATGCGTGGCGACACAGGAAGCAAATAATCTTTCGGAGTTGTCGGATTGTGCGCGATGCGGATGCACCAGGCATTTTTGCCTGACTTTACTAAAAAAACCGCGCAAAGCAAAATGTTTTGCGCGGTTTTCGGACAGACCGGTTCAGGGAGCGGTGCTTACATCATGCCATCCATTCCCATGCCACCCATACCTCCCATGCCACCCATTGCGGGTTTTTCTTCCGGAATCTGGGCAACCATACAGTCAGTTGTCAGCATCATGGATGCAATGGACGCAGCGTTCTGCAGTGCGGAACGGGTAACCTTGACCGGGTCAAGTACACCCATTTCAACAAGGTCTCCATAGGTGTCATTGGCCGCGTTATATCCAAAGTTGCCTTTGCCTTCTATGACCTTGCTGACAACAACGGAAGCTTCTTCCCCTGCATTGGCAACGATCATGCGCAACGGCTCTTCCAGGGCACGCATGACGATCTGGATACCGGCATCCTGATCGGAGTTCTCACCCTTGACACTGATCTTTTCACGGGCACGCAAAAGCGCAACACCGCCACCGGGAACAATACCTTCTTCAACAGCAGCTCGCGTTGAGTGCAAGGCATCTTCAACACGCGCTTTCTTTTCTTTCATTTCCGTTTCGGTTGCAGCACCAACACGGATAACGGCAACACCTCCGGCGAGTTTGGCAATGCGCTCCTGGAGCTTTTCCCTGTCATAGTCGGATGTGGCATCGTCCATCAGAATGCGCACCTGCTTGACACGTGTTTCAATGGAGGCAGATTCACCGTTACCGTCAATGATAGTGGTGCTTTCCTTGTTGATTTCTACACGCTTTGCCTGTCCGAGCAGTTCAAGGGTCGCATTTTCCAGGGAAAGACCCGTCTCGTCGGTAACGACCTGACCGCCGGTCAGAATGGCAATGTCTTCCAGCATGGCCTTGCGACGGTCACCAAAGCCAGGGGCTTTGACCGAGCAGGTTCTCAGAACACCACGGATGTTGTTGACAACCAGGGTCGCCAGTGCCTCGCCTTCGACATCTTCTGCAACAATCAGAAGCGGGCGACCTGCTTTTGCAACCTGCTCAAGGAGTGGAAGCAGATCGCGAATATTCGAGATTTTTTTATCCGTCATCAGCAGATACGGATTTTCCAGAATGGCATTCTGCTTTTCGGGATTGTTGATGAAATAGGGTGAAAGATAACCACGGTCAAACTGCATTCCTTCCACGATTTCAAGTTCGTCGGTCAGGGATTTGCCGTCTTCAATGGTGATTACGCCTTCTTTGCCGACCTTGTCCATGGCCTCGGCTATACGCTCACCGATGGACACATCGCTGTTGGCGGAAATGGAGCCGACCTGGGCGATTTCCTTGCTCGTTGTTGTCGGGCTGGCCATTTTGGCCAGTTCAATGACAACCGCATCCACTGCCTTGTCGATCCCGCGCTTCAGATCCATCGGGTTCATTCCGGCAGCAACGCACTTCATGCCTTCACGTACGATGGCCTGAGCCAGTACGGTAGCGGTGGTGGTACCATCACCGGCATTGTCACTGGTCTTGGATGCAACTTCCTTGACCATCTGGGCACCCATGTTCATGAGCTTGTCCTTGAGTTCGATCTCCTTGGCAACCGTTACACCGTCCTTGGTGATGACTGGCGAGCCCCATGAGCGCTCGAGGATTACGTTGCGACCCTTCGGGCCAAGTGTCACTTTAACCGCGTTGGCGAGAATATTCACACCTTCCACCATTCTGGCTCGTGCCGAGTCGCCGAAAATTACGTCTTTTGCTGACATGTATATTTCTCCATGTGTAAGAATTGATTATGTCTGTTACAGGTAATGACAGGAGGGGTAACAAACTCAACTTTGAACGATTGCCATGACATCAGATTCGTGCATGACCAGCAGTTCTTCACCATCAACCTTGACGGTCTGACCGGCATATCTGCCGAAAAGAACGCGATCACCGACCTTGACGTCCATCGGCAGTACCTTGCCTTCCGGGGTAATCTTGCCATTTCCTACGGCTAGTACTTCACCCTGGTCAGGCCTTTCAGCAGCAACCTCGGGAATGAAAATGCCTGAAGCCGTTTTGGTTTCCAGATCCATGCGCTTGACAATTATGCGGTCATGTAAGGGACGCAGTTTCATAGCTGTATTTCCTCTTTATACATTAATAAAGTCGTTGATAAATAATTTCATGGAGTCTCTCCAGGGAGAAAGCTCCTGTTTTGGACAGAGGCACAAAGCGGCTCAAAAACTACCGTATCCGCCGTCTTGCCGGCTATCCCGGGTGCTCTGTGACTGTCGTCACAATCGCAGTACAGCATGTCGTTTTTTTGTAATCAGTCTGCCTGCCCTTTCGGGCATTGCCACCAGAACGCACCGTGTATCCGGGTTGTTTACAGCGATACTGACCAGTTCCGGCCTGCCAGCATCTGAAGCCTCGTTATCCTGATCGGATCAGGTCTGCTGACATTCGCGGGGATCCTGTTCCTTTGTCAATTCAGCAGATTTCAATCAACAGTACCGTCTCCATAAGCGGAGCAAAGTGAAACAGAACGGGACCCGATACAAATGTGCACCTTCAAGGGTTGTTAGCACTCAAGGGTGGCGAGTGCTAAGTATAGGGTCGAATCAGGCAGATTTCAAGAGATTGGCCAATAAAAAATTTCTGCCACCGGACGACCTGATGAAGGAAGGTGCCAGGATTTTTTGTGTCGGATGCAGTGTGCATGCTTTAGCAGGGCAAAAAGCGGCAGGAACGGAGACGCTTCTGCCGGCATGCTCCTTGCCTGGCAGACGGGAAAATGGTGACAGTGTCAATCCGGGCAGCCAGGCGGGTAAAATCAGGGTTGTTGCTTCCTGGTCATTTCGCAGGGCGAAGCGGGCGTCTGGTGCTCACAATGGCTGCACGCTGTGCAGGATCGGGATGGCTTTATTCGGGCATCCGGAAAAATTTTTTTCACCAGCCGCCGATACACGGAAGGCGCAAAATTTTTGCAGAGAATAACGGCTGCAAGCAGAAGAAACAAAAAAACAACAATTTCTTGCATGGCATTGTTCTCTGAAGGTGCTTTCCAGGAGAAACTGTTGAGGACGTACTTTGTCGTTCCCGGATCAGGTCCTGATGGTTTTGTTGCAAAAAAGGGAAATATGTAGCGTGGTACGGCAAGCCGTACGTGAAGCTGATCTGCAGAATCGGCAGAGGGTATCAGTACGCGTTTTCATTACTGCATTTACCCGGTCGTCAGGAGCTTTTGAAGTGCAGACTGTTTTATGCGGCTCAGGCAGGCAAATGCCTGGAAACATGAATCATTGAAGCTTCCTTGCGTCCCAGTGCAAAAATGGCATCTCCAACGCGCACTGCAAGAGGGTCACGCCTGGGAAATGACTCGGCAACGATGGAAACATTCTCACCTGTGAAAAAACCTATTTCCATCAGACGCCTGCACAGACAGGCAGCGTCATCCACATCAGTACGGACAACATGGGTGATCGTGGCTTTTTCGCCTTTCTTCAATTGTGCTAAAGTACATAAATGTAACTCTGGCTTTTCTGCTAGGGACATCATCCTGAAAATTTCCTGTCAGCTCTTGTGCGCGTTGCTCTGTTATTTTCTGTCGGTCTGATCATTTTGCGGATCGCAACCGCTACTACGGCAGTACTCCATACAATCTGAAGAAGCGCCTTTGAGTTAATGATAATGATTATCAGTTGAAATGGCAAGAGTAAATGATAATTATTTTTATTTTCGCCGGAAATATCCGTGTATCAGGGGTATCTGGTCTCCTGGCAGCTGCAGTTTCACGTGCGATGAAACGGTAACATATAGACAGCAGCAGGAACAGAAAGGGCGTTTTTTAAAGTCCTGAACACGGGTGTTTCAGGAAATCCCGGCAAATTTTTTCCTTCTTTCAGATGCGCATAAAAACGATTGCTTATGGTGAACTGATATCTGCAACGCAGACTATGGTGACAGTTCGGGCATATTACCCGGTTTCGCATGCTCATATGGAATCCTGAGCAACCGGACTTTTTTGTGATCATGAAAGCGCGAATGTGTGTAACGATTCACGTGTTATAAAAAGTCGTTGATTATAATCAGGAAAACGTTCTTGTCATTTTTCTCGTGTTATAAAGGTAGTCGAATCAGATGCAGTTCAATGGTTATAAGAGCGGTGGCAATTGAATTCGAATGAATGAGCTGGATCAGCAAAAACTGCAGTTTCCTGTGGCAGTGAAAATTCGGTATCGGCGCTGTTTGGACTCTGGAAGTACCTGCACCTGATTTTGGACGCCTGGAAAGATCAGGAATGGTCTCTCCCCGTCTTGCTCACGAAGC
>Ga0099364_10004354_pt1 | contig 21499 bp, 13 predicted proteins | sample TergutTh196P3_FD_73070 | JGI IMG/M metagenome (GOLD analysis project Ga0099364, IMG submission 73070) | Microcerotermes parvus P3 segment gut microbial communities from Pointe-Noire, Republic of the Congo - Th196 P3 | ecosystem: Host-associated > Arthropoda: Insects > Digestive system > Gut ... | reverse complement strand
TTCCGTATTTTACGGTGATATTTTAGCCGGTCCCCGGATGCCTGCATTGATGTATCTGACCTGGTACAAAGACGAAGCAAAAAGGGCAGAGGCTTGGCGTAAGTTTATGGCTCATCCCGATTGGCGACGCATATCCCGACTTCCGGAATATGCCAATACAGCGACCAATAATACGAGTAAATTCCTTTCGCCGATGCCTTATTCGCAACTGTAAAAACTACCTTAAAGCGCTGTCTCCAAAGCACACAAATGACAAACTTTTGAGACAGCCATATTGTTATTCCGCCTTGATTGCTTTTACCGGATTAGCCGTTGCGGCCTTAATCGCCTGCCAGCCAACGGTTAGTAAGGTAAATGCTACTGTGATGATTCCCGCCAGCGCAAATATCCGCCAGCCCAACGATACTGATAATTGAATAAAAACGATTCTTATTCAGACTGCGTAATGCGATTTTCAGGTTGTAAAACATGATTATATCAGTTATAAGTTATGATTCATTGAAAATAATCCATATATTTGCAGACCAAAGTTTAGGAAAACCCAAACTTTGGTCTATACAAATAGGAAAGCATGAAACTGATTGAAAGAAAAGATTACATGAATGTACTTATCGGGTTACGTGATAAAAACCTGATAAAACTCCTTACAGGTGTCAGGCGTTGTGGAAAATCTACTGTTATGCAGATGTTTCGGGATTATTTAATTGCTGATAATGTAAGTGAAAATCAAATCGTTTTTATGAATTTTGAAGATTTTGAAAATCACAAATGGTTAAACGATTTTGAAGGGCTGTATTATTATATTGTAAATCAAATAGATTTATCAAAACCTTGTTATGTTTTTCTTGATGAAGTACAATTGGTAAGAGAATTTGAACGACTTGTTGATGGACTTTATGTAAAACCAAATATTGATGTATATATCACAGGTTCAAATGCTTATTTGCTTTCAAGCGAATTAGGGACATTACTGACCGGTCGCTACATTTCTATTCATATTTTGCCATTTTCGTTCAAAGAATTTCTTTTGATACATACAGATACTTCGCGCACAGATTTGTTGTTTGCCCAATACATGGACACAGGAGGAATGCCGGGAATTTTCGACTTGCCCGGTAATTTGGTTAAAAGTTATATGCAGGATGTTATCCAAAATATTATCCAAAAAGATGTATTGGTACGTAACAAATGGCGAAACGAAGCGCATTTTCTCAAAACCACAGCATTCCTTTTTGATTCTATCGGCTCAATTATTTCTCCTAAAAAAATAACCAATACGCTAAAAACTAACAATAAACTTTCTCTTTCACATAATACGGTCGAAAATTATATTAACGCTTTAGTCGAATCGTATCTGTTTTACAAAGTAAAACGTTTCGATTTGCGTGGAAAAGGGCTTTTGATGACACAAGAGAAATATTATGCTGTTGATGTCGGATTGAAAAAGTTTTTTCTCGGCGAAAAAATCAATCTTGACTTAGGACATAATTTAGAAAACATCGTTTATTTGGAATTGTTAAGACGTGGTAATCAGATTAATATAGGGAAATCCGACTCTACGGAAATTGATTTTGTCGTAAGAAAACCCAACGGCGAACAGGAATATATTCAAGTGGCTTGGACAGCAAAAGAACAAAGTACATTTGAGCGGGAAATACTTCCTTTTGAATTGACAAAAGATTTTAACAAAAGAATTTTGCTTACTACCGATATTGAACCTGTAACGATTTACAAAGGAATACAAAAAATCAATGTTATTGATTGGCTGTTATCTGATTGAAAAAGGGTTGATGCTATTCCGTTTTTTTGTTATTCAATTAATCACCATTGACTAAGGTCGATTCTACGAATTCATGATTGATTTTACCGGATTCGCCATTGCGGCTTTAATCGCCTGCCAACCAACAGTTAGTAACGTCAATGCCACCGTGATGATTCCCGCCAGCGCAAATATTCGCCAGCTAATTGTTATGCGGACATTTCCATCCAGAACCTGAAAATCAAATATGGAAAAGAAAGTTGTATCAACCATACCGCAAGAGAAATTTTTCACACTACGTTCTTCTTTTTCAGTTATATAGCTGAACAGTTCGGCTTCCCATGATGTATAAAACCGGCAAGCATTTTCTATTTCCGGTATTTCCTCCCTGGCGGTAAATGCCAATGGGGCACAGGCATTCCACCACCAATCCATGCCGGTTGTCCTGACTTGTAAGTTGGTTTTAAAAATGTCCTGGCTTCGTTTGTGAAACTTGTCGAAACTCACTTCATCCTGCACCCAAAGCATAATCAGGATACACGCAGTTATACCTACAGCTAACCCGCCGATATTGATGACGGAATACACTCCGCCGCGGTGCAAATTGCGCAACATAATTTTAAGATGAAACCACATATTATCTGTTTTTGTTTTTGATTTATTCTATGATTGTTTTAACGATGCAAAATTAATAAAAACAGTTATAAATTCGCGGAATCGACCTTAGTCTATTGTGAATAATTGCCTGTTTTTCAGTTATTCAATTAATCACAACTCATAATTGATTTCACCGGATCAGCTGTAGCCGCCTTAATGGCTTGGTAGCCAACCGTCAGCATGGCAATCAATATCACCAAGACGCCGCTACCGGCAAATACCCACCAACTTATGCCGATGCGGTATTCATAATTTTGCAGCCATCCGTGCATAATCCACCAAGCCAGGGGAATAGCAATCACAAAAGAGATGCCTGTCAATACCATGAAATTGCGTCCAAGCAGTTCGACAATATCCCACACCGATGCACCCAACACCTTGCGGATGCCGATTTCGCGGGTACGCTGTTCGGCTGCAAATGCCGTCAAACCAAACAAGCCGAGGCAGGAAATGAAAATGGCTAATGCAGCAAACAAACCGGCTAACTTACCGACCAATAACGTCGATTTGAACATGTTATTGAACTGCTCGTCCATAAACCTGTATTCAAAAGGACGATTCGGGTCAAACCGCCTGACAACGGCTTCAATCTTTTGCAGCGATGCCTGCACGTTTCCGGGCTTCAACCGGATAAACATATTTCTTCCGGCGGTTTCGTTCAGCCAAAAGGCAAGCGGACTATGCGTCTCGGCAAATATATCGTTAAATACCAAATTGTTAATGATTCCGATAATGGTACTTGCATTTTCTGTGTTGTCAAACTGCCAAATCCTGCCGCCAATGCGTCCTTCTTCGCCCATAAGATCGGCAAATGCTTTGTTGATAATGACATTGCGGGTGTTTCCGTCGATAGCGCGGTCAAAATTCCGTCCGTCAAGCAACGTAATATCTAATGTTGGAAACAGTTCATCGGTTACGTTCGTTATCAAAACCAGCGGGTCAACATGATCCGGTTTTCCCTGCCATTTCCATTCACTGCCGCCTGTCTCCATATTCAATATGTCCTGGCTGCTTAATCCTGCATTTTCTACCACTCCCGTTGCCAACAGTTCCTGTTTAAGCGCCTCAAAATGAGTACGCATTTCAGTGTTTGCCTCCACCACCATTACCTGTTCGATATTCATTCCCAGCGACCGGTTTCTGGCATGTTGCACCTGCAGGTAAATGAAAGCCGTACAGATAATCAACGTCAGTGATACGGTAAACTGAAATACGACCAATCCCTGGCGTAGCCTGACGACGCCTTTTCCACTCCTGGTTTTCAGTTTGCGCAATACATCTATCGGAGGAAACGACGACAGGAAAAACGCCGGATAACTGCCCGCTACAAACGTACATACCAATCCGATACCTGCCAATCCAACCCATTGAAGCAGGTCGGTCGGATCCAATGCCAGTTGTTTACCGACAAAGTGATTAAATGGAGGTAATAATATGTATATAAGAACAATAGATAATAAAAGCGACAGGAAGGTGATTATTCCCGACTCTGCCATAAACTGCTTGATAAGCCTCAAACGTTTGGCGCCTAAAGTCTTACGCACACCCACTTCCATCACACGTTTCTGTGAGCGGGCGGTCGACAGGTTCATAAAATTGATACAGGCAAGAATCAGGATGACAACTGCAATGCTGAAGAACAAACGGACATAACGCACATATCCGCTTCCTGTTGGACGACCGTCTTTAAATTCACGGTACAGTTTGAGTTTACTGACGGGATAAAGAAACAGCGTAGTCGCTTCGTCGGGATTATTTGTTTTTTGTTTGATCATGTCTTTAATCTGACTGTTGATATGATTTATATCAGCCGAAGCCTCCAATTCAACATAGTTGGTCATACTGCTCCTTGTCCATGATGTTGCGGCATCTTGAGCGCCGCTTGCGATGCGTGCATTCAGCGAGACTTGAAACGGAATCAACCATGCAAACCTGAAATCGGAATTTTTCCTGAGATTCCTGATAACAGCCGTTACCTGATATTCCTGTCCGTCGTCCTTTTTCAGCGTTTCGCCTACCGGATTATCCTTACCGAAAAATCGCGATGCCATATCTTCGGTAATAACCAAAGGATAAGCGGCATCGAAGGCAGTCGCTGCGTTTCCGTGCACAAATTCAATGTCCAACATACTGAAAATAGACGAATCGGCATACGCTCCCGCTTCGTATATCATTTTTTCGTTCAACGTAAACAGACTCTGCAAGTTGCCTCCCATATCATTATACCGCATCACATTTTTGATTCCCGCCACTTCCTCTTTCAAAGCGGCAGCCAGCGGATTGGGAGCAATCGGGATAGTCGAAATTTCACCGTTGAAAGTCATGTTTTGAAACAGGATATACAACTGTTTCTGTTTGGGGAACTTGTTGTAAGTCACCTCATCAGCGACCCATAACAAAATCAGCGCAGCGCAGGCAATACCGATAGCCAACCCCGCGATATTCAAAATACTGTACGTTTTGTTCCGGAAAATTCTCCGGAAAGATTTTAAAAGATTCATGATGTTATAAATTAATTATTAAAAATTTAGCCATTTCCAAGCCGGAACGATACGAATGGTAGCATTTCCTTCCTGCAAGGTTGATTCTTCGTTGAATGTAACGATTTCGAGTTTGTTTAACCGGTAAACTTCCGATAGTTTTACCAAAGCCGTGATTTCCCGTTGACGCGTTGCATCGTTTGCCATACTGTACGATACCTGTACCGCCCGATGTTCTTTCGGAATAAAAAAGTCAACTTCTACATTTCTATGATAGAAAAATAAATCATCGCCATAGTTTTTCTTCAAATCAATAGCAACAAGATTTTCCAATAACTTGGTTTCAGGGTCTATCAAGAAAATATTCAATAGTCCGTTATCGAAAAAGTACCGTTTTTTAAACGTTTCCTTACTGCTCAACTTGTCTGAAAAATTGGAGATTCCAAACACTAAATAAGCATCTGTTATATATTGGAGATAGTCAGTAAGTGTGTTTCGGGATATGGTAGCGCCAGTCAAATCTACGACATTTTTTATCCTTGACAGCGACGAAGGTTGCATCACACTTTCCGCTAATTTTTTGACCAATACGCGGATAGCGTTTTCGTTGCGTATTTCATTGCGGGAAATAATATCACCCAACAATATCTTTTGATACAACGAATTGATCCAATTACGTTTATCTTTTATCGCAAATGATTCGGCAAAACCTCCATAGTAAAAATAGTTGCGGAACTGTTTGATTACCTGCATTCGCACATCGTTGTATTCCCAATTTTTGTCTAAAACAATGTCGTGATATTTCAAGTATTCCTGAAATGAAAAAGGAAAAACTTCATAAGCCATGAACCTTCCTCCAAGTGTAGTATATATGTCTTTACTAAGCATTTGTGCATTGCTTCCTGTGATAAACACGCGGTATTTCGAATCGGCTAACCGACGGGCAAACTTTTCCCAACCGGTTATATTTTGAATCTCATCAAGGATAATCAACGGATTGAAATCGAACATTTCCTGATAGGCTTCCAAAAACAAACCCAACTTTTCGGCTTTGACTGAAATAAGCCGTTCATCCTCAAAGTTGATATACAGAACTTCCTCAATAGTAATCTGTTTCGACTGAATCATTTCCTGAATATACTGGAACATCAGGTATGATTTTCCTGCACGACGCAATCCGACAAAGACATAATTTGCTGACGGATCCAACTCAATGTGACGCTTCATTAACTCAACAGTAGCAATTTCAGCCTGTTTTTCAGCAATCAAACGTTTGATTATTTCCTTTTCCATATTGTATTTTTTTATATTCGGATGCAAAAATAAATATTATTATTCAATACATATAGCAATAAACAGATTTTATTTATCAATATATTGAGCAATTACTGCCATCCAATGGAAAAAGACCGTAAGATGGTAAGATCGTAAGACCGTAAGAGGATTGACAAAGGATCGTTGCATATCAGTTATTCAGTTATTCAACTTTTATTGATTTTACAGGATTTGCAGTTGCCGCCTTGATTGCCTGAAAACCAACAGTCAGAAGTGTCAGCGCAATGGTTATTAATGCTGCGGCGACAAATATCCACCACGAAAGCGAAATGCGATAGGCAAAACCTTGCAAATACAGGTTGCCTACCCACCATGCTGCCGGAATGGCGATGACCAACGAAATCAACAGCAATTTCACATAATTGCCGGTAAACAGACGAACGATATCTGTCATGTTTGCACCTAACACTTTGCGGATGCCTATTTCTTTGGTGCGCTGCTCTGCCATAAACGCCGTCAACCCGAAAACGCCCATACAAGCCACCACAATGGCTAAAATTGAGAACACGACGGCTATACTGCCGGTTCGCTGTTCGCCTTCGTAGTATTTTGCCAGTTCCAGGTCGACGAATCTCGGCTCGAATATTTCATTTGGATAATGATTTTTGAATATTTGCTCGTAGGTCTTTACCTGTTCTGCCATGTCACCTTCCTTTACACGTAGCAGTACAACGGCTCGTTCCCGTCTTCCGTTATAAAATCCGTAAGGCTCAACAGGACGGTGCAAACTTTCATAGTTAAAGTTTTCTACCACACCACAAACTTCGGCAAGCGCTTCAGGGATGTCTGCCAAAATCCTTTTGCCGATTATTTCCTCAGGAGTCATCCCCAAATATTCTGCGGCTTTCCTGTTGATAATCATTTGTGCGATGGTATCATCAGGGTGTCTCACAGACAAGGATTTACCGGCAATAAGTCTTAGTTGCATCAAATCGCCGAAATCAGGGTCGACACAAATAGTCGTCATATTAACGCCCTGTTTGTCGTCGATATTCCTTCTTAGAATCGTTCTGCTGCCATTGTAAAACATCCTGTGCTGCCCTGAAGCCATAATGACCGAACTCTGCGCCCTGTAATCGTTGACAAGTGCTTCAATATTCGTTCCTGCAGGCAATGAAGTTGAAATGCCAACCAGATTTTGAGGATTATAACCGATGTCTTTATTGTTGATATACCGTATCTGACTTTGGATAATGATTACCCAGGCTATCAAAACAATAGACGCGGCAAATTGACCTGTGGTCAGTATTTTCCTGACTGTTGCATGGTTTGATTTTCCCAAAGATACACTTTGACGGATTGCCATCAAAGGCGGAAAACCGGACAGGTAAATTGCCGGATACGATGCGGCAAACACGGTGGTTGCCACCCAAATCAGCAATGCGGCAATTAGAAACTGCGGTCGGAATGCCATTTCGATTGACAACTGTTCGCCAAGCATATCATTGAATGCCGGCAAAAGCACCCAAGCCAGCACAAAAGCTGTGACAAAAGAAACGAACGTAAAAACACCCGTTTCAAAAAACAAACGTATCACTAATTCATGCCGTTTTGCTCCGAGCGTTTTGCTTACGCCAATTTCCTTTGAGCGTTTTTGTGCGCGAGCAGTGCTCAGGTTCACATAGTTGATACAGGCAACCAATAAAATAATGATTGCTAACAATGAAAGTGTCCTTACCTTTTCGATATTGCCCGGAAAAGATGTCTGGGATCTAAGGAATGTTGATGAATGTAAATGGATGTCTTCTAATCTTTGTAATACCGGTACAAAAAATGCCTGTTCACCCATCAGGTCGGAAACCACTTTTTGTATTTGTGTGTTGACATGGGCTATATCGGCGTGCTCGGACAACAAACAAAACGTTTCGAAATCGGTATCTTCCCAGTCAAAGGTCTGCCGAAGTTTTGTTACCGGATAGCAATAGGGATAGGGCGCTATCATTTGATATTCATTGATGGAACTGTTTACAGGAAAATCATGATAAACGGCAACCACTTCCATGGGATGCTGGTTATCCAATGAAATGACTTCTCCCAAAGGAGAGTCACTCCCAAACAGTTTTTGAGCCATCTTTTCGGATATGGCTACTACGTTGGGACGCGACATAGCAACTTCGGGCGAGCCTTGCAGAAAAGGCGTATCAAACAATCGAAAAAAGTCTTCGTCTGCCCATACAATGCGAATTGGCAACGTATTATCATTTATCCGGGTTACGTATGACCTGATATGCGTCCTGACCGTTGTAAGCGCTTCAGGAATCGTTGCTTTTACTGCCGGTCCCACAAAATTATTTGTACTGCAATATGTTTCTCCGGACATATATTTTGTCAAAACCGAATTGATACGATAGATATTCCTGCTTTCCCTGAATGACTTGTCAAAAGACAGCTCATTGAAAATAAGCATACTGATCAACAAAACCACAGTCAAACCAATGGACAATCCTGCAATGTTGATAATGGGAAACACGCCCCGTTTGGTAAGGCTTCTCCACGTGATGTTTAAAAAAAATAAGTTCATAGTTATATCAATTATAAGTTATGGTTCATTGAATAATTGATTTTTGAAAATTTGTTATTCCATTTTTTTGTTATTCAACCTTTATTGATTTTACCGGATTGGCTGTAGCTGCCTTAATCGCCTGTATGCAAACTGTTAGCAATGTCAGCGCTACCGTAATGCATGCTGCCAGGGCAAATATCCACCACGAAAGGGAGATGCGATAGGCAAAGTTTTGTAAATACTGATTGCCTACCCACCATGCTGCCGGAATGGCTACGACCAGCGAAATCAACAGCAATTTCACATAATTGCCGGTAAACAAACGCATGATATTTCCCGCGCTTGCCCCCAATACTTTGCGAATGCCTATTTCCTTGGTACGCTGCTCAGCCATAAACGCTGTCAGTCCGAAAACGCCCATGCAAGCCACCACGATGGCTAAAATTGAGAACACAACGGCTATACTGCCGGTACGCTGTTCGCCTTCGTAGTATTTTGCCAGTTCCAGGTCGACGAATCTCGGCTCGAACAGTTCATTGGGAAAATGCTTTTTGAAGATTTGTTCACAGGTTTTTAACTGTGCCGTCAGATTGCTTTCTCTCACGCGAAGCATCATGACCGATTTGGGAAGACTTTCTCCATTGTGAAAACAGAAGCCGCTCACAGGTTGATGCAAAGATCGGAAATTGAAATTTTCTACAACGCCGCATACTTGAGTAATTCCTTCGCCAATATCGGCTAAAACTGTTTTTCCTATTACTTCTTCGGGCGTCATTTCCAAATATTCTACAGCCGCACGGTTCAATATAATTTGGGTAATCGTATCGCCGGACTGCTTTTCCGGTAACGACCTGCCGGCAATCAGTTTCATTTGCATCAAATCAATAAAATCCGCATCAACTGCCATGCTCCGTATGCTTGCTCCCATTTGGTCGTCAGCATTTTTCATAAGCATCATTCCATAACTGTAAAATAAAAAACCGTGTTTCCGGGATACCATTTCCACCGAACTTTCGGATCTGAAATCGTTAGCCAGTGCAGTTATATCAGAACCCTGAGGCAGCGAAAAAAGCTCAAATCCTATCAAATTGTGAGGGTTATAGCCAAGGTCCTTTTTATTGATATAGTTGATTTGCGCCTGTATAATAAAAACCCATGCAATCAACACAACGGCAACGGCAAATTGCCCGATGGAAAGCGCTTTTCGTACAATGGCATGGCTTGATTTTGGCATAAAACCGCTACTGCGGATTGCCATCAAAGGCGGAAAACCGGAAAGATATATGGCTGGGTACGAAGCGGTAACAAAAGTAGTCGCCAGCCAAATCAACAGCGCAATACACAAAAACAAGGGTCGGAATGCCATTCCTGTTTGCAACTGTTCACCCAGCAGGTGGTTGAATACGGGAAGCAGCACCCAAACCAGCACGAAAGCCACAATAAAGGACACACAGGTAAAGATGCCCGCCTCGAAAAATAAGCGAACCATCAGTTCATGCCGTTTGGCGCCAAGCGTTTTGCTTACACCTATTTCCTTCGAGCGTTTTTGCGCGCGCGCTGTGCTTAAATTCATGTAATTAATACATGCCACCACAAGGATAAGCGCCGCCAGCAACGACAACATTTTTACTTTTCCGCTATCACTTTGGGCTGAGGTATTACTGTAATGATATTTTGCCGAATGTAAATGAATTTCGTCTAACCGCTGCAATGCAGGACAGTAAAAATTGTTTCCTTCCGTAGCATCTAAAAGCAATTGTTGCATCTGCGCGTTCACTGATGCTGTATCCACATTCGCATTCAACAGGCAAAATGTCTCAAAATCAAGGCGTCCCCAATTAATTTGTTCATGCAGCCAAGCCGGATACGAGTGCATTAAGGGAGCTATTATTTTATATTCTCTGAAAGAACTGTTTACAGGATAATCCTTATAGACGGCTGCTACTTCCATCAGATGTTCATTGTCCAATAAAAAGGTCTCACCCATGGGATTGCCGGTTCCGAACAGTGCTTGAGCCATTTCTTCCGATATGGCTATTGCGTTGGGACGCAACATGGCGGACTCGGGTGTTCCATGAAGAAATGATGTGTCGAACAATTGAAAGAAATCGGCATCCGCCCACATCATATTGATTCGCACCGGATGCTCCTTTATCAAAGCAACAAAACTTGCCGGATACGTTCTTACGGCAGTTATCACTTCCGGAATTGCCTCTTTCATTGCCGGACCGAAAGCGTTGGCGGTAGTGCAGTAAGTTTCACCGACCCTTAACCTGGTAAAATTGGAATTGATACGATAGACATTCCTGCTTTCCCTGAACGACTTATCAAAAGACAGTTCGTTGAAAATAAGCATACTGATCAACAAAACAACAGTCAAACCAATGGACAATCCTGCAATGTTGATAATGGGAAACACGCCCCGTTTAGTAAGGCTTCTCCACGTGATGTTTAAAAAAAATAAATTCATAGTTATATCAATTATGAGTTATGATTCATTGAATAATTGATTTTTTTAAAAATTTATTATTCCTTTTTAGTGTTTTTACAGCAAAAATCGTGCCAAAAATTCAATTATTTGATATTGAGATATTTGATTTTTCTGTCTTTTTAAAAAGTGTCCGATATCGGACACTTACTGTCCATTTTCGGACACTTTTGGTTTCAATATTATGGCTCGGATACAGACTTTTTCCTGTTTTTTGATACATAAAAATTGGACAGTTCATTTTTATTTTGTTCTTTTGCAATCTCATAATGTAGTATTATCAAGATAAAACTGCATATATATGTTGTTTTATCTTGTAAAACAAACAAAACAAGCACATGATTGACAGATTGTTAAAATTGAATAACGTTCATAATGACAGCATCTTCCTGTGGGGAGCACGTCAGGTTGGAAAAACAACACTTATCAGAAATAATTTTCCGAATGATGTTTACTACGACCTGCTTCAGGCAAAAGATTTTGAACGGTTACAACGCAATCCATCTTTACTTGGTGATGATTTAGCGATTTTGAACGATGGTGACACGGTTGTTATTGACGAAATACAAAAAATACCCCAATTGCTGGACGAGGTTCATTCGTTGATTTTTCGCAAAAACATTCGCTTTATATTAAGCGGTTCAAGTCCGCGAAAACTCAAGCGAAAAGGGGCTAATTTGCTTGGTGGTAGAGTGTTGAAAGAGATTCTATACCCATTGGTAAGCGCTGAAATACCCAATTTCGACATTCATAAAGCTGTGCGATACGGCACACTTCCACGTCATTATCTCATATCCGACCCATGGAAACGGTTAGGAGCCTATATCGGTGTTTATCTCAATGAAGAAATCAGAGCAGAAGCGCTTTCCAGAGATTTAAGAACTTTTTCCCGATTTATGGAAATCGCAGCCTTCACCAATGGCGAAATCGTTGTATACAAAAACATTGCCCAGGATTGTGGCATTGATTACCGAACGGTAGCCGCCTATTTTGAAATACTGGTCGATACGCTTGCAGGATACATGATTCCAGGTTTTACGCACACCCAAAAACGACGCAGTATACAAGCGCCAAAATTTTATTATTTCGATGTAGGTATTGCTAATTATCTGAGAAACAGGCGTTATATTCAACCTGGTTCGGCTGATTTCGGACAGGCTTTCGAACATTTTATCATTCAGGAACTTATCGCCTATCTGGGATATAACGAAAAGGACGAGCAACTTTCCTATTGGCGCACAAGTTCCGGATATAAAGTGGATGCTATTATTGGCGCCGGGCGTGTGGCTATCGAAATAAAATCCATCGAAGAAATCCAGTCGCGGCATACCAGGGGACTGAAAGCATTTCAGGAAGAATTTCCCGACTGTCGCCTCATTGCCGTTTCCTTTGACTCAAGACCCCGCATCACCAATCATGTAGAAATTTATCCGGTAACTGATTTCCTGAAAAAATTATGGAATCATGAAATAATATAATTACGCAGTTATGAGTTATGATTCATTGATTACTAATCACAACTCGTAATTGATTTTACCGGATTCGCTTTTGCCGCTTTGATTGCCTGATAGCCAACGGTCAGCAAGGCAATACCCAAACTTATACATCCAACAATAACAAACAGCCACCAGGGAATATTTGTGCGGTATGTGTAGCCGGTCAGCCACTGGTTCATTGCCCACCAGGCTATGGGTGTAGCAACTGCAATAGAAACCAATACCAATATCAAAAACTCTTTCGACAGTAAGGACACAATATCGAAAAGAGAAGCGCCCATCACTTTGCGTATGCCGATTTCTTTGCGGCGGTTTTAGCCATATAAGCCGACAAACCGAACAAACCAAGGCACGAAATAAACACCGCCAGACCTGCAAACCAGCTCACTAACGAACCGATACGCTGCTCCCTGTCGAAATGCCGGACATACACCTCATCCACAATTTGGTAGAGGAACGGATCGCCAAAGGCATATTTCCTGTATATTTCTTCCATCTGCCCAATCTTCTCTGCAAGAGCGCCATGCGCATTCAATCTGACATTGATATTGTTGAGCCAACCATTAACCGGACCGCCAATGACCATGGGTCGTATCGGGTCGAACGGCGATTCGAGTACAAAATCCTTCACCACACCTACCACATGGTAAGGCGTATCCCATTCGTATACAATCTCACCGATAGGGTCGTCAAATCCCATGACTTTCACAGCAGTCTCGTTGAGCAGCATGGCGGTGGAATCAGTGGGATATGTGCGGATGTCGATATCGCGACCCTGAATGATTTGTACGCCGGTAGTCTTTGTCCAGTCGGCTTCGGCATAATTGCGTTCGATGATAACCTGACTACCCGGATCTTTCCCTCTCCAATGGAAATTATCTGCAAATTTACTCTCGCTTTCGACCATCGATGCAAAGTTGATCGATACCGACTCTGCAATACCTGTTTCGAGCAGTTCGCGACGTATGAGTTCCCTGAAGGGTCGTGAACGGTCGGTAATCAAAAAACTCACCAAATGCGACTTTTCATAGCCGGTATCGCGTGATTTGGCGAAATGTATCTGTCTATGTATCAGCGCTAAAACTCCTGCGAAAAAGGCAATTAAAGTTGATTCACCCAAAAATCGGAGTATCAATGAGTAGCGTCTCGCGCCTGTCACTTTCCGGACACCCACCTCCTTTGCATATTTTGAACTTTGGGCTGTACACAGGTTCATAAAGTTGATACATGCAATCACCAATATCAATAAGGCAATCAATGAGAACATTCGCAACGTTTCAATACGTCCGCCGACAGATATTCCTTTATCTACCTGATTGTAAAGATGCCATTTGGAAACAGGTTGCAGGTAGGTCTCAGTGTCGTCATGACCATCGGTATGTTTGGCAATAATGTCACGGATGGATACACCTGCGGTTTTTGCATCAACGCCGGGCGATAATTCAACGAAGGTACAAGAGTTGCTGACGGATGGATGCCCCCATGAGAAATCAAATTCAAACCGGCTGCCAGGTATCAGTACCTCGAACCCAAAACCTGTGTTATCGGGCAGGTCGGCAAGGATACCTGTTACGCTGAAATTCATGACACCATTGACCAAAATCGTTTCACCCATCGGGTCTGTATCGCCAAACCAGCGTCGGGAAACACTCTCGGTAAGGACAATAGCGTAAGGGTCAATCAATGCCGTTGCAGCATCGCCTCGTAACAACGGGAAACTAAACATGTTAAGGAACGAAGTGTCAGCCGTTGCCACAACAATCGTGTTCGTATTTCCAGCAGAGAATGTACGATTGGCGCCATCTTCCCCGCCGGGCGCAAACGGCAACTCCGTTTCAAAGTAGCGTGTCATATTCTCAAAACCCGCATATTCATTGACAAGGCTTGGTCCGATTGCAAAGGATACATTTGAAAAATTTCCGTTCGCCTCGTCATAACACCACAGTTTATACAGGTGTTTGTCTTTGGCATGGAAACGGTCATAACTCCACTGATGATACACCCACAGCATGATAATCATTGCAGCCGCCATGCCTATAGCCAAGCCGCCAACGTTGATGACAGAGTAAATTCCGCCACGCCAGAGATTGCGTAAAGTGATTTTAAGTTGAAAAAACATATTTATTTCAGTTATTCAATTAATCGTAATTGACTAAGGTCGATTCTACGAATTCATAATTGCTGTTTTTATTCATTTGAAAAAACACGATATCCTCTGCCGTTAAAACATTTTCATTTATTTCTTTACAGTCTTTAACAAACAGTATATGCACTATCTTCCTGCCTTTGGTGAAAGGTAATTTTTTAGCCTTTTCAGCCAAACGGTCTATCAGGGCATCGCTATTGGAAATACTGCTCCACTTACATTCGCCAATTAGCATTGTCTTATTATCAATGGACTGAGCCACAATGTCAATTTCTATGATTTCATCACGTGAGACGTTACCCCACCATCGGGCGGCAACGTTGTAGGTTATACCGTTTATCGTGTTGCCGCTCACAAACTTTCGGCAGATTTGCTCCCAATATCGTGATGCGTATATGTTAAATTTTTCACTTATTTCGTTTAACACCATAGTCGTTCGCCCCAGTTCTATCAAAGAACGGTTAGGAATTACAAAACGATAGTAAAAATCCATAAACGGGTCAGCAATTTTATACAGGCTTTTTTTACCGCTCTTAGGATTATCGCCAAAAGGGATTTCCCGTTCAACAAACCCTAATTCCATCAACCTGTCAAGCGGTCTTGCGAGTTGCGTAGCGGGTTTTCCTAACCTTGCAGCAATTTCAGACAGTCTATGTGCGCCGTTGCCTATTACTGAAAGCAAAGTAGATGACTGCACAATATCGCGCATATCGTCAAAAAGCAGTCTGTAAGGCTCTTCGTATAAAATGCCATGCGAATTGATGATGTGATATTCAATGGCTTCCTGCAAAGATTTATTCTTTTTTCTTAATTCCCAATATCGTGGAATGCCACCCCAGACTGCATATTCTTCAACTGCCTGAACAGCGTTACAATTCAGATATTCAGCTAAATACGAAATGTTTATCGGCGTTAGTTTCAGTATTTGGTCTGCCCTGCCGTAAAGAGGCTCTTTTGCATCAAGAACCAAACCGTGCATCATGGTTTGGGACGAACCGCAAACGATAAGATCGTATTTAAAAGTCTTGTAATCAATATGTTTCTGTAATATGGAAGGTAACTCCGACGATTTTTTCACCATATAGGGAAATTCGTCGAGACAGAGTGTAAACCGTCCTGTTGTTCTCATGTTTAACATCTCAAACAGTGTGTTCCAATCCGGATAAACCACCTTGTCGAAGCCTTCTATTTTCAATGCTATCTCTTTGGCAAGCAGACGAATCTGTTGGGATGTTTCGGTTTGGTCTGCCAAAAAATAGACATCTTTGTCTGTCAATATCTCTTTTATCAAGGTCGATTTTCCCAATCGACGACGACCATAAACTGCTACGAATGAAGGATTTTTACCGCTTATAGCGCTTATAATCCTTTTTTGCTCTTCTTCTCTGTTTACAAACTTCATCATATAAATCAATAATTATGTTCGACAAAAATAATGTTTCTCAAGCATAATTCCAAATACATTTAAAAATATTATCATTCCTAATTGTCTCCGTCGATTCTTTACATTTATAATAGCCTGTTATTCAATTATTGGCTAAGGCCGATTTTCAATTCACAACTCATAATTGAAATTTATTCAGTTATTCAATTATTCAGTTATTCAACCTTGATTGATTTTACCGGATTAGCCGTTGCCGCTTTAATAGCTTGAAAACCAACGGTTATTAGCGTCAGCGTAAGGGTGATAATTCCCGCCAATGCAAACATCCACCAACCGATACTGATACGGTATACGTAATCCTGCAATAACTTATCCAACCAATAATATGCAAGCGGAAAAGCAATCAGCATGGCAATACCGACCAATATCAGAAACTCTTTTGACAACATACTCACAATATTACCTGTGCTTGCGCCAAACACTTTACGAATGCCGATTTCTTTGGTTTTGGTTTCGGCTATGAAGGTGACTAAACCGAACAGACCAAGGCAAGAAACGAAAATAGCAATAAACGCAAAAATAGAGAGTAATTTTCCGATACGCAAATCGGCCTTGTACATGTTGTCAAACTCGTCTTCCAAAAAACTGTATGTGAATTCTCGATTGGAATTGTATTCATTCCACAGATTCTCCACCGAAGTTAGGGCGCTTTTCGATCCTCCTTCAGCAGTTTTTACATACAGTTTCAGAGGATATTTGGTTAATGACAGTATCATCGGTCGGATAGGATTCTTCAAATTTAAAAAATGATAATCCTTTACTACGCCTTTGATGGTATAATCGTTACGTGAGTCTTCATCGCTCCAAATTCGTTTACCTATGGGATTATCCATCCCCATTGCCTTGACTGCTTCTTCGTTGACTAATATGTATGTATCGTTATTTTCCGACAAATATTCGCCGCTTGCCAATTGTATGTTCATTAATTGGAGAAAATCGTGGCGTATCTGTTGCTGAGAAAAAATAGCCGGTTGGTCGTTTGATTCCTTTCCGTCCCAAGTCAGGTTGCCACGAATGCTTCCTCCCTCTGATCCGGAAACCCCGATGATATTGGGATTTTTCTGCAATTCGTTTTTCACCGTTTCGTAATGCAGGTACATGTTATTCACCATGAAAGTAAACACATTTTCTTTGTCGTATCCCAAATCCTTTGTACGCATGTAATTCAATTGCGAGGCAATTACAATCATTGCTGTAATTAATCCGAAAGAAAAAACAAACTGCACAACGACTAATATTTTCCGGAAAAATCTGTGTTTTCCCTGGCCGGAAACGCCTCCGTGAAAAGCGTCTAACGGTTTGAACGATGACAGATGAATTGCCGGATATAATCCCGCCAACAAAACAACAGCCGCAGTCGTAATGCCGTAAACCAACAAAACATGAGAATTGAACAGGCTGAATGACATCTCTTTGTCAGCTATCTTATTAAACAGAGGGAAAAGTAACTCAACGAAAACCATGGAAAGCGCCATCGCTATAAAAAAGAGTATGGCGGCTTCTCCGGTCAATTGTCCGATTAACTGCTTTCGTTTTCCTCCCACAATTTTTTTTACTGATATTTCTTTATTGCGTTTAGAGGCGCGTGCTGTTACTAAATTCACATAATTGATACATGCGATAGATAAAACTAATACGGCTATGACGCAAAACAAACGTACCGTTTTCATCCCTGTGGGCTGCCCGTCGGCATGGAACAGATGTAGCTTCAACAGCGGTTGTAAAATGTACGCTGTTTCGATATTTGAGCGACGTGTTGCCATTTGACCGGTTTTTTCGGTAACAGACGCTACATCAGCGCCCTGATTTAATTGAAAATATAATTCGACAAAGTTTCCTCTCCAATTCTCAACATCTACCGTTTCGATTTCAGCATTTTGATAGTCTAATTGCAGCGCAATGAATGGAATCAAATAATCGTAACGAAATTGGGTGTTTTGCGGCATATCCTTCATCACGCCGGTAATGTGAAACCATTTGTCTTGGCTTGATTTAATAAGTTTCCCGATCGGGTCTTCTTCACCAAAAATGATTTTGGCTTTAGTCTCGGAAATTACCATTGACAAATGGTCGGTAAAAGAACCGCCTTTCACAATTTTAAAGTCAAACATCGTAAAAAACGACGTATCAACTGCCATTCCTTCTAAAGCGCTTGTATAAAACCTTTTGTTGTCGTATTCCCAAAAACTTGCGCCATAATAGTATCCTACACGACAGGTGTTCTCAATTTCAGGTATTTCTGCCGCTGCTGCAGGAGCTACTGCTTCTTGTACAGTAGGTGAAAATCCTCCACTGAAAGATTGTTCGTATACGCGGTAAATATGGGCGGCATTCCGGTGAAACCGGTCAAAACTCATTTCGTCCCACGCCCATAGCATAATAAAAACGCAGGCTGTTAAACTGATAGTCAGGCCTATAATGTTAACAAACGAATATAAGCCGTTACGGCGCAAACTGCGCAACATGATTTTTAAATGATAAAACATATAAATTAATGATTAATGGTTAATGATTAATGATAAATATAAATTCTGTTTTTTGCGGTCTTATGTTCTTACTGTCTTACTGTCTTACTGTCTTCAGTTATTCAACCTTTATTGATTTCACCGGATTTTCCGTTGCCGCTTTAATAGCCTGAAAGCCAACCGTCAGCAAGGCAATGCCCACACTCATACATCCAACGACGACAAACAGCCACCAGGGTATATCCGTGCGATAAGCGTAACCGGTTAACCAATGGTTCATAACCCACCAGGCAATGGGCGATGCAACGACTACGGAAATAAGTACCAGTATCAAAAACTCTTTCGACAGCAAAACCACAACATCTAACACCGAAGCCCCCAATATTTTGCGGATACCAATCTCTTTGCGGCGGGTTTCGGCCATATATGCTACCAACGCAAACAATCCCATACAGGAAATAAAAATCGTCAATCCGGCAAAACCCGTAGCCAGCGAACCCAATTTCTGTTCATCCTGAAATTTACGTGCATATTCTTCATCCACAAATCTGTAATCGAAAGGAAAAGCCGAGTTGTATTGATTGAATATCTCTCGCGTCTTAGCCAGATTATCCGCCATACGGTTTGCGCTATTCAACTTGATGTGTATATGAGAGAACCATTCCGAAGGACCACAAATAAGCATAGGAGTCACCGGATGATAGGGTGAATCAAGAATAAAATCTTTTACTACGCCAATGATATGCCAGTCTCTGCCTTCAATCCTGACAACTTCTCCAACCGGATGTTCCAGATTCATCGCCTTAACGGCCGATTCGTTCAGAAACATGGCGGTAGAATCTGTCAGGTAAGTGTAAACATCAATGTCCCGTCCTTCAATGATGGTTGCACCCACTGTTTTTGTCCAGTCGGCATCTGTAAAGAACAGGTCAAAAATCATATCTGAATCGGAGACTTTTCCCCGCCAGTCAACATCATCTGTCTGGTACCATCCTTCTGTCATAGGCGAACTGGTTCTTGATACCGATAATGCTGTTCCTGAAGTTAGCAGGTCGTGCCTTATCAATTCATAATTTGTGCCAATATCTCCTTCAAGAGACATGTATATAAGTTGTTCCTTATCATATCCGGTTTCCCTGTTTTGTGAATACCTGATTTGACGATGAATCACAAAGGTGGACGCCATCAATGCACATGCAACGGTAAACTGCACCACGACCAACACTTTGCGTGGTTTCACCAATGCCTGTTTCGTCTTAAAAAGCCCCTTCAACACTTTTACCGGCATAAAAGACGACAAAAAGAATGCAGGATAGCTGCCGGCTAATAAACCGGTGAACAAAACAAAACCCAATCCGGCTAACCAAACCCATCCATTGGTCAGGTCTATGCTCAATGGTCGCTCCATCAACCTGCTGAATACCGGTAAAGCCAATACGGCAAGATACAATGCTATGACGCCGGCAATGAATGACACCGTCATTGATTCGCTCAAAAACAGTTTGATGAGTGACAGACGCTTGCCACCCATCACTTTTCGGACGCCCACTTCTTTTGCCCGTTTTTCGCTGCGGGCAGTACTCAAATTCGTAAAATTGATACAGGCAATCAGTAGAATCAATCCTGCAATGACGCCATACAGGCGCATTTTTTCAAGCAATTTCCCTCCTGTCGGTATGCCGTTTACAAATTGGGAATACAGATGTTGTTTACTCAGCGGATATAGAAATACTTCGTTTGGCGACTCATTACTGGTGTGTGCCTGAATAATGCCGCGAACGGACTCATTGACTGATGACAGGCGGGCATTGGGATGCAACTCCACATACGTATGTATTCTGTCGCTTCTCCAATTATCGGAAAAGACGTCCGGAGCATACGCTCTTTGCAGGTAAAGCATGGGGACTAATGCGTCAAAATCACGGAATAACGTATTGCCAGGCAAGTCTTTCATCACGCCGGTAACTGTCATCGAATGTTCTCTGTTGAGCAAAATCGTTTGTCCCATGGGGTCTTCCCTGCCAAACAAACGGATAGTCGCTTTTTCGGTTAAAATCACCGAGTAGGGGTCATTCAGCGCCATTTCGATGTTTCCCTGCAACAGGGGAAAATCAAACATCGTTAAAAAGTCGGGGTCGGTACAGCCTGTCCGGATTTTAAGCTTTTCATTTCCATGGGCATACAGAAAGTCTATCATAGACATTCTTGCCATTCCGGCGATTTCGGGATAATCTGTTTTCAGGGTTGGCCCCAGAATCATGGGCGTCCTTTCCCTGTATCTAATCTCACCATCGTATGTAGCAAGGCTATGAGCCACATAAAGGTTCTTTGCCTTTTCATGAAAACGGTCATACGACCACTCGTGATAAATCCATGCAAGGATTAAAATAGCGGCAGCCATGCCAATAGCCAAGCCGCCGATATTGATGACGGAATAAATCCCGCCACGGCGCAAATTACGCAATATGATTTTAAGATGATAAAACATATGATTAATGATAAATGGTTAATGATAAATGATTAATTGAAATTTATATTGGAGTTTCTTTGATATTGAAGAATATTCATGTACCTTTGTCAAAAAATTAGAACAATGGTTTATGAACTGAAAGAATTTACGATGGAATCGTTCACAAATGTGCTCGAAGATATCAAAAGACGGAAGAAAAAAGAGACCCTTGCCACACAAAGTCTTAACGGTTTGGAACTTCAAGAATCTGATTGCA
>Ga0099364_10004353_pt1 | contig 21500 bp, 17 predicted proteins | sample TergutTh196P3_FD_73070 | JGI IMG/M metagenome (GOLD analysis project Ga0099364, IMG submission 73070) | Microcerotermes parvus P3 segment gut microbial communities from Pointe-Noire, Republic of the Congo - Th196 P3 | ecosystem: Host-associated > Arthropoda: Insects > Digestive system > Gut ... | reverse complement strand
GGAACGATTGCCGTTGTATGTCGGCTTTTTTCAGTTTGTTCACAATGTTCGTCGGCGAGGAAAAGCACTACTTCGCTCGCTGGTAGAGGCACTCGTAGCCACCAACCCGGAATAGAAATTGAGCCTTGATATATTTTTTAATTCTGCTATTCTTGTCCATGTTGTTTTGAGAATAATGTATGCGGTTTTGTATTGCCTGCCGATTCGATTGGCTCCGTCTCGACAGGCATTTCTTTTAGCGGCGGGATTTCGTCAAAGCCGATTCCCAGCGACTTCGTGGATTAAAAGAATTTCGGTCATGATGTTTCTCCATTCTGTTGATTCGGAAAACAATCAAAACAAGGTCACAAGTGTGAGGTTTGTTTGAAGTTTTGATAGTCGATTGTTCTTCCCGAAGTTCATAAGTTTTTTTGTTGCCAATCACACTGATTAGCAATCACGGCAACAGATTACAAGGGATACAAATAATGAAGAACCTACAACACCTACGTCCGTAGGCAGGGATTTCGTGCCGTGTAAGAAGAGTCCCATTTTACGAGGACATAATGACAAAGATTTTTTTGCAAATTCTTTTTACTCGTTACCTACGACGTAGGTATCGTTAGTCGTTTAGCCATGTACCGGAGAAAAAAATACTCCGGGCTTTCGTTTTGCAAGCCGGTTGTTTTTCTCCAATACCTCCCTTTTGAGTCGATTCCTCTTTTACCGTCTTTGTTTTTTTGCCTTTGAGTCGGTTGTCTTGAAGTGCCCGTAACTCAACGCTTTCACGATAAAGAAGTTCATCGGTCGATACCCACTCCCCTTTGAGTATAAGGACACCCTCTTGCCCGGAAACAGTATCAGATTCCTCGCCAGCATGTTGCCCTATCGAACCATGTTGCCCTATCAAACGTAGATTTCTTATTTGCTCTGTCCACATTTTGAATTTTAGCAGGGTAAACAGCCATTCGGGTGCTCTTTCCCAACTATCCTCTTTGTCATGAAGAGAAACCTTGAATTCAAAAATGTGTATTTTTCCTAGATGTTCGTGCTTTTCTTCTAACGTAACAAGAGTAATGCCTTCATGTAACTCGAACTCTTTGCTACGTTCAATACCTGTTTTCTCTTTGAAGAATTCAATTTCTTCAGGATATAAAAAACCAATACTACACCGGCATGATTCTTTTCTCTCTTTTTGTTTTCCTCCAACGTGTTCATAGTGGGACACAAAACATTCAATTTCCTTTTTCATTTTCAAGACTCCAAAGTTTGTTAGAGCGGGTCATTTTGCCGGTGCGTCGCTTTGGAACAACGTCCGGCAAAACAAGCGGGGTAGCAACTCCCCTCCCGATGGCGATATTATCTAAAACTGCGTCCTTTTCGTCAAGTATGCAAAAATCAGGCTTCTACGTTGCCCCACGTTGCGTTGAAACGGGGCGGGTGGGGATAAAGTACCTTCCGCCGCACCCTCGCTTAAATCGGCACTATTTTGATTTACGCACCCGTTTACAGCCCTTCCCGCCCTGACACGTACTCCCCGTCTCCGTGTAGGAACGAAAACCGCAATCGCATACAATACCCAGATGTTCGCCGGTTTTTCTATCGCAGACGAAGGCATAAGGGATACCGCCGATCTCCTGCCAATACGGTACACCGTTTTCCGGCACGGTTGCCATGTGTTTCGGACTCAACTGGGCAGGGGTCATGTCCAGTAGTTCGACGTATTCAATGTCGAATGTACCATCGGCGTTCCGTGTCAATGTCCGCAATTCGACAATACGGGCACTGGTCGAAATTTTCTGCTGTTTCATGAAATTGCTCCTTTCCTCAATCGGCACGTGCGCACACGCAAGCCGTTGATAATGCGTCAGAATCGCTCTTGAAGAGAATAGCGGTAATCGCTACTATTTCAGATAGCAACTTGACTAGACCAATTAGTTAGGTTGTCAGGGGCTTGCGAGTGCTCTAACACTTTCAAGTCCCGTCTCTTATGGCGGGTATCAACAGCGATACCCGTAAGCCATTAGATAGCAACCAGTGTATCCGAATTGCACACGGTTGTCAATAGTGCCATTGTGTACGTTACCGGGAAACTTGGAATCTTGTCAAGTTTGCTCCGCTCCCTCTTTCCTCGAACGACAAGCCCGCGCAGGTGTGGAGTCCGCAATACTGTCCATCGGGGAGTCCTTCGGGAACATCGAATCGTTGCCCGGCGTGAGGATTATCTTGCGCATGTCGGCAAATAGATTATACTTATTGTTGCAATGCAATTTAGCGTTCGGATTTTAGCAATGAGACGAACAGACACCAAAAACGGCACCGGAATAGCGAAACGCAAGTCGCGGATTGAAAACGATGAGATCAAAACGTGGACAGAGCCGGAAAAGTTGGAGTTGATTTCCTGCTGGGCAAGAGAAGGTTGCACCGACAAAGACATTGCCGAAAAGATGGGCATCTGCATTCGGTCTTTTTATTACTATCGCAAAAAAAGCCCTGAACTGGACAAGGCATTGCAAAAAAAACAAAGAAATTGTCGATTACAAGGTCGAATCAGCACTTTTGAAGGCTGCCCTCGGTTACAAGACAACGGAATCGAAAGTAACCCTCGTGTACGAAAAAGGCGAACTAATAAAAACGATCAAGGAAAGAATAACGAGAACATATCCGCCGAACGTTGCGGCATGTCAGACGTGGCTTTTCAATCGCCAGCGTGAAAAGTGGAAACGGAATCGGGACAATGAAATTGCCGTTGAAGATGATAAGACCATCAACATTACGATTACACGGGCAGGAAATATCGAGGAGTAGTCAGGCGACGATTTGCGTACTTTGCAGACCATGTATGGGAGAGTGAAAATCGGTCTATTTCTGCTTCACCGGCTTGACACTATGCTTGACCAGCGAGAGGATGGTCTTTTTTACGCTTTTCGGCAACTTGTCCCATTTTCGCAACAGGAGCGCCAAATCTTTCGGAATGTCCGAAATGTTGACGGATTTGTTGACATGCGAATTTGCCAATTCGATTTTCATTCTGTTGATTTCAGTGTGAAACGATTCGGGTTCGAGTCCCGCCCCCGCCACTTGGACGTTTTTTCGTCTTTTTCCTCTTCTTGAATAGCGTTGCAAGGCGTTGACGTTGTGTCAAAACTGGATTTTCCTGATTCAAGCCCTTGCAAGTCCAAAATAGCGTGTTCATTGTCAGAATCCTTGCACAAATTTTCGTCCGTTATCAAAGCAGATATTTTCTCAAAATCGCTGTCCAAAATTGGGCGGTTAGGCGATGCACTCGCCACGGCAGGTCAGGTGCCTACTTTACTCGGTTACGGCTACGCCGCGATGGGTACTTTGTGGTAAAATTGAACCATGTCAGAAGCGTTCTTGTCCAGTACCGCCCGGAAATTGTCGGTGAGAGTACGTCCCGATTTGACCGCCGAAAGGCAACATTATCTCGGACAATCCTACTGGATTCTGAAAGACCCCATCGGCGCACGATACTTCCGATTGCAAGAAGAAGAATACGCACTGCTCAAACAATTCGACGGTACGCACAGCCTCGATGACATCAAAAAAGCGTTTGACAAACAATACGCTCCGCAGAAAATCTCCCTCGATGAACTGCAACATCTACTCGGACAGTTTCACCAAAGCGGACTCATCATCGCCGCCGCTCCGCATCAAGGAGACGAACTGCTCCAACGAAGTAAAAAACGGAAACGAAAAGAACTCACGCAAAAGTTCACCAACGTACTCGCCATCAAATTCAAAGGAATTGATCCCGATGCGATATTGACGCTGTTGTATCCGTTTGCCCGATGGTGTTTTCATCCCTTCACCCTCCTTGCCGGTCTCGCCCTCTGTTTTTCGGCACTCACGCTGATTCTCGTGCAATTCGATCTGTTTTGCGCAAAATTGCCGGAGTTCTACGCGTTTTTCAGTCCAGTCAACATTCTCTGCTTGGCACTCACACTGGCAGCGACCAAAGTGCTGCACGAATTCGGACACGGACTCACAGCGAAACACTTCAACGCCGAATGTCACGAAATGGGAGTCATGATCCTCGTACTGACCCCATGTTTGTACGTCAACGTCTCCGATTCCTGGCTCCTGCCCAATAAATGGCACCGTATGGCGATTGCAGCGGCAGGTCTCTGCGTCGAATTCGTACTGGCAGCGTTTTGTACATTCATCTGGTGGTTTTCCGAGCCGGGTTTGATCCACTATCTCGCCCTCAATGTCATGTTCATATCGTCGGTCAGTACGATGCTGTTCAACATCAATCCGCTGCTCCGATTCGACGGATATTACATACTTTCCGATTATCTCGAAATCCCTAATCTGCGTCAGAAGGCAACGAAGATTTTCACGCAAAAGTGTTCGCAATGGTTTCTCGGAATGGAGCCGCCGGAAGACCCCTTTCTGCCGAAAAAGAATCACGTCTGGTTCGCATTCTATTCGGTCGCCGCTGTGTGCTACCGATGGGTTATCATGGCATCCATTCTGTTTTTCATTTACACGCTGTTCAAGCATTACGAACTCATCATCGTCGGAAAGGCGATTGCCGCGATGGCACTGTTCAGCCTGTTCGTGATGCCGATTATCAAAGTCATCAAGTTTTTTTGGATACCGGGAAGGATTTACAAAGTGAAAGCATTTCGTTTTTATACATCGCTCGCCTTTGTCGCGGCAGTCTTGTTGTGTTTGCTGCTCTATCCGTTGCCCTATACCGTTATTGCACCGGCAATAATTGAACTTCGGTCTGCAACGGCGCAGCAGGTTTTCGTTCCTGATTTAAGAGGGGGTAATCAACTTTTTAAGGTTCACGTCGTGCCGGGTCAATCGGTACTGGCGGGGGAAGTGCTCGCCGAACTGGAAAACCCGGCTCTCCGAATTGAACTGATCGAAGCGGAAGGACGATACCGGGAAGCGGAGCAGATGCTCCAAACGTTGGAAACGATGCAGGCTTATCAAAGTGAAGCGGCACTGCGGCTTGGACCGCAACGACAATCGCTGGCGGTGGCGAGGGAACTGTTTCAGAATAAACAGCGGGATGTAGAGTCGCTGGTCTTGCGTGCGCCGATGGCGGGTGTGGTCATTTCGCCGCCGTGGAAGCCGCATCAATCGCCGCCGCACGACGGACTGCCGCAATGGTCGGGAACGCCGCTCGAACCGATGAACCTCGGTGCAACATTGGAATCGGGAACGGTGATTTGCAGTATCGGTGATCCTGAGTTGTTGGAGGCGGTTTTGATGGTGGATCAATCGCGTATCCCTTTTTTGGAAGAGGGACAACGGATCGAATTGAAGTTGCATCTATTTCCAGTCCAGACGTTTTTGGGAGAAATTGTCGAAATTGAATTGGAACCGGTATCGGTGTTGCCGTTGCAATTATCGACGCAAGCGGGAGGAGAAATTCCGACGACCACGAAGGACGGTGTAGAAGAACCGACTCGTTCTGCGTATCGTGTGCGGATGTTATTGGATAACGATGCTGATTTTCCGTTACGGATCGGCATGACAGGCATCGGCAAGATTCACGTCGAACACCAGACGCTCGGCTATCGCCTTTGGCTGATGGTGAATGAGACTTTTAATTTTCGGTTGTAAAGTGCAAGGGCGGATCGGGAGTGTCCACATTTAGTTGGCAGTTTTTCGCTCTGCAAGAGCGCAATATCTATAACCGTCGGTGTCAACCGGCGGATAGGGAACGTTCATAAATGATGTAAGCCCTGATAGGGGCGTTACGACAAAGTTTTGTAACATCCCGTTGGGGCTTATGGTGGATGAGATGTGCCGTATCCGCTGGTTGACACCAGCGGTTATAGACATTCTGCCCCGTCAGGGCAGTGAACAAATCTGCCTACAGAACGCGGACACACCCCCATTTGTCCCCGTTTACGGTAGAACTCTTGGTCCCCTTTTACTCATCCCCGCCGTCGGAAAAGATGTCTGTTCCTCCTTCGTGAACCGCCTGGACAATTTCCGTCCGCAGTTTTTCCAAGAACTCGGGATTCTCTTTGAGGTACAGCTTCGTCTTTTCACGTCCCTGTCCGAGTTGTTCGTCGCCGTATTTGTACCACGCCCCCGATTTGGTAACGATTTTATGAGCAGCCGCCAAGTCCAAAATATCTCCTTCGTAACTGATGCCGTTTGCGAACATCATGTCGAACTCCGCTGACCGAAACGGCGGGGCAACCTTGTTCTTCACGACCTTCGCCCGAACGCGCTGACCGATGGCGGTTTCCCCTTCTTTGACTTGACCAACCTTGCGGACATCGATCCGGCAGGAGCAGTAATATTTCAATGCTTTGCCGCCCGGTGTCGTTTCGGGACTGCCGAACATCACGCCGATCTTATCCCGAAGTTGGTTGATGAAAATCAAACACGTCTTGCTCTTTGCAATAATTCCTGTCAGTTTTCGGAGTGCCTGACTCATCATTCGGGCTTGCAACCCGACGTGCGAGTCGCCGATTTCCCCTTTGAGTTCCTTTTCGGGAACGAGTGCCGCTACGGAGTCGACGACGATAACATCGATGGCATTGGACTTGACCAACTGTTCCGTAATTTGCAGTGCTTCTTCACCGCTATTCGGTTGTGAGACGAGAAGAGTGTCAATGTCCACGCCAAGTTTTTTTGCCCAACTGGGATCGAGAGCATGTTCGGCATCGATAAACGCTACTATTCCGTCCGCTTTTTGGGCTTGGGCGACGATATGGAGCGTGAGTGTCGTTTTGCCGCTCGACTCAGGTCCGAAGATTTCGATGATTCGCCCTTGTGGGACACCGAATCCGCCGAGGGCGAGGTCGAGTGATAGACATCCCGTCGAAATGCCTGTGAGACTGGGGGTGCGATCCAGTCCGAGCGGCATGATGGCTCCTTCGCCGAACTGTTTTTCGATCTGCGCCAGGGCATTTTTCAGGTTGGGGTTTTTGGTAAAAACGGCTTCGGCTTTGCTTTCGGACTTTACGGCGGCTTTTTTCGGCATAGGGAGAATAGTAAATAGTAATGAAGACTACGAAAGAAAGCATTGTACCATAGCGGCGAACCTTTTGCAATAAACCGCTAATCGTTTTCGCACACGCATTTTTCCGACCGAATGCTCTATTAGACTTGTTCGGCAACCAGCAACGCACCTACGGCACATACGAAACGTCCGAATCAATCGACTCGCAGTACCGCGCCATCAAATCGGCGGCATGGTCAATGTCGTGAAGCGAAACTACCTCAACCGACGTGTGCATATACCGGTTCGGAATGCTAAGCAGTGCCGTCGCCACTCCGCTTCGATTCACCTGCATTGCTCTAGCATCCGTTCCCGATATTTTGCCGTCCGCAACGATTTGCACCGGTATTTCGTGCTGTTTGGCAACATTCACCAAGGCGTTGACCAACTTCGTGGTCATATTCGGGCTACGGGTAATGACCGGTCCGCCGCCGAGTTTGACATCACCGTTCTCCTTTTTTTCAATCGTCGGGCAGTCGGTCGCAAAGGTTACGTCCGTTGCAATACCGATGTGCGGATCAATGCCGAACGAACTCGTCATCGCCCCCCGGATGCCGATTTCTTCCTGCACGGTTGAGACGGCAAAAACACCCACTTTGAGTTTTGCCGGATCCATCCGCCGCAACGCCTCCATCACTACCCAAACCCCCGCCTTGTCGTCTGTTGCTGGTGCCGCTATCAAATTGTTGAGCAGTTCCCGGTACTCCAATTCGACCGTAATCGGATCGCCGACACTCACAAATTTTTCGGCTTCTTCCTTGTCCTTCGCTCCGATGTCCACCCAGAGGTCTTTGATTTTCGGCACTTTCTTGCGGTCTTCGTCGTCCATCAGGTGAATCGGCTTTTTGCCGATGACTCCCTCGACGGGACCCTTTGCCGACCAGATTTTGACCCGCACACCGACGAGGTTTTGAATATCCCAGCCGCCGACAGTGAGAATGTAAATGTATCCTTCTTTATCGATGTAATTAACGATGAGTCCAATTTGGTCGCAGTGTCCTGCCAGCATGACGCGGATCGGGGCATCAGGATTGCGGGCAGCGATCACATTGCCGTGAATATCCGTTCGGACAGAATCGGCAAACGGAGCGACATAGTCTCGAACGACCCTCTGTACGGGTTCTTCAAAGCCGGTGATGCTCGGCGTGGAAAGGAGTGTTTTGAGAAAATCCTTCGCTTGGGTATTCATCGGTACTATTCAGTTTGGATACGGGAGAAAACCGAATCGTAGCGTAGGCGGAGAAAAATTCAAGTCTCCCCCGAGAGTGTGTCCAATCTTTTGTGGGTATTACTGTCTGGCGGATAAAAGTTCACAGAGCCCGGAGTGGAAGCACCGGAGCCGTATCTACCGATACGGGCTCTGTTGTAGACTACATTCCGTAATACAAAGGCGAGCCGGGACCCAACGGCAATTCTAACAACACCCAGCCTATCAACAATAGCGTCCAAACAATGTACAAAGCAATCGAAAACGGCAGCATGGTCGCGACAATCGTACCGATGCCGGCATTTTTGTCGTATTTTTGATAATAGACAATAATCAACGCAAAGTAAGACATCATCGGCGTAATGATATTCGTAACGCTGTCCCCCACTCTATACACCGCCTGGGCAAGTTCAGGAGAATACCCCAAAAGCATAAAAATAGGAACAAATACAGGTGCAATCACCGCCCATTTTGCGGCGGCACTTCCCATAAAAAGGTTAAGAAATGCCGCAAACGTAACAAACATTATTATCAAAGGGATCAGACCGATATTCGCCTCTTTCAATACAGAAGCACCGTTGATGGCAATCAACAATCCCAGATGACTCCAGTTAAACCACGCCACAAATTGCGCCGCAAAAAAGACTAACACAAGATACGATGCAATGGTTTTCATGCTGTCGCTCATGGAATTGATCACATCTTCCGCTTTTGTAAATTTACCGACCGTAAAACCATAGACGATTCCGATGGAAGCCGCCGATAAGAACAGCAAGGCAATAAAACCTCTGAAAACCGGGGAACCAAGCACCGTTCCGTCGTCTCCCCGCAAAAAACCGTTTTCGGGCAACAACCCTATGGTTAAAAGAATTATCCAGCCTAGAATGACAAGCCCGGCTATGAGTAATCCTTTTTTTTCTAAAGCCGTTGGAGGTTCTATTTCTTCGCGTTCCACGTCGCCGGTATATTTTCCCAACCGGGGTTCAGTCCATTTTTCCGTTACTGCCGTGCAAATTATCGCAATGACGAACGTAGAAACCGCCATAAAATAGTAGTTTGCCGTCGGTAAAACGTAATAACCGGACTCGATGATATGCGCTGCCTCGGTTGAAAGTCCTGCCAACAGCGGATCGATGGTGCCGATCAAGATGTTTGCACTGTATCCTCCGCTCACACCGGCAAAGGCGGCGGACATACCGGCAATCGGGTGCCGACCCAGTGAATGGAAAATAACCCCAGCCAAAGGAATGACCAGCACATAGCCTATTTCGGAAGCCACGTTGGAAATGAGTCCCGCAAAAATGACCATAAAAGTAATGAAATGCGGCGGTGTTTTGAGCAACATGTAGTTGATCGATGTCTTTATCAATCCGCTACTTTCCGCAATTCCTATCCCCATTAGAGCGACCATGACCACTCCGAGCGGTGCAAAACCGGTAAAGTTTTTAACCATGTCGAGAATGACACGATGGATTCCGTCGCGGGAGAGTAAATTGACCACTTCAACTTGTGCCCCTGTACCGGGATGCGTGCCGCTCCATCCTAATAGAGAGCCGACGGCGGACAGCACTAATGTAGCGAGAGCGAGTAATCCGAACAATATCGCCGGATGGGGCAAGGCGTTTCCGGTTTTTTCTATTACGTTAAGGAAACGTTTCAGCATGCGGATATTATAAAGCAACAGATGTGTTTGTCAATGTTTTTGGAGACCGTATTACGAAAGTTGATGTTTTTTTTCACACAAAGGCACAAAGTTCACAAAGGAGTGTACATTGCTGGGCATTCCTTGGTGTTCTTTGTGCCTTTGTGAGAAATAAAATTATCACATTGTTAAACGATGTAACTTGTTGAATAGTAATATATTACGGCGACTATCGCCTATTTTGTTACGACAGTCCCTGTTTTTGTCAATGTTTTTTTGTCTGTGTTTTTTGTCTATGCGATCCATTGTACCAGAGCGGCGGACGTTAGTCCGGCGGTTTTGTTTTGTGAAAAAATGATGTACAATCAAAACGAAAGAGACGTACGATAACGAAAACAATAAATGTTAACACAACGACTCATCGCCTGCTTCGACATCATCGACGGCAGGGTAACAAAGGCGGTACAGTTTCAGGACAACATCGACGTGGCTCCTGCCGAAGAAATGGCAGAGACAATGTATCATGCGTACATCGACGAGTTGATCTTTTACGACATTACAGCCAGCGCAGAGAAACGCGCTATCGACATTGAGACGGTCAAGCGAGTCGCCAGTCGGGTCTTTATCCCTTTTACCGTCGGCGGAGGGATCAAAACCCTGAACGATATGTACGAAGTCCTCAAAGCCGGTGCAGAAAAAGTCAGCGTCGATTCAATGGCAGTGAGGAATCCGAAAATCATTGCGGAAGGTGCTAAAGCCTTTGGTTCGCAATGCGTCGTGCTTTCGACTCAAGTCAAACGAACACCGAGCATGCCGAGCGGTTACGAAGTTTATATTGACGGTGCAAGACAGGCGACCGGCATGGACGCTATGGAATGGATCAAACGCGGACAGGAACTCGGAGCGGGAGAAATCTGCTTGAACAGTATTGACCATGACGGCACCTTATCCGGTTATGATTTGGAACTGATGGTATTGGCGGAGAAGGTCGTTTCGGTTCCGCTCATTGCTTCGGGCGGTGCCGGTTTGCCGGAACATCTATCGGCGTTATTTACCCAGACGGACGCACAGGCAGCGATCATCAGCAGTATGCTCTACTCCCCCCGAATGGAACGGAATTACAGCGTTAGTGAACTCAAAGAGTATTTGATACAAAACAATATCAACGTACGGATGCCCACGAAATCCGAAACGTAAGTAAGGGACAAACAGAGCCCGTGACGACAGAGCCCGTACGTAAGTCAGGGAGTCCCTATCTTACGATACGGGCTCTGTTCTGAACTCTGCTCTGATCTCTGTTCTTGGCTCTGTGAACTTTTATCCGCCGGAGCATTACTAAAATTCTGTTTGGGTCGGTTATTCCGATTCGATGAGCATATCCTATACAAGCGATAGGAAACTGTCCGATAAACACGTTGTCCGGTCTCCTGTAACCCCATGAAACAATATGAAAAAAATTCGTCTCTTTATCGGATTCGTCTGTATTTTGTGGGGAGCCGCTGTAGCAATCGGTCAGGAAAATTGCTGGGTTGATCCCTGCGATCCGTGCGGTGTCGCCAAGTCCCCCTTCACTTTCGGCGGCTGGGTCGAGATGGGGATTTACGGCAACAGCCACGGCAACAGAGACAATGGTCCGATGCACACCGACAGCAATCGACGCACCGACTTCCTGATGAACCAATTATACTTTTACGGCGAGAAGGAATTGGACTCTCGACGCGGATTCGACTGGGGCGCACGTGCCGACCTCGCCTACGGCGTGGACTCCGGCAGCAAACAAACTTTCGGAGACGAAACGTTCGATTTTAATTGGGGAACCAACCGACACGGCTACGGTATGTCGGCGTATCAACTTTACGGAACGCTCGGATACAAAGAATTGAGCGTCAAAGCCGGTAAGTTTTACACCCCCGTCGGCTGGGAAGGTTCGGCTTCAAAGGATAATTTCTTTTACAGCCATTCCTACTGCTATTGGACTGAAGCGGCAACGCACATGGGTGTCGTGGCAGATTACAACCTGACAGACCGGCTGACACTCAGCGCAGGCTGGGTAACGGGCGAAGATTCCAGTTTCAAGAATCCTAACAACAACAAAGCCGTGCTGGCGGGTTTTACCTACGCATTAACGGATAACGCTAACGTGTACTATAACATCAACGCCGGAAAACAGTTTCATGACAGCGTTGACTATTTCATTCAATCGGTATGCCTTGAATGGGCGATGACGAAACGCTTCACTTACGTGATGCAGTACAACTTACGTAACGACAATTGGCGGAATGGAGACAGGATAAGCGCGTATGGCATTAACAATCATCTTCTCTACAAGTTGAATGACCGGTGGGCAGCGGGAATGCGGGTTGAGTGGCTTCGGGACAATGACGAATACATTTTTGCACCGGGCGACTACTATGGGTTGACTTGGGGATTGAATTGGAATCCCTGCAAAAACGTGAGTGTCCGACCAGAGGTTCGCTACGATTGGTGCAAGGGTGCTACACCGTTTGCAGATTATACTCGGAAAGACCAGATTTCCGGCGGCTTCGGAGTGGTGCTGTCGTTTTAGCACAAAGTTCACAGAGCCCGGTGCGGCAGCACCGGCGTTTTTAGTTGATTCCGATTTTTACGAATCGGGCTTTGTTTTTTGGGAAACGTTAACGTAAAGAATTTCTATGAGCCGCAATCCCTGGCAAACATCGGTCCAAAAAATGGCTGCCGGAATTCGTCGACGTGTGCTGGCACACACCTTGGCGTGGAACGGCGGCTATCTTAGTCAAGCGTGCTCGTCCGCTGAAATCTTTGCCGTTCTGTATGGACGTGTGCTGAAATTGCAACCCTTGGAGCAACCGATCATTCCAGAGCGGTTTGACGAAACGCCGAAAGCCGGAGTACCGGCTAAAACGGGAATCGATTACAACGGCGGCAACCGACCGGACTGTGATCGATTCATTCTTTCCCCGGCTCAATATGCTTTGGTACTCTATGCTGCTCTGATCGAAGCCGGTCGAATGGACGAAACGGGAATGACCGAATACAACCGCGACGGTAGTACGGTGGAAATGATCGGTGCCGAACACTCCCCCGGTATGGAAGTTACCACCGGCTCGTTGGGACAGGGAATCAGCCAAGCGGCGGGGATTGCTTGGGCAAGGAAAACCAAAGGGGAGACCGGTCGTGTGGTGATGTTGATGTCCGACGGCGAATGTCAGTCCGGCGAATTTTGGGAGGCGGTGCAAGCGATGAGTTTTCACCGGCTCGGCAACATGTTGATTTATGTCGATGTCAATGGTTATCAATGCGACGGACCGGTCTCGACGGTGATGAATCTCGAACCTTTTGATAAACGATTGGAAGCGTTTGGTGCCAAAGTGTACAGTATCGACGGTCATGACATCAAAAAACTGTCGGACTTAGGGCGCAAACCGCCGGGCGATGTTCCGACGTTTATTCTTTGCCATACTGATCCTTGTCGCGGCATAGAAATTCTTAAAAAGCGGCATCCGAAATATCATTATGTCCGATTTGCGAATGCAAAGGAGAAATCTGAGTACCAAGAATTTTACGAACAGTTGATACGGCAATAGGAAAAATTTTAACGCAGAACAAACAGAACCCGTATCGTACAGAGCCCATATCGTACAGAGCCCATATCGTACAGAGCCCATATCGTACAGAGCCCGTATCGTAAGATAGGGATTCCCTAACTTACGTTACGGGCTCTGTGAACTGTGCTCTGTGAACTTTTATCCGCCGGTTACGATTATGATTTGGAATAGAGCGTCAAACTAATATGCCTAATATGCTTCAAAAAATCGATGGTCGGTACCGTCGCCGCCTATGCGAAATTTTACGGGACGAAAGCACTTAGGGCAACGTCCTTCATACGCGGTGCCGTCTTTGTTTACATAAATGCGCACATAAATACCGCAACAGTTGAACTTTACGCCGATAAATTTTCGCCGTTCTTTTTTTTCCGGCTGATTCTGTTCCGCCGGATTCGGCAGCGGTTGAGGATCACTAACAACGTCAAGCATGGTGTCATTATCCCGTTTTCCGGCTAAAACGCAATCGCAGTTTTTATCCTTCCCCCCTTCCTTCCAGTTGCAATAGTCGTTCTTTGAGCGGCAAACCGCCGCCGAAACCGGTGAGCGAACCATCGGAACCAATGACCCGATGGCACGGAACGATGATCGCTATCGGATTCCAATGATTCGCCATCCCCACCGCCCGACATGCCTTGGCATTACCGATCTGTTCGGCTATCTCTCGATACGACCGGGTCTCGCCGTAAGGAATCGTCCGCAGAGCATTCCAAACAGACCGCTGAAAGTCTGTGCCGGAAAGTTTAAGCGGGATATCAAAATCTTTCCGCTTGCCGTTCAGATATTCCTTGATTTCTTTGGCAGTTTCACGGAGAAGAGGAGTCCATTTCTCTACGGCATCGGCTGGAGATTTTTTTTCGTGAAAAAACAGATGCGTCAGAAATTGATCTTCTTCCCCTATTCCGATACGTCCTATGCTTGTTTCGATATACGCTTGGTAAATCATGGAATCAATTATGTTCTATGGTTGATTTGTTCAGAAACACCGTAATCCAGAAAGACCGGGCTGCGAGTTGTTCGCCTGTATTCCTGCTTTCGCCCAGATGACGAAAACGCAGGTCAGTTTTCTACTCGACATTCTGTACCATTTCGCGGATGCGTTCGATGACGGTTTTGATTTCGACGACGTGTTTCGTGATGTCCGAATCGTTTGCCTTCGAGCCGATGGTGTTCACTTCCCGGAACAATTCCTGTGTAAGGAAATCGAGTTTTCGTCCGCAACTTTCTTTCGATTGCATTGTCGATATAAACTGTCCCAGGTGCGATTGAAAACGCACCAATTCCTCGGAAACGTCGCAACGATCCGCATAGACCGCGAGTTCCCGAACGAAGTCGGCATCCTCCAACGATAATGATAGTCCCTGTTCCCCCATTGCCTTTTCAATTCGCTCTTTGAGTTTCTGCCGATAGAGCGGAGCAGCCCGGGGAGCCAACTCGGAGATACTGCCGATGGACTGCCGAAGAGAATCTACGTTTGCCGTTAAATCTTTTTTCATCGATTCTCCTTCGGTTTTCCGCATCGTTTGCAAAGCATTCAGTGCTTCGTGGAGTGCTTGTTCGACCAGAGTCCAGACCGTTTCATCTTTTGTTTCGCTGTTTTCGCTGTCCGTTACCATTACACCGGGCAGCATAAGGAGTTGATCCAGCAACGGAACGTAATCCGTTTGTCCCAGTATTTCCGCTGCGTCTGTCAACTGTTTCACATAGGCTTGCAACACCGCCGTATTGATTTGATACGCATAATTTTCCCGTGCGCTGACGATTCGGATGTTCGCATTGACTGTACCCCGTTCGATGACATTGCGAAGGAGAGATTCAATGCGATGCTCGAACGCACTATATCCTTCGGTCAAGCGTAGGGAAAGTTTGAAATATCGGTTATTGACCGCTTTGAGTTCGACGGAGACCGAGTGGGTTCCCTCTTTACAAACGGCAGAACCGAAACCGGTCATGCTGTACATCATTTATTGCGATTTGGGCTTGGGGCAATCCTTCATTATTCTGGCACAACTGGGTCGAATGTCAAGGGTTCGTTCGCCGCAAACAGAACAGGGTGCGTCCATCAGAAGACGCAAAAGGGAAACGTTAATCGCCGTGCCGTAGGTTCACCTCATCCACTCCGGCGGCGCGTTCCGCCTTCATTCGGCTATGGTACAAAAACGCCCTGATGTGCCGGTTAAACCACTCCGCCATACCCTGTATCAATACGAACAACACCGGCGTTACATACACACCGGCAAATGTTTCCGTAAGCAAACCGCCGAACACGCCGTTTCCGATAGCATTCCTCGCATAACCGCCTGCACCATCTGCCCAAACAAGCGGTGTTACTCCAAGGATAAACGCAAACGAAGTCATAAAAATCGGACGCAAGCGCAACCTTCCCGCCTCGTAAGCCGATTCGACTAGTCCCGCCCCCTTTTCGCGCTTATCCCGCGCAAACTCCGTAATAAGCACCGCATTCTTCGCCGAAAGACCGACCATCATGAGCAGACCGATCTGCGTGTAAAGGTTAATTTCCGGTATCGCACCCGCCCAAATCGCAAACAACACCACCGCCAAGAGCGAACCGGCAACCCCCAGCGGCACCGCCATCATAATGATCAGCGGCGACGACCAACTTTCGTACTGCGCCGCCAAAATCAGGAAGGTAAACATCACGGACACTGCAAAGAAAACCGCCGTCTGTGTACCCACCCGCTTCTCCTGATAGGTAAGTCCTGTCCATTCATAAGTGTAACCATCAGGCAATGCCTGGCTTAACTCTTCCATCTTGGCAATTCCTTCTCCCGTGCTGCGGTTGGGGGGAAGAATACCGGTCATGGAGATACTGGGGAACATATTGTACCTTGTCAAAAGTTGCGGTCCTGCTATTTCCTCCATCGTGGTGAAGGCTTCTATCGGCACCATCTCGCCATGGTTGTTCTTAATCTTCATCCGAAAAATACTTTGGACACTGTCCCGATATTCCCCCTTCGCCTGCACGTTCACCCGGAAGGTTCTACCGAGAATGTTAAAATCGTTAATGTAGGAAGAACCCAGGTAGGTTTGTAAGGCGGCAAAGAGTTCGGCAAGGCTAACGCCCATCCGTTGTGCCTTGTCCCGATCAATGTCAAGGTAGATTTGCGGCGTGTTCGGATTGAACGGTGAGTGCATCATCACAATCGGATTCATATCGACCGCTTTCAGTGAGAGGTCATCTCGGACAAGCGCAAGATCCCTGGGATTAACACCGCGTTCATCGAGCAACACGTAGGCGACTCCGCTTGTCATTCCGACCTGAATCGGCGGCGGTGTGAACATACGGAATTGCGCTTCGGGAATCCCCGCAAGTTTTTTCTCGATGCGCGACTGAATCGCCGCTGGTCTCAAACCCTCGTCCATTCCGACGCTCGGGAGATAGTGCGTGAGCCATTCGGGTAATATGTGGAAACCCTCAATACGCCGCTCATCCCACGGTAACAGCGGCATGACTGCCATACCGAGATGCGATCCCGAACCGCTCCCGAACGCAAAACCGTTGATGCTCACATTGGCTCGCACTCCGCCGCTTTCGATGTAGGTCTTCTTCTTGTCCCAGAAACGATCATACAATTTGCGGAATATCCCTCGTTCGTAATACTCAGGGCTTCGGGTAATCACCCTTTCTGCGGCAATAATTTTTTCGACCCGCCCCAACACTTCCAATGTACGTTCTTGAGACGCACCTTCGGGAAGCCGGACTTCCATGAAAATAACTCCTTGATCTTCGTTCGGCAAAAATCCTTTCGGCAGTACCAGAAAGTAATGGATCAAAACACCGCACAATACGAACCAAAGGATCAAAATTACCGGACTAATAAAAATCATCGTCTTGACCGTCTTCAGGTAGAAATGCCCGAAACCGTCGAAGAAGAAGTTGAATATACGGAAGATGATATTCCGTTTCTCCTTGGGCACCGAAGGACGGAGCAAAATGGCGCACAGTGCCGGTGCAAGTGTAACACCGCAGACACCGGAGATAAAGATCGCTCCTGCAATCGTCAGTGCGAACTGCTTGTACAACATCCCGACGATTCCCTGCATCATCGACGTAGGAAGGAAGACCGCCATCATGATGAGAACCATTGCGATCACTGGTCCGATGACTTGGATCATCGACTTTTTAGCGGCGGTATGCGGATCAAGATGCTCTTCGTCAATGAGCCGCTGTGTATTTTCTACGACGACAATCGCATCGTCCACGACGATGCCGATTACGAGAATCAAGCCGAAGAGGGTCATCGTGTTGATCGAAAAACCGAAGCACCAGATCAGAAAAAACGTGCCGATGATGGAGACGGGGATCGTTAAAATGGGAATCAACGCCGCCCGCCAGTCTTGAAGGAACATGTAAATGGTAAAAACAACGAAACAGACGCACAGGAAGAGTGTTTCCCAAAATTCCTTGACCGTTGCCCTTACGAAGTCGGTAACGTTGAACGGGATAGTATATTCCAGTCCGCTTCTTGCCAGAGATTCTTTGAGCGATTCCATCGTAGCGACCACGCCGTCCGAAACTTCCAAGACGTTGACACCGGCTTGGGGGGCGACGGAGATACCGGTTGCCGTCCTGCCGTTGAAGCGTGATTCGCTGGTGTAACTGGCTGCACCGAGTTCAATCAAGGCGACATCTTTGAGCCGCAAGACTCCCCCTTGTTCGTCCACACGAAGGATGATGTTCTCAAATTGTTCAACATCTTGGAGACGACCGAGCGTTACAACGGCAATGTTCGTTTGAATTCCTTCGGGCACCGGTGCGCGTCCGACGCGACCGGCAGAAACCTGGGTGTTCTGTTCCCGAATGGCTCGCTGGACCTCTTGTACGGAGAGTCCGCGAGCCGCCATGGCATCTTCGTCGAGCCAAATGCGCATACTGAACTGGCGTTGATCAAACATCTGAATTTCGCCTACGCCAGTGACCCGTGCGAGCCGGTCTTTGAGATAGAGTGAGGCATAGTTGGCCAGGTACTGCCCGCTCTTGGTTCCGTTTTTAACAGTACCATCTTTGTGGAGTGCTCCCGAAATACCGCCGCCGAGAGGTTCGTCGTCATCGGCTTCTTCCGTGCCGCCGTCAATCTTCTCATACAAGGCGATCATACAAATCATTTCACCGCCTTGCTTGTTGACTCGGATTCCTTGTCGGCGGACTTCCTCTGGCAGGAGCGGTTCGGCAGATTTGACCCGGTTTTGCACGAGAACGGACGCAATGTCGGGATCGGTACCGACAGCAAACGTGACACCAATGAACATTGTCCCTTCGCTAGTGCATGACGTGTTCATGTAGATCATGTTGTCCACGCCGTTGAGTGCTTCTTCGAGGGGAATGGCAACGGCATTGATGACATCTTGTGCACTGGCACCGGGATAGGATGCGTGTACAGTAACTCTCGGCGGCACGATATCGGGCAGTTGCTCGACGGGGAGCATGGGAATCGAAACGGCTCCCAGTAGCGTGATGATGAGACAAACGACGCAGGCAAAGATCGGACGATCTATAAAAAAGTGGGAAAACATTCTTTCCTTTTTGATTTTGCGATTTACAGATTTCGGGCTAATTGTATCAGATTTTCGGGGAAAGTCAATTATCTTCCGTCACTCCGCACAGTCCACAGTCCGTTGTTCCAGGGCAGATGACAGAAAAATTGAAAAACAACGCCATCTCCGATACAATGACAGGACGATTCAACGTTCGATTTTTGAGTTCTGATGAAACATGCCATTCGGTTTGAACACGACGCACTGCATTTTTCGGCTTCACACTTCATTACGTTCGACACGCCAGAAAAAGTCGAAGCACTGCACGGACATAACTTTCGGATCAAAGCGGAAGTCACCGGTCCGCTCAACCATCGGGAGTACGTCGTCGACTTTCTGATCGCTTTCGAGGCACTCAAGAAAATATGCGAAACGCTGTCGCACAAGGTTCTGTTGCCCCGCGATCATCCTTATATCACCATAAAAACGGCGGGAGAGACCATCCATGTGTCGATGCCGCCGCTCCAATGGGTATTTCCAGCGGAAGACACGATCACTTTGCCCGTCAAGAATATGACGACGGAATCGCTGGCGGCATACATTGCCAAGTTTTTTCGGGAACTGCTCGAAAAGCAATCGGCTTTTGAAATGCCGCCGTCCCACTATGGAATCACGATTGAACTGGAAGAGTCTCCCGGTATGTGGGCGGTGTTTCGCGATAAAACTTTCAGCGAAAAGTAGCATGCCGGGACATCCGTGAAAGCGGGAACCTATACTACTCCTTAACATCATAGCAGTACAAATACTGTGCATGCCGCAAATACAATCGTCCGCCGAAAACGACAGGATGCGCCCAACTTCTTCCCTCGGCTTCGTTCGGTAATTCAAATTTGCTCAACAATAAAAACTCTTTCGGATCCGGTTTGATGAGCAACACCGTCCTTTCGTTTTCCGTTAAACCATAGAGCAAGCCGTCAGCATAGTGTACCGAACCTTTTCCGGCATCGCGGGACATGTAACCCACCTCGCCAGTCATAAAGTTAATCGAACACCATGAACCGCCGTGATTCGTGCCGTACACATGATCGCCGACCAACACGACACCGCCGTGCTGATTGTTGAAACGGGATTCAGCCCAAACCTCCGTCGGACTGATCGTACCGTCAACGTTCTTTGATAACTTAAAAAGTTTCGCTCCCCCCTCTGCGTAGCCGGTCGTCAGGAAAAGATGTCCATCATGGTAAATCGGCATCGTACAGTGGGTATTCGTTGCGTTCGTCCACGGAATCGTAAAGAGTGCCTTACCTGTTTTCGGATCAAGTCCCTCAACGGTTGCTTCGCTCATAACAACAACGACCCGAACACCGTCGAACTCAAAAAGATAGGGTGTCGTATAAGCGGTTGCCACATTTCCCGGCGGATTATTTCTTTCTCGATTGACAAACGTCGGCATGTCAACGGGAGCCGCTTTCCAGACGGGCTCTCCCGTCCTCTTGTGCAAGGCGACCGCAATAGTTTTCGCACCGCCGACCGGAGTAATGACATTGTCGCCATCGACGAGAACTGCATGTCCCATGCACCAGGTAGGTAACGGTGCGTCATAGTCTTGCACTATATTACGACTCCAAATTTTCTCACCGGTCTTTGTGTCATAACAGGTTATTTCGCCGAGCGCACTTGCGTCATAGACACGATCAGCGTCAACGGTTGGCGTTCCTCGTGTACCGGGATAACCTCGAGCGCGGGGATAATCGCGCACAGCCGTTTGGACGGCAGGTCCGTTGTCTTTCTCCCAAATTTTGTTCCCCTCTTTGTCAAGACAGAAAACCATTGAGAGGTCTCCGACGGTGCCGCTGGTGTAAATTCTATCGCCGGAAAGAGCAACGCCCGACCAGCCCAAACCGATGAAGTCGATGGACCAGAGCAGTTGGGGTCCTTCTTCGTCCCATTTTTTTAGGAGTCCGGTATCGGGCGACTTGCCGTTGCCGTCTGGTCCGCGAAACGCTTCCCAGTCGGCGGCAAGAAGTCCAGAGGAAGAAGTGACGAGTGCGAACGCATATAATAACCGTTGAAGCATGGACGTGATCTCCTTTTGTGAGGGATTCGGTGGTGCGCCAAAATGTAGTGGGAGTTTTCACACATAATTTTAGGCACTTCTCAAAATATACCATAAACGGGACGGAATTGGACATTTTCTCTTTCTCTGCGACCCCAGTCCGTCGAGAAGTTTTCCTACCTTATGAGGTACAGAATCCGTATCGTAAGATAGGGAGTCCCTGACTTACATCACGGGCTCTGTGAACATTAACAAAAGCCAAAAGACGGCACCATTTAGCCGGTACTCCGGCTCTTCGACCAATTTTTTTGATTTTCCCAAGAAGTCTCTTGCAATCGTCCCAAAAGCATGCTACAATAGGGGCAAGAGATATCCGAACAATTTTTTTACGGAGACGAATCGTGAACAAAAACATTCAAAAAAACAGCCCTGTTAATATGGGCAAAAATGGGGGGGGGGGGGGAAACCGCGCAAAAAAGGCCAAAAATCTTTTGCTTCTCTCATCTGAAGTCCCCACC
>Ga0099364_10004352_pt1 | contig 21500 bp, 17 predicted proteins | sample TergutTh196P3_FD_73070 | JGI IMG/M metagenome (GOLD analysis project Ga0099364, IMG submission 73070) | Microcerotermes parvus P3 segment gut microbial communities from Pointe-Noire, Republic of the Congo - Th196 P3 | ecosystem: Host-associated > Arthropoda: Insects > Digestive system > Gut ... | reverse complement strand
CCGTTCAGTGTATTGAAAACATTTATGCACATGCGATATGCCTACTACTGGTTCGAAACCGGCACCCCAACGTTTCTAATCAAAACCTTACAAAACAATAACTATGACATCAGAAAATTTGGCGAAAATGATGTAACTATTGCAGTTTCAGACGTTGACAAATACCGCGCAAACGAAACAAGTCTCACGCCGCTGCTCTACCAGAGCGGATATTTGACTATAAAGGCGTATAATCCGGAAGCCGATTTATTTACTTTGGGATTTCCCAATGAAGAGGTCAAGTACGGTTTTCTTAAAGAACTCTTGCCTGCCTTGGCTCCGCAAATTTTGAACGACAGTTTTTCAGCCTACCGTTTCTCTCAATCGCTAAAAAATGGCGATATAGTAGATTTTATGACGCAACTAACTGCTTTTCTTGCGTCTATTCCCTACGATGCAATAAAAAAAGAACACCGCGACGAGCAATATTATCAACATCTTTTCTACCTAATCTTCGAACTGATGGGGCAATTTGTGAAAACGGAAGTAAAAAGCGCCAAAGGCAGAGCCGATGCAGTAGTGAAGACAGCCGACAGCATCTATGTTTTCGAATTTAAGATGGACTCAAACGCCACCGCCGAAGCAGCCCTCGCACAGATTGACGAAAAAGGTTACCTGATACCCTATACCGCCGACCATAGACGGCTACTGAAAATCGGCGTGGAGTTTTGCAAAGAGAAAAAAGGGATAAAACGGTGGCTGTCCGAACCGCGATTTGAGGAGGAAAAGCAAGATATATTATAATTAAAAAAAAAAAAAAAAAAATGAATACGTGAGTAGTTTGGTTAAATATCAAAAAGATACAATGAACAGACATATTTGTTCAAAGATGTAAATTTGCGCAAGTAAAAAACGTTTTTTCTATTTTTTTGGTTTATGAAATAAATATATTTATCTTTGCAGAGTTTTTATCAAATCAAAAATAAAAATGAAATCAATAATAAAAATTTCAGCAGTTGCACTTGTTCTCGTACTCTTTTCGTCGTCTTGTGCAAAAACATTTTACAGTGTGGATAGCAAGGCGCTGTCACAAAAACATCGGTCGGTTGCTATTATGCCTTCCATAGTTGCCATTTCGTCAAAGGGCGCAAACAGAAAAGTTGCGGCAGAAGTTCTTGAAAGACAGGAAGCCGTTGAAGCGCAAAGTTTTCAGCAGGCGGTCAACGCTTGGATACAAAAGAGAAAATCGGAGGGAAAAGTAACCGTCCAAATCCAAGACATTGAAATAACCAATGCAAGGCTAAAAGATGCGGGCTATCCTGAAACTCTTTTGACGAATGCAAAAATTTGCGAAATTCTAGGCGTAGACGCAATCATCGTATCAAATTTTGAACTGTCTAAACCGATGACTTTTGAAGAAGCGATAGCGCTGACCATTGCGCTTGGCATCGTTTTTGCTTCCGATGAAGTTATTGGAACAATCGGTATCAGCGATTGCGCGGAAAACAAACTGATTTGGAGTTATCGGCACAAAATATCAGGATATAGCCCAATCTCTGTAGTAGAAGCATTTATGAAAAAGGCAAGTAGAAAAATGCCTTATGTTAATTGAAAAATTTTTTAAACAGATGAACGAAAAATTCAATCACGAAGAAAGCCTGTCGTCGGACAATTTGAGCGCGTACAAATAGAAAAACTTCGCATAGCGGGATATATAGGCGTAAACAAGTCGTTCAGAGGCAAAATGCCATGCACCGTTTGTAGCATCACAAAGAAGGGAATTTCTGCATTCGAGGCGTATACAAAGGCGCTGCAGGGGTACATCGGGTTAAACCAACGATGATACATTAAAATAAAGCGGCTTATGAATAATTCAGGTACATCATTTTAAAATTATATTTTTCTCTTTTTTGAAATTTTATTTTTTTTTTCTACCTTTGCAAATTATTTTTTTATTTAACATCAAAATTTTAGTATGACAAAACAAAACATTTTAGCATTAACAGTTGCCGTCAATATGGTTTCGTGTGGCGGTGGCGGTAGCGGCAGCCAAAGCGGTATTGAAAAAGAAGCTTTCGGCGAATATCAGGGTAAATCGGTGGAACTTTACACGCTTACAAACAACAATGGCGTGGTTTTGAAGGTAACTACCTTTGGAGGTATCATTACTGAACTTCACGTGCCAAACAAGGATGGAAAGATTGAAGACGTTGTTCTTGGTTTCGACAAATTGGAAGGCTACTTAAGTCCTGAATACCTCAGCAGTGGTCCATATTTTGGAGCTATCGTTGGACGCTACGGAAATCGTATTGCTAAGGGCAAATTCACGTTAGACGATGTGGAATACTCCTTAGCTACCAACAATGGAGAAAACCATCTACATGGCGGTATAGTAGGTTTCAACAGTGTAATTTGGGAAGCAAAACCTGTTGAAAATGTCAACGGCAACTCTCTTGAGCTGACATATACAAGCAAAGATGGCGAGGAAGGTTATCCGGGTAACCTAAAAGTAACCGTTACGTACACGCTGAGTGACGACAACGAAGTTATAATTGATTATCACGCCGTTACCGACAAGGCTACTCATGTAAACTTGACCAATCACAGCTATTTCAACCTTTCTGCCGGCAAACATCCTACAATTGCAGACCACGCAATGACGATTTTTGCCGACCGGTTTACCGAAGTTGACGAAACTTTGATTCCAACCGGTAATTTACCGGAGGTTGCGGGTACTCCAATGGACTTCAGAACGCCTAACAGGATAGGCGAACGTATTGATGCCGATTTCAATCAATTGATTCTTGGCGCCGGCTACGACCACAATTGGGTACTGCGCAGCAGTAATGGTACTTTGGCGTTAGCTGCTACCGTACATGAACCTGAAAGCGGTCGCTTTATGGAAGTATTGACAACTGAGCCCGGAGTTCAGTTTTATGCGGGCAACTTTTTAGACGGCACATTAGTTGGTAAAAATGGTGTAAGATATTTACGTCGAGCCGGACTATGCCTCGAAACTCAACACTTTCCGGATTCGCCTAACCAGCCGACTTTTCCATCGACAGTTTTGCGCCCCGGACAAGTTTATCAAACTCAAACCATTTATAAGTTTTCTGCGAAATAAGCCCTCTGAAAACCATTTGCATAGATGCCGGCAACTCGTTTATAAAAGTTGCATTTGCTGAGGACGACGTAATAACATCGGTTGCGAAGTTTCTACATTCCGATACCGATGCGCTGGTACGCCGCGTTACGTCGTTGCAAAAAGCAGACGCTTCAATTGTGTCAAGCGTTTGCGCCGTTGATAAGAGCATTATTGATGCGTTGTCGCAAAAATCGACGCACTTTATAGAATTGACGGCTGACACGCCAATACCAATACGCAGTCTGTACAAAACGCCCGAAACTTTGGGTAAAGACCGTTTGGCTGCCGTTGTGGGCGCTCATAGTCTGTTTGCAGGTAAAAATATATTAATATTCGATGCCGGAACCGCTCTAACAATAGATTTTATTGACAAAGACGGCTGTTTTCACGGAGGAAACATTTCACCCGGTTTGAACATGCGCTTCAAAGCCTTGCACGAGCATACCCAAAAAATATTTTTACATTCTCAAACAGATGATTATCAGCTTATTGGAAACTCATCAGCTTCTGCAATTGTTTCCGGAGTTCAAAATGGCATGGTTTTTGAGGTAAATAATTATATAGAACATTTCGTAAAAAAATATTCTGATTTGAAAATAATTTTTACGGGTGGTGATATAAATTTTTTTGTAAATAAAATAAAATGCAGTATCTTTGCAGCACCAAATTTGGTATTTATAGGATTAGTTAATATTGTTAAGTTTAATTTAAAATGAATAGATTAGTTAAGTTTTTTGGAATTTTTGGAACAATTTTGTTGTTATCATCGAACGTTTCGGCGCAAACAGGCGCTGAGAGCGGTACAAGGTTCGGAATAGGTCAAGACAGTCTAAACTGTGTTAGAGCTTTAACTCTGTTTGACCAAGATTTTCGACAAAGAAATTTTGACGCTGCTATTGTCAATTGGCGTCGGTTATGGAGGGATTGCCCCCTTTCATCTATCAATCTTCCCCTCAGAGGAGCAGATATGTACAGATTTTACATATCTCGAGAGCTAAATCAGGATAGACGCGATGCTCTGGTAGACACTCTGATAATGGTATGGGAAAGAGGAATGGAGTTGCGTCCTCAGGCGCGCGCAAACTATCAGATACAATTCATGCAGGATTTGCTTAGGTTTGCCAATACTCCTGAAAATCAGCCGAAAATAATGAATCTGCTTGAGGAAATAATGGAAACTCAAAAAGAACGCACAACGGCAGCAGTGTACGCAAATTACATGCGAATAATCTTTTCTCAACATCGCGACTTGATGTTATCTGACGAAGAATTGATAGATAACTACAATACAGTAAATGATGCCATAAGCTACGCAATAGTCCACACTACCGATGAAAAGATGGGCGAAGAATTAGCTCGGGCACGCGACCAGTTTGACGAAACTTTTGCAAACAGCACAGCTGCTACTTGCGAAAATTTAATCAAAATTTACGCAGAGAAATACGAAGAAAATAAGGAAGACCCTGAGTTTTTACGCAAATTGACAAGTATGCTTACTCGAAAGGAATGTACTGACGCCGAACTCTTCGAAATGGCTACCGAGCAGCAATATGCCCTCAATCCGTCGGCAGCAGCAGCTTACAGTATGGGTATGTTATTTTTCAGAAGAGACAATATCGAAAGGGCAATCGAATACTTTGAAGAAGCTATCAGGCAGGAAACAAACCCCTTTGACAAGGCAAGATACAATTATTTGCTGGCAGGAATAATGTTGACAAAATACAACAGATTCGTTGACGCAAGAAGATACGCCCTTGAGGCTATCAGGTCTCGCCCTGACTGGGGAATGCCTTACATACTGTTAGCAGATATCTACGTAAGTGGTCCAAAATGCGGAGAAGAAGCTTTTGAGCAAGCTCACGTTTATTTGGTTGCAGTTGATAAATTACAGACGGCAAGAAGAGTTGACCCCGACGTTGCAAGAACTGTTGATGAACGAATAAGAACATACTCACGGCATTTTCCTAATCGCGATGAAGCATTTTTTAGAGGTCTTAGCGAAGGTGCAACCCTTAGAGTAGGATGTTGGATTAACGAATCGACAACGTTACGAGTCGCACAATAAATATGGATAGCATCCGGCTGATTATCACGATATTGGCATTAGTCTTTAGTTCGTGCGTCAATGACATGGAAATTATCAACAAGTTTTTTGACGTAGAATTGGAACCTGACGTGCTTGGCGAAAATTTGGAAATTTTACATTCTGACTCGGCGCGTCTGCAAATGAGGATGATAACTCCACTTCTGAAGCAGTTCAATACAGCTGCAGAGCCGCGAGATGAATATCCGCTGGGGTTGCACGTGTGGTTTTTCGATAAAACAGGAGAACCCAGCGGCGAAGCATCTGCAAACTGGGCGCAGTATGATAAAACAGAAGATATTTGGGAACTGCGGGGAGAGGTTGAGTTGTCGAATGTTGACGGACGAAAATTACAAACAGAACATTTCTTTTGGGACAGAAGGAAAGAAATAATCTATTCTCACGTGTTTACCCAAATGACGGATGTTGACAGTTCAATTGTCACAGGCATTAGTTTTACCGGAAATCAGGACTTTACAAACATGAGGTTTGAAAGTGGACGGGCAACAATCGTAATGATAGAAGTTGAAGAGGAAATAGAAGAAGAAGGAGAAAAGTATGAAAGTACCGAAGATAAAGATTGAGCCTCAAAAGGCAATTTATGGTTTTGCTATGCTTGCTTTTGGCGTTACGGCAGCCTTGTTGATATACCCTACTATCGCCGCAGCGGCAACAGGAATTGCAGTTATTGCAATAGCATTTTTTCCGGTAGCGGTCTTTATATTAGGCTTCAAACTCATGCCTATTCCTAATTTTCTTGGTGCATCGCCCGATGAAAAAATAATTAAAAACATGATTGACTTTACATCTGTAAAACTACGTGATTGCATGATTCCGCGTACTGATATAGTAGCAGTAGAAGAAAACGCCACTATTGAGGAGCTAAAACAAAAATTTGTTGATACCGGAGTGTCAAAAATAATTGTGTACAACGAAGATATAGACCAAGTTTCGGGCTATGTACATTCAAAGGAGCTGTTCAAAAATCCGCCTTCAGTAAAATCAATGATACATGTACTAACTTTTGTTCCCGAAACAATGTCAGGGAACAAAATGATGCAGGTTTTCATGCAGGAACATCGAAGCATCGCGATAGTTGTAGATGAATATGGCGGAACGTCAGGACTGTTAACGCTTGAGGACTTAATTGAAGAAATTTTTGGCGACATAGAAGACGAACACGATAAAGACAACTTAATAGACAGACAAATATCTGACAATGAGTACATTTTTTCTGGAAGGCTTGAAATAGACTACATTAACGAAACGTATAATTTAAATATTCCGGAAAAGGATGATTATGACACGATTGCTGGCTTTATCCTATACCATCACTTAAACCTCCCGCTCGCAGGAGAAACGATAAATATAGAGCCATATACCTTTATAATCAGAAAATTGACTAATACAAGAATAGATTTAGTGCAGATGTCAAATAATAAAAGTGACTAACTAAAAAAAAATGGCAGAAAAGTTTGGAAAAACATGGTGGGGCGAGCATTGGCTACGCTCTTTAAAAAATGTAGATTATGACAATCGATTGCCTCGGGGAGGTACTTACGCACGAATGGGACGTGTGAACGAATTAAAAATAAAAGAAAATAAAATTATTGCAAGCGTTACAGGAAATAGCTCAGTACCCTATTCCGTGCAAATCACTATACCTGAGTACAGTATGAAGGAAAAGGAGCGTTTGATGTCAAAAATTATTGAACGTCCGGCTGTGATTTCAAAGCTGCTAAATCGAGAACTCGACCCCGCTATTTTAGGAATAGCTGAAGAGACAGGATTGACAGTGTTTCCCCGACAATGGACTGATTTCGAGATGAGTTGTTCGTGTCCGGATTGGGCTGTGCCGTGCAAACATTTAGCGGCGGTTATTTACGTGATGTGTCGCGAAATTGACAACAACCCATTTCTTGTTTTTGAAACCCACAACATAAACATACTTGAGGAGTTGAAAAAATTCGAAATATTTATCCCTGACCAGAAAAAAATGGAAATTCCTCAGTTAGAGAATTTCCTTATTGCCAAAAAAACAGCGACAAATGCGCATGAAAACGCAATATACGAACGGGTTGATTTTTCAGAACTGCAAGACATTTCTAATGCGCTTGTTAATCTGCTTTCGCCGACGCCGCCTTTTTATCCTCTTGGTGATTTTCGTGAAAAATACGCAGCACATTTATCGCGTATTTCCAAAGATGCAAGTAGAATACTTTCCAACAAATTAGATTTGCGCAGTATATTTTTCAATCGCGATAAATTTTCATTAACGCATCGTTCAACTTTGATGCTGACAATAGACGGTTCGAATAATATAGAAATCGACGGCGATAACCACAGATTCAGTAGATTAGAAGACTTAATTTCTGCTCTGTTCGAACTAAACCCCGACCGGCTTACTGATTTCCAACCCTCTGTAGCTGCGTTTTATAAAATATTACTTGCAACTATACACTTGATTGCAAATGGCATGATTATTCCACAAATAGTTCAATTAGACGATAAAAAATATGCTATTCGCTGGCTTCCGGCTACTATAGACAGATGCGTAAAAAAAATCATAGAAAAAATGTCGTCAATAATGCCGGATGGTTTACTGCAAACCAAAAAAATTGTTCGTAAAAAAGAACAATTTTTGACGGTCGAAAATCAGTCTTTCGAACTGCTTTCGATTTTTATCAGCAAATTTGTAACACGCCTGACAAAGCCTTCAGGCAACGATTTGTTTGAAGATTTATTTTTCAATAAAAAGGCTTATGCTTTCGACAGAGTGGGAGAAAATGCACTGAGCGGCGGAATTAAAACATGGTTAGACAGATATTACTTAGCAGCCGAAAACTATAAACCAGTATTAACCGTGTCAGAGTCGCCAAAACAAGATTTCAAACTGCAAATTATGGTGGAAAACACCGCACAGTCTGACAGTACGCCGGTTAACCTTGAAAACATTCTCAAGCAAAAGCAGTACGAAAAACAACGATATAAAATTCTGCAAAGCATTTCATTGCTAAATCCGTTCATACACGGAATAGACGCGCATATCAATATGGGTGGCGAAAAGCCAATTATGTTTTCCAACGATGAGTTCGCGTCTTTTATGATGGATGTTCTGCCGGCAATTAAACTTCTTGACATTAAAGTAATGATGCCAAAATCATTACAAAGCTTGCTTCGTCCAAAAATTTCAATGAAATTGAAAAAGAATCCCAACGTCAAGGGATATCTAAATTTGCATGATTTACTTTCGTTTGAATGGCAGGTAGCGATGGGCGACACAATAATTTCTCAGGAAGAATTTAATAAACTGTTGAAAAATGCCTCCCGTCTATTTAAGTTTAAAGAAAACTACATATACGTTACCGACGCAGATATCGAAAAAATTCAGAAAGCTTTTGCGACAGAAAAGACTGTTAGTCACTACCATTTACTACAAGCGGCTTTTGCCGAAGAATATGAAGGCGCGCCGATAGTTCTCACCGAAGAATTGCGTAACGTTATAAAAAAAATGTCAACTACCGAAGAAATACCTTTGCCAGCAGAACTGAACGCAAAATTAAGACCATATCAACATCGCGGTTTTTCTTGGATGTATCGCAACTGTCAGATTGGATTTGGCAGCATTATAGCTGATGACATGGGGTTGGGAAAAACCTTGCAGGTAATTTGTATTTTACTGAAGCTCAAAGAAGAAAAAACATTAGATGAAAAGCACAAGGCATTAGTAATAGCGCCAACGGGGCTGTTGACGAACTGGCAAACCGAAATAGAAAAATTTGCGCCAACGCTTTCTACCTATGTTTTTCATGGACAATCACGTGATTTGAAGCAGTTTAAAGCCGACGTGATGTTGACAACTTATGGAGTTTTGCGAAGCGACCACGCAACTTTGAAAAAAGAAAAATGGCAGGTAATGATTATCGACGAAGCTCAAAACATTAAGAACGAAGAAACTGCGCAATCAAAGGCAGTAAAAAGCATTCCCGCAAAAATAAAAATAGCAATGAGCGGAACGCCGGTAGAAAATAGACTTACAGAATTTTGGTCTATTATGGACTATACCAACAAAGGATATTTAGGCGCTATAAAAACGTTTAAAGACGACTATGCAAATCCGATTCAACTGACAAACGATGAAAAAATTGCCGAAAAATTCAGAAAAGTTACGGCTCCGTTTATGTTGCGGCGTATGAAAACTGATAAAACGATTATTTCTGACCTGCCCGATAAAATAGAACAAAATCAATTTGCACAACTCACTAAACAACAAGCGGCTCTGTATCAAAAAACTATGCAAGCAGCAATGAAAGAAATTGAGGGTTGCGACGGCAAAGACCCGCAAACGCTTTTCAAAAGACAAGGGCTGGTGCTGCAAATGATATTAGCGCTAAAACAAATTTGTAATCATCCTACACAATTTCTCAAAAACAGTAAATACGAAGCTGCCTTGTCGGGAAAAACTGAATTGCTGTTCGAGCTTTTAGACAGTATTATTGAAACCGGAGAAAAAGTGTTAATTTTTACACAATTCACAGAGATGGGAGAATTATTGGAACGTTTTATATACGAACGTTTTGGCGAAAATCCGATGTTCTACTACGGTGGTTGTAGCATAAAGAAGCGCGAAGAAATGGTGCATCGTTTTCAACACAACCGCGCCGACAAGATTTTCGTGCTTTCACTCAAAGCCGCAGGAGCCGGGCTTAATCTCACTGCCGCATCTCACGTAATACACTACGACCTTTGGTGGAATCCTGCTGTTGAAAATCAGGCAACCGACCGCGCATTCCGCATTGGACAAACAAAGAACGTAATTGTGCATCGCTTGATTTGCAAAAATACTTTCGAAGAAAAAATTGACGAAATGATTCAGAAAAAGAAAAATATTGCTCAAATGACAATAGCAACCGGCGAAAGCTGGATTGGAAAAATGAGTAATAAAGAGTTGAGAGAAATATTTGGCGCCCCGTGAAAAACGCTCATTTCTACTGTGGCTCAGCTATTAACATTTCAGTACGCCTGTTTTGTGCGCGTCCTTCTTCGGTGTCGTTATCTGCGATTGGCTCTGAAGCTCCTAATCCCCTGTAACTTAATCGTTCGCCGGCGATGCCATCTTTCAACAGGTAATCCACCACTGCGCGCGCCCTGTTTTGAGACAACGCAAGGTTGTATTCCTCTGTGCCTATATTGTCTGTGTGTCCGGTAATAACAATATTTACGTCGGGATTGGAACGCAGAAAAAGCAACAACAACTCAAGTTCAACTTTAGATTCATCGAGTAAACTTGCAGAAGCAAATTCGAAAAATATGTTTCTAAGTATTACTTTTTCGCCGGGTCTAATTCGTTTCAGCGGAATATCCTTTAGCAGTGGCTCACGAAATGTGCCTTCGGGCATTGTAAAATTTTCTGAGTAAAACAAATACCCTGCACGTTTTATATTCATTGCGTAATCACGACCTGAGGGTATTGTTACTAAAAATTCGCCGCTAATACTGTCTGAAAATGACTCTATGACGGTTTCTGCTGTTGCAAGGTCAATCAGTTCAAAATGGGCTCTAAGCGGTCGGTAGAATCGGGAATCGTATATTTTTCCCTTCATGTACGATGCCGCCATTGGACGCGCTTCCGGATACAGTTCGAAGGAAAATAAATTTCGGATATCCTCATCGCGCGTCGACGAGTAGTAGGCTATGTTGCCGCGCGCATTGACAATCATTCCTTCTTCGTTATATCCTGTATTGATGGGATATCCAAGATTTTGAGGCATTAACCATCTGTCGGCAGAATCTTTTCTGGTAACGAAAAGGTCAAAACCTCCCATCCCTGTCCACCCGTCTGAAGCAAAGTACAATGTTCGATTGTCAAAGTGTATAAAGGGCGATGATTCATTGCCGGATGTATTAATATCTTCGAGGTTTATCGGTCGGCTCCAGTTGCCTGTATCGTTGCGTTTGCTCATCCAAATGTCCATTCCGCCCTTGCCGCCGTTTCTATTGCTTACGAAATAAAGCGTTTTGCCATCCGCAGAAATAGAAGGCTGACTTTCCCATGCAGCCGTATTGACAGGTGGTCCAAGATTGCGAGGGCGCGTCCACAATCCATTCACACGTTCACTAAAATATATGTCGCAACTGCCTAATCCATCAGAACGATTGCAAACTGTAAAATACATTTGCGAGCCGTCGGCAGTGATAGATTGAGCGGCTTCATTGTTGGGCGTATTTAAAGGCGGTCCTAAATTTTCGGGTTTTGTCCACTGCCCGTCGCGAAAATGGGAAACATAAAAATCTTCCTGCATGTATAATGCATAATTTTGCCGGTCGTAAGGTTTGTCGGGATTTTTAGGAATAAGAGCCGTAAATATTAATGTTTGTTCGTCAACTGTTAAGCTTGGCCAATATTGGTCATATTCAAGCTCAAATCCTATATTTTCAGGATGAAACGGCACCGGATTTCTCATCGCATTAATAGCGAATCGGCTGTTTCTGAGCAATTTTTCTGACCGTTCGACTAAAAGAGGCGGCAATCGATTGTAGGAAAGAAATTTTTCTAAATGAACAATTGTTGTTTCATATTGCTGTTCGTTAAAAAATATTTCAGCAAGCGAAAAATAAACTGGCGGAAAAAAATCCGGATTTATATCCAAGCTACGCATGAATGCAATTTTTGCCTGTTGCGGATTTTTCAATTCGAGCCAGCTCTCTGCCATTAATAACAACGCTTCTAAAAAATTTGGGTCGCGTCTAATTGCTGTGTTGAAATCATTAATAGCTTCGTTATATTGACCGCGTTCATATTTATCAAGTCCGGCATTGTAAGCTCTTATTGCATTTCGCGAGGTAGAGGTAACTTGCTGAGAATACGCTGTTTGTTGGAAAAAAATAAGAACAGTCAAAATGATACTTGCCCGTAAAAGGCATAGCGCTGCACGAAAAATGAAAGGTTTATTCAACATAAAAATCAATTACTTTATTAATTGCATATTGACAAACAGGGCAAAATCCGGCGTTCAGGCTTCGCATCATGCAGTTAATCATCGGTCGGTATATACCTTCCGTCATGTAGCCGCCTCCCTCGTAAACTCCAATTTTGTCTTGATTATTTTCGCTGGGCGGCGTTGGCACAGGTGTTCCGGCAGGTAACATGTTCTTCCATTTTGCATCAAAATTGACTAAAGTGGTGATATTCATTTCCCACGGCTCTATAGAAAGATTGTAAAAATCTTCATACGCCACTTCAGCGCTGAAATATTCATCGGCAAGTCCTGCAAAAGAGTGACCAAGTTCATGTATAAAAACCGCTCCGCTCATCCGATGGTCTGACGTGCTTATACCATAATAATTATATATGCCTCCTCCTCCGTAAATATCCGAGTTGACAATTACATAAACCGCATCGCACGGAACATTCCAAACTTTGTTGCGGATAAGAGCAAGGTCGGGCGCTGTGAGATAACGTTCAATGCCAAAAGTCCAAAAATGTGAGTTCAAAACAGTATTTTTCCAAATGTTTTCACCAGGAATGTCGGTTCCTGATTGATACGAAGGAGTTTCTACAGCCCAAACGTTAAACTCATTCTTACGGTTACTGAAGGGAATAGTATTGAAAAGATAATCGGAAAATCGACGGGCGTCTTCTCTAAATTTTTCCATTTCGTCTATTGTATAACCTTCAGCAACGAACACTAAATCGACTTTTTGAGAATGGTGACCGTTGTTCAGAATCTTTGTTACCGGATATTCAGTTTGCTTGTCGCGGTTGATAAAAATACAGGCGGGGTCGAGGTTCGTTTCAAACAATGGCTCAAATTTGCCTGTATCATAACTGCGCGTCAAAATTTCAAGACGTATGTTATTTTTTGGATAAGGCATAGTAATTACCTGAATATACGAGCGGTTTACTGTTTTAGCCTCTTCCGTTGTACGCCATTCCTGAAACAGCGAATTAAAACCTTTTTTGAAGATAAGTTTTCCGGAAGCTTCATCGTAAATGCGATACAAATACTCGCCAAATTCGGGAATACTTACAAGATGCGTTAGAGAGCCACTCCAAAGCGGCTCCTCACGAAAACCTTCGACATATACGGTCTGTTGCAATGCATTACCTGCCAGATAAAAGTCGAAACGCAGAGTTTTTTGTTCAAAATAATCATCAAAGTTAATCTGACAAAATACCGCAACCAACTGAAAACAAAGAAAGATAAACAAACAACCGATTTTTTTAGAATTGTTCATAGTAAGTTTTTGAATAAATAATAATGCCGCAAAGATACAAAAAAGTTGATAAAAAACTCGATTGCGAAAAAAAAAAGATAAAAAAATTGAAAAAATTGGTAATTACAAAAAAAAACAATAATTTTGCGCCCTCAAAAATCAAGTAAAATTGTAAACATTAATATATGGCAAATCACAAATCAGCGCTAAAAAGAATCAGGCAGACCGAGAAGCAGAGAGTAGAAAACAGATATTATGCCCGCACGACAAGGAATGCAGTTAAAAGACTGCGTGGTATCACTGAAAAGGAAACTGCATTGGAAATGTATCCAAAGGTGGCTTCGATGCTCGACAAGTTAGCTAAAAAAGATGTAATTCACAAGAATAAAGCCTCTAATCTAAAGGCAAAACTGTCGAACTACATCAATACACTCGCCTAAAACAGAGTGAGTAGCAATAGTACCGGAGTTAGCGGTTTTCCTATCACCGACTGGGCTGAAGAAGACCGTCCGCGCGAAAAATTAGTGGCTAAGGGCGTTGGAACTTTAAGCAACGCGGAGTTGCTCGCGATAATTATGAGGTCGGGCTCGCGCGATGACAATGCTGTTGAATTGGCACGTAAGGTATTGGCTGGTTTCGACAACAACCTTGGCAAATTGGCAAAAGCAACAATAACGCAGCTTAAAGCCTACAGAGGTTTAGGCGAAACAAAGGCTGTGAGTGTTATTGCAGCCCTTGAGCTCGGACGAAGGCGAAGTAGTGGTGAAATTATCGAGAAGAAAAAAATTCAAACCAGTAAGGATACTTTTTTGCTGTTTTACCCTATGCTCTGCGATTTACCACACGAGGAAAGTTGGGTTTTGCTGTTGAACAACTATAGTCGAATAATTGACGTTAAAAGACTGAGCGCCGGCGGATTATCGAACACTTGCGTGGATATTCGCATAGTTATGAAAATGGCAATTGAACAACTCGCTTCGAATATTATTCTGTGTCACAATCATCCGTCGGGCAACTGTAAGCCAAGCCATAGCGATATAGAACTCACTAGAAAAGCAAAAGAAGGAGGTTTGCTGCTCGATGTAAATCTTGTAGACCACGTGATAATAGCTGATAACAAATATTACAGCTTTGCAGACGAAGGAATGATATAGATTAGTCGTAAAAAAATAAAAATTATGTACAACGTTAAAGAACAAATATTAAATCATCGAAGTATTCGTAAATACAGCGCTAAACCAATATCTGATGAAACGCTGCAACAAATACTTGAATCCGGAATATGTGCTTCAAATACCGGTAATATGCAGGTATACAGTATGATTGTAACCAAAAATGAAGACTTGCGAAAACAGCTTTGGGAACTTCATTTTCGGCAGGAGATGGTATTACAGGCGCCGGTGCATATCACATTTTGCGCCGATGTGAATCGTTTCAGCAAATGGTGTAGAGCGCGAAAAGCCGAGCCCGCATACGACAACATGCTATGGTTCTGCAATGCGGCAATAGATGCCACGCTTGCATCGCAAAATGTTGCGCTGGCAGCTGAATCCTTCGGATTAGGCATTTGTTATTTAGGCACGGCAATTTACAATGCCGCCCGTATCATTGAAATACTAAAACTACCTGTGGGAGTAATTCCCGTTACGGCATTAGTGATGGGATATCCCGATGAACAACCACAACTAACGGGACGTTTGCCATTAGAAGCAATTGTGCACAACGAAATGTATTGCGACTATACCGATGAACAATTAGACCGGTTGTATGCAAATCTGGAAGCAAGCGAACAAACAAAAAAGCTGTTGGAAACTAACGAAAAAGAGACATTAGCACAGGTATTTACGGAAAAACGATACGTTAAAAAAGATAACCAAACTTTTTCTGAAGCCTATATAAAAGCGTTAAAACAGCAAAATTTTATGGATTAGAAAAAAAATAATACCATGACTGTAAAATCTATAAAATTCATCATTTTGCTGGCTTTGATTCTGTCAATAGAAATTAAAGCCCAACAACAAGTTACAACGCAAAAAATTATCCAATTGATGGAATGGATTGATAATCTATACGTTGATTCAGTCAACATGGATATACTTACCGAAGACGTCATCAGAAAAACATTGCAGCAGCTTGACCCGCACTCAGTATACGTAACCAAAGAAGAAGTTCGTGCAATGAACGAACTGCTCGAAGGCTCTTTTGAAGGAATAGGAGTGTCATTCCAAAGATTTAATGACACAATACTGATAAGAAGTACGATACGTGGAGGACCTTCGGAAAAGGTTGGACTTAAAGGCGGTGACAGAATCATCACAATTAATGGCGAAAATATTGACGGCAGGGTTATTACAGACAACGATGTGATGAGAAAATTGCGAGGCGCAAGAGGTACAACAGTTACGCTTGAGATTAAACGATTGGGATATCCTGAACTATTGTCTTTCAGAGTTGTTCGCGACAGGATTCCCCATCACAGTATAGTAGCAGCCTACAAAGTCACTGACAAAATAGGATATATCAAATTAAGCCGTTTTGCAGAGCCGTCAAAAAGAGAATTTGATAATGCTCTGAAAAAATTGAAAAACGAAGGTATGACCGACCTTATCCTTGACCTGACTGGTAATGGAGGCGGGTACATGAACATAGCAATTCAGTTGGCAAACGAATTTTTAGAAAGGGGACAAATGATAGTTTATACCGAAGGCGTTAACAGTCCGCGACGCGAACATAGAGCAAATGCAAGAGGGGAATTTAGAACCGGAAATCTTGTTGTTATGATTGACGAAATTTCAGCGTCTTCATCTGAAATATTTGCCGGAGCAATACAAGACTCAAACAGAGGGGTGATTGTTGGACGACGCTCATTTGGTAAAGGTCTGATACAAAGCCAGTTGATATTTTCAGACAGTTCGATGCTGCGTTTGACAGTTGCAAGATATTTCACTCCTTCAGGACGTGCGATACAAAAAAATTACGAAACGGGTGCGCCTGTCCGAAGACAAACAACGGCTCTCGAAGGTGGAATTATTCCTGACGTAACAGCGCCGGTAGACACAAGCTACAATACGCCATACCACCGTGAATTAATTAGAAGAGGACACTTTAATGATTTCATGGTGAACTATGTAGAAAATAATCGTCAGGAAATACTACTGACATATCCAACTTTTAATGCGTTTGAAGAAAATTTTATAGTCACTGAAGAAATCTTAAACGATTTAGAGAGCTTTGCCGAGCAAAGAGGACTGCCAAAAAGTCCGGAAATGTTTGCCCGTTCAAAAGAATATTTTAAACTGTGGATTAAGGGACTAATCGTTCGCGATTTTTGGGAAACATCTGATATGTACAAATTTATAAACCTTAGCGACCCGATTTTTTTAAAAGCAGTAGAGGTAATTTCTGACCTAAAATAATTTTTCAAAAAAAAAAATCAAAAAAAAACAAATTTGGCACGATAATTGTCATACATATAATAAATGTAAAAATTAGATTGTAAAATATAAAAATGTAATTATCATGAAGCGAATATTTTTAGTTATGATTGTCTGTTGCTCATTAGCAACAAAGGTATTTGGACAGGAACAGGAACAACCGGCAGCTAAACCGGACCTTCCTGAGATGACTTTCGAGAAATTAGAACATGATTTCGGTAAGGTAGCTTTGAACGACACAGCCGCGTATGAGTTTAAATTTACGAATACAGGCACAAAACCTATCATTGTGCAGCGATGTACGGTAGGATGCGGTTGCACGATACCCGTTTGTCCGGATGACAGAGACCAAATACTGCCGGGTGAAAGCAGAGTTATAAAAATGATGTACACCCGAACAGCCCAAGAACACCGCATCGAGCAGTCGGCTACAATTGTTTCAACCGCTCACAACTCGCCTATAAGAATTACGATAAAAGGCGAAGTAGCAAGAGATGTAAAAACAGCAAGTAATTAGATAGTATTGAAAATTACTGTTGAGGAGATAATTGACGCATTAGAGCGCGTTATTCATCCTGCTTTGGGTAAGAATGTAGTCGAACTCGGCATGGTCGGCGATGTGGATGTCGATGCTAACGAAGTGTCTTTGACGCTAACCTTTGCGAAAAGCGCCGACCCGATGAAAAACAGCATGGTAAAAGCGTGCGAAAAGGCTTTGCAAAATTATTTGCACCCCGATGTTGTCGCAAAGATTAATGTTGCAACGGCTCACCGGCAACCACTTACAACGGTTGAGCGAAAAAGTCTGAAGGCTAAAAACGTCATAGCTGTTGCTTCCGGAAAAGGAGGCGTAGGAAAATCGACTGTAGCGGCAAACATAGCGGTTGCATTGGCGAAGCTCGGAAATAATGTTGGTTTGTTGGATGCCGACATATATGGTCCCTCAATTCCAAAAATGTTTGGGGTAGAGGGCGTACGCCCTGAATTAACGGGCGAAGACGGGCAAGAAATCATTATACCTGTCGAGCGATTCGGGGTTAGGATGTTGTCAATAGGATTTTTTACGCGTCCTCAAGATGCGATGATATGGCGGGGACCTATGGCGTCGAGTGTCATTAAGCAATTACTTAATCAAAGCGATTGGGGCGCGCCCGATTATCTTATTGTTGACCTACCGCCGGGCACAGGGGATGTGCATCTCACGATTGTACAGGAACTTGCGGTTACCGGTGCGCTAATTGTAAGTACTCCGCAAAAAGTAGCATTGGCAGACGTCGTAAAAGGTATAAACATGTTTCAAACCCCAAAGGTAAACGTTCCAATACTTGGAATAGTGGAGAATATGGCTTGGTTTACCCCCGAAGAACTGCCCGACAACCGCTACTATATTTTCGGTAACGGCGGTTGCAAAGCATTGGCAGAACAGGAAGGTATAAAATTGCTCGGACAAATACCCTTAGTGCAGGGAATATGCGAAAGTAGCGACAACGGGCAGCCGGTGGCTGAAAACGAAAATTCGATTACCGGTAGAGCTTTTATCGAACTTGCAAAAAGATTGATAGACGCAACAAATGAGCGAAACGAAAATCAACCGCCTACCAAACGGGTAGAAATTGGATAATTTTCTGAAAAAAAGTATAGAAATTAAATGACTTCTGTATTCGCAATTATCTGTATAACAGCCCTTGACGCTATTGCGTTTTACGGTATTAAAAGGGCTTATCCTAATCTGAGTTTTGCAAATCGGCAAAAAATTATGTACTCTTTTGTTATTCAGACAGTTGTTGCAGTTTCGATTGTCTTGTTTGGAGTATTGTTCCAACGCAGTATTAGCGACTATCGCCTGATTGCAATTTATTATCAATTTTTTGGAGGTGTAGCGGCAGTTTATATTCCCAAATCCATTTACGCGCTATTTCTATTTGTCGATTGGATTATTAAGAAAAAAACTTCAAAGTTGGAATGTAAATCACAGTTTATCAGAAATATACCGATTGCAAAATATGGATTATGGACAAGTTTGTCATTCATATTAGTTGTAATTTGGGGAATTTTGGTGGGACAGTACAGGTATACCATTGAAACCGTTGATGTTAGAGTTCACAATCTTCCACAAGCCTTTGATGGGTTCAAAATCGTACAAATTTCGGACATTCATGCCGGCAGTTTTGGCAAGTCAACTCATCGTTTAGAAAAAGCAATTGACTTGATAAATGCACAAAATCCGGATATTGTAGTAATGACGGGCGATATAGTAAACAATTTTGCAGAAGAATTAATTCCTCTTATACCCGTTTTTTCAATCATAAACTCAAACAACGGTAATTTTGCTGTATTAGGTAATCACGACTACGGAGGATATTACAATTGGAAAACCCCGACTGATTCGGTAAGAAATATCACAGCTATCAAAAACAACATAAAAGAAATGGGGTTTACCATACTCAACAATCAGGCAGTAACAATAAAACGTGATGCAGACAGCATCGCTCTGATAGGCGTTGAAAACTGGGGCATTCTTAAGCGTTTTCCCAAACGGGCTGACCTCGTAAAAGCGATGAGTTCTGTACGCGATGTGCCTGTTAAAATGTTAATTACACATGACCCATCACTTTGGGAAAAAGAAATAGAAGGAAAAACAGATATTGTATTGACGCTTGCAGGACACACTCACGGTATGCAAATGGGTATTAAAATAGGAAATAAACGTTTCAGTCCGGCGCCGCTAATGCCGCGTTTTCGCAGGCATTGGGCAGGTCTTTACAAAACGCAAGAACAATATCTGTACATTAACCGCGGTCTGGGAGTAGTTGGAATGCCAATACGAATGGGTATGCCGCCTGAAATAACGATAATAACGTTAAGAAAATCGTAGATTTTTTTGCCTGATAACTAAAAAAACGTATATTTGCAACTTGAATTTTAATAAGTTTAATAAAATAATAGTTATGACACCAAAAATAGATGATATTAATTTAACAAAACTCGTACTCGAACGCAAGGTTACCGAAGATGATTTATTGCATATTCGGGATAATATGGGAAAAACCTTGCAGGAGTTGGACTTAAGCAAGGCTTCGTTTGAAGGAAATGAAATTCGAGGCGATGTATTTGCCGACTGTAGCGGACTGATTTCTATTACCTTTCCTAATACGGTAATTGAAGTTGATTTGCTTTCACTGAAAAGTTGCAATAATTTAGCAACTATATCGGTAGGACCCGGTAATCCCGTTTTAGCAAGTGAAAATGGCGTGTTGTTCAACGACGTCAAGTCCCTGTTGATATTTTATCCAAACGCACGACAGGACGATAAATGCTATGTCATTCCCGATACGGTTACCAAAATAGAAACGTTTACCTTTTTCGGCTGTCGCCATTTGACTTCCGTTTTTATTCCGGCGTCGGTTACGGAAATTACTTATCACGTGTTCAACGGCTGTCCCAACTTGACTGAAATAACAGTACATCCCGATAATCCGGTCTACGCGAGCGAAAACGGCGTGTTGTTCAACAAGGACAAAACACAGTTGATTTACACTCCCGAAGGGCTAAAAGGCGACTGTTTTATTCCCAATAACTTCAAAGAAATAAGTGAATATTTTATTGAAACGCTATTTAGGCAACATGAATTTTCTAAAACAGCTGTTAAGAAAGACAATGGTCAAGACAACAGAATTTTTGAAAATTACGAGGTGAAAAATAAACATTACCATACCGCTGAAGAAATAAAGGAAAGTTTGCGAAAAAAGATGCCATTGGATACAAAAATAAAACTGACGCCCGAACTTCGATTGGAACAGGCATTGAAGGAAGCAAAACCGGAAGACATTTCCAGACTAAGAAAACTTACGGTAGTGGGGACAATGACTGCAAGCGACATAGAATATATTAATTCAAATATTAATGAAACTTTGCAAGAACTGAATATTAGCGATGCTTCGCTTGAGGGAAACAAAATAATTAGCGGGGCTCTAAAAAATTGCAAAAAATTGACTTGCGTAAGTCTCTCGGCAACGGTTACAGAAATTGCCGATGATGCTTTTAGCGGCTGTGTGACCACAATAACCGTACAGCCTGGCAATCCTGTCTACAAAAGCAAAAATGGTAAACTGATATAATTCAAAACGCACAACGACACTTGAATTGGCATACGAAAACGATGCCAATCATGCGTCTATTCCGCTGAAATTTCGACAACCATATTTCCAGACTTGTTTAAATCAAATGTTGAAGTTGCTATTATAGTGAGTGTTGCAGCAGTTTCGTTAGGCGCTACGATAAGTAAGCCGTTTTCGGATATTTTTGTGTTTGTATCTTCATTACCTTCAACGCTCCATGTTACCGTTGAGTCGGGGTCGTTTATTGCGGTGACGGTTGCTGTGAACTCTTTGTTTTCTCCTTTCGCAATTTTTGGCGCGCCAAAAGACAGGTGTTGCGGAAGTGGCTCTGTGAGCGTTACTACAACAAACGCAACAGTTGCTTCAGAAAAATATGTCGGAAAATTGGCTGCAACGCCAAAGCCGGGCAGTTTCCCCGCTTCTGTTATCCAGCCGTTTTCAGCAGTAAATCGTCCGCCAAGGGTGGGGTCGGCAATGATTTGTTCAATCGTTATATCATCGCCGTAAACATTGTCGGTTGTCTC
>Ga0099364_10004351_pt1 | contig 21503 bp, 13 predicted proteins | sample TergutTh196P3_FD_73070 | JGI IMG/M metagenome (GOLD analysis project Ga0099364, IMG submission 73070) | Microcerotermes parvus P3 segment gut microbial communities from Pointe-Noire, Republic of the Congo - Th196 P3 | ecosystem: Host-associated > Arthropoda: Insects > Digestive system > Gut ... | reverse complement strand
CAGCACCATCATGATATGAAGCAGGTAAATGATTACTGATTGCCGGTGATGATGGGGCGTCATAATCGCGACTTATCAGCAGAAAGTAAGCAGCACCGCCGCCCAGTACGAGCAGGGCCGCCAGAATGATGATAAACGGCGCTATAGATGCCGCACCCTTTTGATTTGCTTCAACTTCCCGCCCGGCATTGGCCGGTTGCTCCCGCGCGGCGCTAGGATAGGACGCCAAGTCATGAGGCTTTGCCGCAGATACACCGCCAATTGCAGCGCCGCACTGCATACAAAACTTCGCTCCTTCATCCGGTTTTGCTCCGCAACCCGCACAAAACTTCATATGAAAATACCCCTTTCCTTCCTCCTACCAAACCTTATTAAACACGCGAAACAGCACAATCGCCGCATCACCGCGCGTCATTATGCTATTGGGCGCGAACAGCGAGTCGATGCGGTAAATCATTATGTTTGTCTGCGTCGCCAGCGCGATGCCGCCCTCCGACCACGGCGCCAGCTCGCGTCTGTCAAGGTATCTTGCCAGGTGTGCCTCCGTATCCCCCGGGATTATATAGCCCATGCGTTCTACCAGAGTGTTTGCCGATATGGTTACAAGCTGGTCTTTTGGTATATCCAGATCCCCTCTGAATGTGTTGTCTTCGAAACCGCTGATTATGCCTTCCCTGTCGGCTGTGGCCGCCGCCGCGTAGAACCAGTCGCTTCCGCTTACATCAGAAAACCTGCTTTGGGCCTCATGGTCGAGAAGGTCAAAAGCCCGGACGATAGCCGATACAAGCTCCGCGCGCGTTATCATCTTGTCAGGATAGAAAAACCCGTCCGTCGTGCCTGACATTATGCCTTTTGAAACAAGCTGCAAGATGGCTTCCCGCATCAGCTCGGATTTATTGTCAATATCGACGAAGCTGGCCGTATGCTCCCTGAGCGCATAGACCCCGCTTTCACGCACCCTAGCGTCTACAGTTTCGGTTATCGGGTTATACTTACTGTATTGAAGCTCGTCGTCTTCGTTGAACAGTGCGAGAAAATCCCTGTTCTCGCCCGCTGCGGGCAATGATACCGTGATCCTCATGTCTTCGCCCATTATTATCTCTACGCCGCCGGATGAGTGGGCAAAACGGCTTCCGGGGGATTGCCCTGATCCTTCTTCAATGCTTGATGCTTCTGTATCGCCGCTATCCGCGTTATTGCCTTCCCGCAAAAAAGTATAGACGTTGGCAGCAATCGCAAGCAGAAACAGCGTTATCAAAACCCATGCACGGAGCCGGTGCTTGAAAATCGCAAGGACTGCCCAGGCGACAAGGATAAGCCAGACCGCCCCCACAGACCAGAAGTCAATAGGGGCAAAGCTGAATCCGCCAACGCTTACCGGACGCTGCCACCAGTTTTCAGGACTCTGAAATCCGCTCTCCTGACCATCTCCGCCGTTGCCCGGTGCGTCTGCGCTTCCATCGCCGTTTCCGGACGATACTCTCCGCAGCTCAAGCCCTCCGCCGCTGCGGATGCTGTCCCTGCCGAGCGTCACAGCCGCGAAACCGGATTCGATTGTGACGTTGTCGAAGTCAATATCCGAAACATTGTCCGGGAATGTGATGCTCAGGCTCTCCGTTTCGTCAGAGGCAATCGTTACATTTGTGCGGAGGTTGCGAAGGAGCGTGACGTTTTCATGTTCAAGTGCGGTGCGGGCTCCGGCATTGATTTCACGCGCCGAATCGGCCAAACCGCGAAGAACCGCCGCGCCAAGGGACACATCCCCCGAGACGCTCCTGCCGGCGCCAAGCCGTGCCGCGTTTTCTATAAACAGCGCGGCGTCGTCAAGTGCGTCCCCGGATTGACGCTGTTCGGGGGATAGGGAGGATACAGCCACGAATATTGCAGCCTGCGCAGAATCCGGGCTGCGGACGTCCCTGAGCGAACCGGGGGACATGGCAAAGCCGCTGCCGGGGGCGGGCGGGGCGTAGATGTATTGGGGTTCACGATCGGCGTCGTCGATATTGCCGGAAACCGGCCCGGGGACAGTTCCAAACGGCACATTAGGGATTTCGCCGGGCAGCAGTATATCGCCCATTATTCTTATGGGGTCAGGACTGTCGGCCGTCGTGCCGTCGCCCAACTGGCCGCTATCGTTAGAACCCCATGCCCACAGGCTTCCGTCCGGTGTTATTGCCATAGTGTATCCGGCGCCTTCAGTAACCGACGCGTATGCTGCGTATGAGTCTCTTACTTTTACAGCGATAAGGGGATCCTCGCCATTGTCCATAAATCCGTCAAAATTAGACTCCAAAGCCCATAAACTGCCGTCTGTCCTTATTACACTATACCCGTTTCCTGAAATTGAGGCGACTGAGTCCAGTATTTTGCGCGGGATGGTCATGTTTATGCCGACCCAATTTCCCCAAACCCATAAACTGCCGTCTGTTCTTATTGCCGCAGTGTTCATGGCGCGAGTTGAAACCGACGCGACTGAATCCATTACCTTTATGGGAATAAGGCTGCCTGTGTTCACAAAATGGCGGTCGACCCCAATGTAATCACTCCGCCCCAGTTCGCCAAAATGATCCCATCCCCACCCCCACAAGCTTCCGTCTGTTCTGATTGCCATCGAATGTGTATCGCTTACAGAAAGCGACACAACTGAATCCATTATTCTTACAGGGTGAAGCCTATTTGTAGTTGTGCCATCGCCGAGCCGCCCATCGGTGTTGCACCCCCATCCCCACAAGCTTCCGTCTGTCCTGATTGCCATCGTATGCGCTTCTGACGAGTAAGAGTAACCAAAGCCTTCGAAAGCTCGTGAAACCGATGCGACTGAATCCATTATTCTAACTGGAGCAAGCCTACTTGTAGTCGTGCCGTCGCCAAGCTGGCCGTCATCGTTATTCCCCCACGCCCACAAGCTGCCGTCTGTTCTTATTGCCACAGTGTGCGAGGCGTATTCTGTGACCGACGCGACTGAGTCCATTATCCTTACGGGGGTACGGCGGTCTATAGCCGTGCCGTCGCCCAAGCGTCCGCCGGAATTATCCCCCCAAGCCCATAAACTGCCGTCTGTTGTTATTACCATAGTGCGCCGGCCGCTTTCTATAATCGACGCGACTGAATCCATTATCCTTACGGGGGTACGGCGGTCTGTAGCCGTGCCGTCGCCCAGTCGTCCATCAGAGTTATCCCCCCACGCCCATAGGCTGCCGTCTGTTGTTATTGCCATAGTGTGCAAGCGGTATGCTGAGACCGACGCGACTGAGTTCATTATCTTCACAGGGGCATGGCGGTTTGTCATCGTGCCGTCGCCCAGGCGTCCATCGGAGTTATCCCCCCACGCCCACAAACTGCCGTCTTTGCTTATTGCATAGCTCCGGCCGTCACCTGCGGATATCGTCGCAGCTCCAGCCATCGTCTGCGCGGCGGAAACCCTTGGCACAATAAACACCGGCAACGCCGCCGCAAGAATTGCCAAGGCCAAAACGAAACATAAAACTCTGCGCTTCATACTGCATTCTCCCTTCATTCAACCCGCCAAACAACTCCGCGTTTTGGGTCGGTCAGCAAAATCCCGCTGTCTGTCACCGCAAAATCCATGTACCTGCCGTGGGGCAGGATTATATCCTCCGCCGGCGTGGACGTATTATTGAGCGCCAAATCATAGTCCGGGCTTGCCATGCCGGCCAGTGTCACGCACTCGCCCGCAACGCCGTTTGCGGTTTCCAGCCTACGCAATGTGTTGAAATCCCATATGTACAAGTAACCGTCGTGATACGCAAGCCTTTGTGGTGAATAAAACCTTGGGGACGGGCCGTCAATAAACGCGCGCTGCCCTTCAAGGCCCGCGAAGAATTGCGTTTCGCCGCCCCTATAGACGTATATGGCTCCGGCGTCGGCATTTCCAATATAAACCGGCCCTACGCCCGCGGCCGCCAATGACGATGAGCCGGGCGGCAGTTGCGCAAGCGTCTTGATATCTTCGGCGTCGTTGGGGTTTAGCGTTCTTAAAAAAACGCCGCCCAAGCCTTCGTTCCGGTCGATAAAGTACAATAAGCCATCCCCGCCAAAACCGAAATCCTCCACGGCCGTATACAACGCATCGGCTTTATACAGGATTTCCGGGGCGGCGCCCATCCGTACTATCGCGTAATAATACTTATCGCCGTCCTGCCAAGGGTTTGTGAGCAAATAAAGCTCGTTCTTAAAAGAGCGGATCATGGCGGCGCTCATGTAATCCGCCGGCATTGGGAGAGTTTGAAATATCCCGTGCGATAATCTTCGTATTTCACCTGAGTCGGAAATGAAAATCGTTCCGTTTTCGGCGAAGGTTATGCTTTCGGGTGAGATAAAATCCGCCGTGGCTATCGCCCCGTCGTTTCCGGCGCGCCGCTCCGTGCCCGCAAAAAGCGAGACATGGCGCCCCGGCTCATATCGCTGTGAAATGTCAATCATCCCGTCAAGCGGGCGCACAACGCGGACTGCCAGCTCAATATCATTGCGGCGATGGCGTCCGTTTATTATCGTTTCGCCCACGTTGATTCCGGACACCCGGCTGCCGTCAATGCGCGCAATGTTGTTTTCGGAAAACTCCCATCTTATTTGCGCATTATCGACAAAAACAGACCGCCCGCCGGGCAAAAGCTTTTCTACGGCAAATTCGCTCGACTGCTGAAGGCTGACGGTGACAATTTCAGGCCTTGCGGCAAGTGTTGCCGCGCTTTCAAAACTGTAGATATGGTACCCGCCGGCGAAGGAGCCGCCGGAAACGATTAAGGACAGCGAAGCGCCCACCGACGCAAGCCGCCGCGCCATAATCGTCCTCGCCATTTTGATCTTGAAGCCTTTGACCCTGCGCAAATCGTCAAGCAGCTCAGCGGCGGATTGATAGCGCTTTTCGGGATATATTTCTATACACTTGCGAATAATGCCGCCAAGCTCGTCTGAGACGGCGTTTTTAAGGGCGTTTGCGTTTCCTGAAACGTGTATTCGCCCTGTGGCAAGTTCAAACATTAGTATGCCCAAGCTGTATATATCCGTCCTTGCGTCAATGCCCCAGCTTTCTGAGCCTACGGGAAGGTTTCCGAAACGCGCTTTGATAAGCCGGGCATGCTTTTCAGGCACGCTCCCGCCAAACTGCTCCGGGGCGGCGTAGGATGCGGTTACAGCGCCCAGTGAGCCTTCACCGGAACGCCGCGATATGCCAAAGTCTACCAAAACGAGACGGTTATCGTGTGTGACCATAATATTCCCGGGCTTGAGGTCCAGGTGAAAAACAGGCGATGGTTTTATTGAGTGCAGGTAATTCAGGGCTTGCGCAATTTGTTCAAGCCAGTCAATCAAAATATGCTGGCTGACAATATTTTTAGCTTCTCCCAAATGATCAAGGGGGATACCCTCAATCAATGTTTGGATAATATAGGCTCCTTCTTCCCTGTGATAGACATCTATTATTTTCGGTAGGCTTACATGGTTGAGCAGCTTAAGAATATTCACCTCGTTTGCCAGGCTTCCGCTTTCGCTTGAGATGAATTTCAGAAACCATAGGCTGCCGAGCTTGACGCTTCTCACCAGAAATGTGCGGCTCATCGCGCCGCCGCCGATCTCACGCTCTATAACATACGCACCCGCGATTGCCGTTGGATCAAAAGCGCCTTTTTCCATTTTGCCGCCGTTTTGACGCGGCGTGTCAATCCCGGTGGATTTGCCGGTTTGGGCGGACGGGCTTATGTCCTCCGTCCGCTCGGAGTCCGCATAGGAATCCTTGCTTAAAATATATCTGTTTTGTGTCATCGGGGAAGTTGAGGTAAGGGCGTCAAACTTCTCAGACTCACGCTTCAGGGCTTCTGTGTAAACACGGCTGCGTCTTCGGGATGTGAGCAGGTAGCCCGCCAGGAAGAGCGTGAGCGCGGTAAAAATCGCACTTGCAATAAACAAAATGTTTTCTAAATACATTTGAAATCTCCGATGCAAAATGACAACTACACAGCTTTTGCCCCGCATTTTACGCAGAATTTATCACTGCGCAAATTCTTATGTCCGCATTTTGTACAAAATGAAGTCGGCGCGGGCGCCGGTTCCGACGTGGGCACGGGTGCGGATACCGGTTCAGGCTTTGGCTCCGGAATGGACACAGGCACAGGCTCAATCGCCGGCGCGGACTCAGGCTCAGGCGCAGTAGTTGGCGCGGACTTCGGTTTCGGTGCGGGTTCTGGTTCAGGCTCAGGCTCAGGCTCAGGCGTGGACGCCAGTTTCGGCGCAGGTTTCGGCTCCGGCACGGCAACAGGCCCAGGCTCCGGCACCGAATCGGGCTTCGGGACAGTGGCCGGCTCGGATTCCGCTTCAGACGCGGTTTCCTGCCCTGCTGCCGATTCCGGTGTGTATGCCGGTTCGAATGTAGGCTCGGCAGCCGGTTCATGCTTAGACACAGATTCGGACGAAGGCCCGGTTTCAGCTCCGGGAATCTTCTTGTACCCTATAAACTCTGTCGCCGCGCCGTCATCCGCCACCTCGGCGGCGCCTGATAAATCTATGACAGTTATTTCCGCGTGTCCGACCTTAATAATATCGCCGCGAATTAATGCGCGAGACTCTCCCCGGAAGAGCTTTTCCCCGGAAACTTCGACGCCGTTGCTGGAATTTTCATCGTTTATTGCAATCCGGTCATTTAGTATGCTAAAGGCAGCATGGCGGCGGCTAACGCTCTTGTCGTCTATCCGCAGCCCATGTTCTGGTTGCTCACGCCCTATAACAAAAGGGAAGCGGGTCATTTCGCGGACGGTTTCATTTCCGTTAGAAATAATAAGCAGCTTGATCCATTTCCCGGGCGATTCCGGTGGCTTAGGCTGTTGTCCGTAATATTCCGGCCTTGGGTTACTGCCATTGAAGGTGTGCTTTGGGTCGTTTTTCGAAGCGCGGCCTGAGCTATATGCGTCATCCGGCGGGACTTTGAAAAATAACCTGTACAATAAACTCCTTGAGCCTTTCCTTTTACCCATGACCTATTATTCCTTTCATTCAAAACAGCGGCGGCGCGGCGGCATTTTCGCGGCTTAGGCGGAGTTAAGGAGCGGTGCGGCTGACGAAAACTCATATAGCCCGTCCGCGAGTTATGCATCCATTTTAGCGCCGCATTCCCGGCAAAAGTTGATCTGTGCGGTGAACTCTGCTTTGCAATTAGGGCAGAAAACACAAACGTGTTCCGGGTTTTTCTTTGTTTCCCCCGCTTTCTTTGCTCCCAGAACCTCGCTTTCCTGCCGCTCAAGCCTGTCAATCTCAGCTTCCAACTCTTTGATATTATCGTGCTTGTCTTTGATCTGCCGACAGAGCCGCGACACGTGCTCCGGGGCGGGTTCACCCTTTTCCCAATCTTCATAGACCAGCTCACCAAGGACTGCGGCCAGTGACTTGATTTCCTTCTCTATTGTGCCGATATGCGTTTTGACCTTCGCGCTGCCAACGAACACGGACGTCTTCACGCCAATGGCCGCCGTCGTGCGGGTGACCGCACTTTGAAGTTTGTTTAGCTGCTCGCTTGACATAAAATCTTTCATTTAAATCGGCCGCCCTTTCCTGCATTACGATGAGGCTCCAAAAAAAATAGCTAGGACTGTCGCTAATGCCCACGATGGGTAAACGGTATCCCGCACTCCGTGCAAAACGCCATCTCGCGGCTTAACGATCCGCCGCAATTGGCGCAGAAAGTTTGTGTATGCATAGTTTTCCTCCTCGTTTTTTTTCGTTATCTGCCGCGCCTAAAAATTGCATAATAGGTGATTTTATCCTCGCCTAAGCTTAAGGCAGCAAGACAAACATGACGAGCCGGAACCTGATACCGAGTTGCAAAGCGGACAACGGTTATTGATCGGGGTGGTCAGTTTTTGCAGTATTTCCGAGGTGTTTTTATAATAATGGTATTTAGCCAACTCAGTCAGAAGATAGTTGAGCGAGCCGGCGTCCTGCCGCTTTCTTGCCTCGTCAATTCTGGCAACTAACTTCAGGTATTGAGCTTTTCTTTCCGATTCGACTTCCTCTTGCCTCCTTTTTTCCGCATTTTCAGGAGAAAGTGCGAAGAGTTCCAGAGTTTTTTTGTATTCTTCATCGGCAAAGCGTATTGCTTTTTTGTAATTGCTGCGATCGCCTATCGCCGAGTAGAAGTTTGGCAAATCACTCTCATAACATACTTGCAGTTCCGCGCAAAGCTTTCCTACATAGGCTTTGACGTTTTCCGGTTCCTGATTCAGTACTTGTTCTAACAGGTCGTCGGCTTTCTCCCAATCTCCATCTTCCAGAAAAAGGAATGCCCGGCGAATGAGGGGGTTTTCAGATTCGCTGATACCCCTCTGCCCGCTATTATTGCCGCTTGCTTTTACAAGAGCCTTTGTGCTCAAATCCGCATTATGCGTGTTCAAATCTATATTATGCAAAAGCTGTATGACCTCACCAAAGGCAAATATTGGCAGACCCGATACGATGAAAACCAATAACGTCACGAGAAAGGTTAAAAAACCGGAGACATCCCTGTACGTCCCGTACGGATCATCGGAAACAATGATTGCCACGGCTATTGCCACAATTAATCCAAGACCCCAGATAATCCATGCGATCACCTTCAATGCGCTCGCTACACCGTTGTATTTGTCAATATTCCTTCTCGCAACTTCATTTTCCGCCAAAGGTTCATTGGTTCCCCCGGCATTGCCAGGGCTTTGGATTTTCTCTTTGATTTCGGCCGCCGCATTAGCGGCGCCACCCTTGATGCTCAAAATCACCTGCTCGGCTGACGTCGGGAGCACCGTTTCGCTCTTGGAGTTTACAGCCGCCGCGACATTTGTGAGAGTATTCCCGCAATTGCCGCAAAAACTGCTGCCGTTTTCGGCTTTGGCGCCGCATTGACCACAGAACATAGTTAATCCTCCTAAAATCGTCGATTAATTAGCTTCGTATTTTGCAACTGCTCAATACCCCTCTGCTGAAACCTTCCAAGCCTTGTCATTGCGGCCTCCGAGCCGCAATCCCCTCGAAATCCGCAGGGGATTGCGGGTCAAGCCCGCAATGACGGGAGTGGGTTCTGAGTTACCGCATTTATTGTATTGTGGCGAAAAGGCTTGAGAACGCTCCAAAGCCGTCCTCAACTTCCAGTGAAGTTGAACTGCAAGCCATCGAAAGAATAGGATTGATCAGTTTTCTTCTCGAATGAATAGAAGAATTCTTCGCCTATCGCGTCTGCCCCTACTTGGGTAATTTGATCTCTGAATTGCCCACTACCTAAAAACGATAGCATTATTTCATTTTCTATTACTTCATATTTATAAACATCATAATATGAGTTGTTTATAGCAGGAGACTGAGAATATATCGTCCGATAACCACCTGTCGTTTCATCGTAGTAGACGTATGTACTAGGAACGTTTTCAAAACGCGCCCAAATTGCACTTATCAGCACGTTATTGCTATCAATAAAATCCCTGACGCTAAATTCTCGAGTTCCATCCAGAAACAGATGCCTTCTACCTCCACCATAAGTTCGATCGTACCAACGATCCTCCCAATCCCCATAGGACTGCATTGAGAGTGTGTATGTGCCGTTAGGGAGCCGCTCAGGTTGACTACTGCCATATGTGCCGTTAGGGAGCCGCTCAGGTTGACTGCCGCCAATCGTTGTTGCAATTGCAATGACTAATACAATAGCAGCGACGACGCATCCTGTAACTGTCAGGGTCCTTTTGGGAAGTTTTTTCACTTCATCAAGAATTCTCTTTACCTCTTCATTTAACCTGGCTATCTGTATGGCCGATTGACTCGGCTGCCCCATAACCAGTGGATCATTCGCTGACGTGGCAATCTGCGGCGGCTTCTCATCATCAATATCATCAAATGGCTCAACAGTGTAAAGCTTGTTGCCGCAGTTCGTGCAATAACTGCTTCCCGAATTGCTTTTAGCGCCGCATTGACCACAGAACATATAAATGCCCTCCAAAAAATATCTCCGGCGGGCGGGTTTGGCCCCCCCGCCGGGTTTTCCGGAAGGCCATAATAAAAAGCGCGCAGGGGCATTAATGCCTTGCCTACGCGCTAAAAAAGCATAATAAGCGATTATACACGCCCAACCAATGCCGGCTATATGGCAAAATCAGCTTGAAAAAATCTTTGAGAAAAGATATACTGATTCCGCTGTAGCGGCGGGTTATTCCGTGTTTGTAGGCAATCGGTTAATGTGGTCCCTACAATCGCCGTGAGGTGGTTGCAACACTTCACGGTCGCTGCGGCCTTCTTTATGGCCTTTCTAAATGGCATGATATCATAGGATATGTGTATTATCAACTGTTTTTTGAAAGATGAATACCGCGCCTAATTATAATTCCGGGAAAACCATTCTTCAGCCAATCTTTTGCTGATGTCTGAGGAACTGAATAAAACCCTTGCTACATTGACAGTATCATCATCCTTGATGATAAAAAAGACCGTATAATTGTCAACTATCAATGGCCTCAACCCTTTTGATCGCTCCGGTTCCGAATCCAAAATCCTGATCCGTTCGGGCATTTCTTCCAAAGTCAAAATGGCGTCCGCTATCCTATCGTATTGCGGCGATAACGGGTTCGAGAAGCGTTTCGGTTATATAGCGATGGATGGCGTCCATGTCCTCGCGTGCTTTGTCAGAAATAACAACATCATATTGTTTCATCAAAACGCTCTTTCCTGAATTGCTCAAATACTTCTCTCGCCGGGCGTACTCGTCCGCTGTCAATATCGGACAAACCCTCGTTTAGCTTGTCGCGAATCTGCGATGCATTCATCATGTCCGCATTGACGCTGCTCGGTGCTTTCGGTAAAGCGATAGAAAATGGGATACTACCGGTAAGCGCGACTTGCTTAAGAAACATGCCAACCGCTGTCGCCATAGGTATGCCCAATTTGCTCAGCACTATTTCGGCAGATTTTTTATCTTCCGGGCTAACTCTGATGTTAAGCGTTGCTGTCTTTTCCATATAATCAACTCCTCGCCGCTATTGTAACGCATATTGCGTTGCAATGCAAGCGCATATTCGATGACGAAAAGAACGGCCACGGATTGAAACCCTGACCGTGCGCCCACAACACATGTTGACTATTGGCATCAATTGTAAACAGCGCAGATTCACTTGCTGCAGATATGGTGGCGCTCTTAAGTCACGATTGGTTCTATGAGGGTTTTTATCATGTATACCATAGGCAAGAGCGCGGCTGAACCGCGCCCTTGCTTATTTGTTGGGATTCTATACCCATTCCAGCCTTTCGGCCCATGCTGGAGTTGTTAACTCCATCTGATGTAAATATAGCACGTATCAATACAGATTGCAATACTCATTTTTTAACGATTTTTAACAATTTCCGGTAATTATTCGAGAAATAATGCTTCATCAAAAATTTCCTGTATGCCATCTGATTTCTGCTTTGCGTTCAAAATATAGTCAGCGTCTTTAAGCGTTTCCCTTATTTCGTTCTTTAACGAGGCAACCTCTTCCTCGACCGCTGAGATCGCATTACGCAGCTTAATTATACTATACGCCAAATCATTGGCCTTTTTGAAGCGTTCGCGGTCATAGGCGCTTTTCAAAACGGCAATTTTATCGTTTTGCCTGATTTGCTCTGCTTCCTTGACTTCGGTTTTTAGGGCTGTGTATTTTTCGTTTAGGATTGAAACCCTGACCGCGTGCCCACAACACATGTTGACTATTGGCATTTATTAATGCTATTATGTACTCGCGGCCGAAAAGGTTCACTGCGCTGTAATTCCGCAAATCATTTCGGCCGCGAGTATAACAAAAGTTTGGGGGTAATGATTTGAAATTACGGTTAGGTCTGCCAAAGGGGAGTTTGCAGGAAGCTACTTTTCAGTTATTTGCACAAGCCGGTTTTAAGATTTCTGTGAGCAGCCGGTCCTATTTTCCGGGCGTCAATGACCCGGAACTGGAGATATTGCTGATGCGTGCCCAGGAGATTCCCCGTTATGTATTTGAAGGGGTGCTGGACGCGGGGATTAGCGGTTTTGACTGGATCATGGAAAACAACGCCGATGTGGTGGAGGTTGCCGACCTCGCCTATTCCAAAAGTACGTCTAACCCAATCAAGCTGGTAATTGCGGTTGCCGAAGACAGCGATATTAAGGAAGTTGCCGACCTTAACGGCAAGCGCGTGGCTACGGAGCTGGTTAATGTTACCGAAAAGTATCTGCGTGAGCACGGCGTTACGGCGGCGGTCGAGTATTCATGGGGGGCAACGGAAGTGAAGGTGCCGCATTTGGTGGACGCCATAGCTGACATTACTGAAACCGGAAGTTCTCTTAGAGCCAATAAATTGCGAATACTCGCCACGGTACTTGAGTCAACGACAAAGCTCCATGCCAATCGCGCCGCTTGGGACGTAGACTGGAAGAGGGAGAAAATTGAAAGCATATCCACATTGCTGCAAGGCGCCCTTCGTGCCAGGACCAAACTGGGCCTAAAGATGAATGCGCCGGAGGATGCGCTGGGCGCAATCCTGAAAATCCTGCCCGCCATGAAACAGCCGACTATATCGAAGCTGGTGGACTGCGACTGGGTGGCTATTGAGATTATTTTGGATGATATACAGGCGCGGAACCTGATCCAGCCGCTAAAATCCGCCGGCGCGCAGGATATTATCGTGTATCCGTTGTCGATGGTAATACCATAAACTGACAGAAAAAATTGGAGTCTCCTCGAAAACTCTGTTCGTCATTGCGGCCTCCGAGCAGCAATCCCCCCCGAATCACGCAGGGGATGGCGGGTCAAGCCCGCCATGACGCGGAGGTGAGGTTTTTGCGGCAAAACTCCAATGCCTGCAATTGCAATGGTTTGGAGTTTTCGAGGATGCTAAATTGTTATACGAGGAGGAAAACAATGGGCATTATATTAGATAAGCCCTACGATGATCAAAGCATCGAGGGCACAAGCGTTTTGAATTTGGATTTCACTAAGTTGGGCAAAATCCCCGAAAACAGCATGGTCATACCGGTCGCGGTTCAAAATGCCGTTACAAATGAAATCATTCTTATTGCGTATACTAACAAATACGCGTTTGAAGAAACAATAAAGCAAAAAAAAGCAATATTCTGGAGCACTTCCAGAAATAAGCTGTGGTTTAAAGGCGAAGAGTCCGGCAATACTTTTACGGTGCATTCAATATATGTCAATTGCGAACAAAACTCATTAGTCTATAAAGTGACCCCGGACAAGGGCAATATATGCCATACAAGCATAAATAATGTAGCTAATAATTGCTATTACCGGGAATTGGATTTTGAAACCCTCGAACTAAAACTTAAAGACTCCTAGTCAACCGCCACATTTTCGATGGCGTCCTCGAATATTTCTATAACCCTTTCCATAATTTGTTTTTCGCTTTTTAAATCCATAAATGAAACCTTGGGGATCAGGCCGCCGGCCATATACTTGTGGCCGCCGCCGTCCCCATTTACTTTTGTAAAAGCATATTTTGCGATTTTGCCCGCGTCCATCGTATATACCTGTGATCTTATTGAAAATGAAAAGCCGTTAAAGCATTTGCTGTATACGACTGCGAATGAAATCCCGGCAAGTGAGATTATCTTGTCGGCAAGCTCCGCTAAAGACTCCTTTGCTTTATCATCGCCCGCAAAGCTATACGCCACATTGCCCTGAATTGTTAAATTCTCGTATGTCGTTATTGTCGTGCTGATATCCTCAGGGCGGATGCTGTTGCGGCCGATCCTCGACAGGACGCCCAAATCGGCTATTCTGTACAGCTCGCTGAAGATATCTATGTCAAGAATATATTTCCGCCTGCTTAAATCATCCGTGTCAACACGGATGCCATATATCATCAAAGAAGCCTGGGTAGGGTTTATTTCATATCCGAAATCGACGGCGTACTTGTATATCAAGCTCGAACAAGCGCCATAGTCAGGCTGGATATCGACATACAGGTATTCTTTGCTGTCAAGCTCCGGGTGATGGTCAATACACGCTATGTACTCCCCGCACAAGTGAGTTACATTGCTGTTTTCCATTTGGCAATCGACCACAATAATCTGGTCATTAGCCGTAATCAGATTCTTGTTCTTTTCAATATCCAGGCGGATGAGCTTAATGTCAAGATCACTTATTAATTCCAAGGTTTCCGATTTGCTGATAGCCCCCGTATACACAACGTGTGAATCAAATCCCACGCTTTGCAGCATGTCGGACAATACAACGGCGGAAGCAATACAGTCGGGGTCAGGTGGCCTGTGCATTTGAATATACAATTTACGCTGACTATCTATTACGTCGATCAACTCTCTAAAACCCATTCCAGAACTCCTCAGATAATAATATTTCGCATCTCAATATATACTATTCCGCCTGATAAATCAACTATGGAGAAAATCATTTTCGGGTCAGGTCGCGTATCCAGCGGTAGCGGTTGACGACGATGGCGTTTGGGATGCATTTGAGGAACTGGTCGGATTTTATCAGTATGAACGTCACCAGGGGCGGGAAATTAAAGACAAATGCGCTCAGTGCGGACGCCGGGAGTACCCACAGCCATGTGAATATGGTATCAACCTTAAATGCGTAGCGCGTGTTGCCGCCGCCCAGGATAATGCCGGATTCCACAGGGAAAAGGTATGCCGTGCCTATGACGGTCACGCATAATACGCTTATGAATATGCGGGCCATTTCCGCCGTCTCCGGCGTGAGTACGTAGAAGCTGATAATGAGGTCGCGTACAAGAAACAGCGCGAGGGATGTAAGCAGGCCATTGACAATATAAAGGAGCTGCAGTGTGCGGGTGTAGGGCCGCACGAGATGCGTCTGCCCCGCGCCGACGATGTTGCCGACCATGACGCCGCTCGTCCAGTTTGCGCCCAGCGCATACACCCCGACCACCTGATGGATGACGACCGCTATGCTGTTTGCGGCGATGACGGTCGCAGTGAGGCGGCCGAGTATGGCCGTCTGCAGAATCGTGCCTATACCCCAGGATGTGGCGCTGCCGATCACGGGCAGGGCCGCCCTGATGAAATCGCCGAGGTAATAGGCGTCCGGCTTGAAGAAAGCCTTTAGGCGAAGGCGCAGTTTTTTGTCAAGAAACCGGACGTAGACGAAAGTAATCAGCAGCTCAAGCACGCGGGCGGTGAGCGTCGCAACAGCGGCGCCCCGGATACCCATTTCCGGAGCGCCCAGATTGCCGTATATGAATATATAGTTGAGTATGATATTGACCACAAGGCTGATTGCCGATATCACCGGGCCTATTTTCACCGTCCGGACCCCGCGCAGGGCCATTATCAGAGCGCTTTGCACGGGGAAAGTAAGGTACGTAAAGCTCATCATGCGCAGGTAAATAATACCCTCGCCGATGACGGCGGGTTCAGTGGTCATAAAGCCGATAACCGCATGGGGCCAAAAGAAAGTAACGGCGCAAAACAACAGCCCTACCCCGGCGCAAAACTTCATCATCAGCGCGATTATTCGGCGGATTGGTTCTATCTCCCCCTTGCCCCAGTACTGAGATATCAGCGCCAAAGCGCCCGTGCCAATGCCATTGACGCTCACCATCTGAAGCAAATATTGCAGTTGGTTGACAAGTGAGGCGGCGGCGATTGACGTCTCGCTATAGCGCCCGAGCATCATATTGTCCGCCAGATTGACGCCGAATGCCAAAAGATTCTGCACGGCGATCATGGCTGTCAGCGTGACAAAGGTTTTATAAAACTGCTTATCTTTTACGAACACAAGCTTTGCCCCTGTCTTAGGATCAGTTCAACAATAGATTAAGGGTCTGTCGAAGAATAACTTGTCATTTTGCCTTGTCTTTTTGCCGCCATGCGGCATGTCAAAACCAGATCAGGCCACCGGCATTCCGTCGGCTTTGCCGCACCACATGACGACAAAAATCCGGCGGCAAATCTACCAACTTATTTCTCGACAGACCCTAAGCTGATCCTTATGTTATCAGGATGGGTCAATCGTCAAGACCGTGTCCCCGCCGGTTACCATATACTGCCTTGCTCCCAGGCTTTGCACAAGCGTACCTTCCGCCTTGAACGTGCCGGGGTTTAGCACCCGGGCGTAATAGTAGTATGTATGCTCGCGGTCAAATCTCCCGTTGTGGTCAAAAAAGCTGATGCGCTGGCCTTCTGTAGTTACATGGGTCCACCATCCGGCAATGTTTGCCCTGTCTCCTACCCTGGCGGAATTTGGGACATGCACAAGCCCTGCGGGCAAAAAGTCCGTTACAACATAGGAGCCGCTCAATGCGCTCGCCGAATAATCTACGGTAATTTGCACACGCACCAGCTCGTCCTGCCGGAAAGTAGTGGCGCGTGCATTCGTATCGCCCCTGAAGAACTCGCGGCGTACGGAAATATCCCTCCCGACCGTTTCAGTATCTTCCAGGGGCTCCCGAATAACAGACACGGCGCCCACCTGCCCGGTTGTGGAAATCAGATTGAACTCCCTCATGCTTTGGGCGGGAATCCGCAGGGTGAACTGCCCCCCGTGGCCGAGGTCGCGCGTCACCGTTTCGCCAAAAAGGGTGTAGGTGACTGCTGCGGCTGTGCTTGAATAGTTGTTAATTTCGTGGGAAATAAACGCCAGCCTTTCAATATTCATAAGCAATGCGTCGTCGTTAAAGCGGTTTGGGGCGTCAAACCGGTGCATTACAGCGTAGTCGTGAAGGCCTAAAGCTTCCGGCCTTCCCAGTTGCGCCGCCAGCAGCGCCGCAACGGAGGTTGCGTCCAGAATATCAGCGCGGGTCGTCCCGGCATTACAGCGATAGTAAGGCGCGAGATTTTGAATATGCGGCGCGATGCGGCTGTTGAATAAATCATGCGCGGGCTGCATTTCGCCGATTGCGGCAAGGCCCAGCGCGACGTATGCGGCATTTCTCACGGACAGATCGCTTAGGGCGGCATAGTTTTGCAAGTCCAGAAGCACCGGCTCCCCAAGCAAGGCAAGGCCGTACAGCGCAAGCATCTTATTATCCGTTGACGATTCATTGTAAATATTCCGCAGGTAGCCCCTCAGCGAAACCAGGTTGACGTCGTCCATGATAAAGGGTATTAGCATGACGGTAGTCTGAAGATCCGCGTTGGCATATGGGAGGATGGCAATTCCGCCGTTTGCGGTCTGGTAGTCCGGCATATCGAAATCGCCTGCCTGGCCAAACAGGCTGATATCCGGGAAGTGTGTATTGATAAGTTTTGTGGCCTCGCGCCTTGCCACAAGCCCTTCGATCCTGTCACCGCTCCGCCATATGTTACGCAGCCCAAACAGCTCGCTCAAAAACTGCCCGCGTCCGAGGTCTGTGAATGTGATATTCGTCAGCCCGCCCGTATTTATATCAAATACGGTGTCCGGCGTTACCTCATAAAACCTCGCGACGTCAACCCGGCGGTGGGAATTGAGCGCCTGATACTGATGCCGCACCGCGTCGCTGCCGCCGCCGGCAACGGTCGCGCGGACGACTATTGCGCCGTGGCCTTCCGACGTCATTTCCCAGAGGGGGATGTTCACGCGCTCGAAGGACACGCCTGCCCCTCTGCGAATATCCGTTGGAGCGTCTTCCCTCCAGACTTCAAATTGAACACTCTCGCCGCCTGTGAGGCTTGTGCCGTAGGCATTGACGCCGATGTGGGGGGCGTCTCCTACCAAAAAGGTACTGCCCAGCGTATAATGCAGGAACATTGGCTGCGTGACGCGGACATTTTCAATGGTGTTGCCGGCATACAAGTCATCGCTTATGGCGGACGCCGTCAGCCGCCATGAGGTGATATTGTCCGGTAGGCGGAAAGTAAAGGTCGCCTCGCCACGGGCGTTCGTGCGAAGGCTTGCGAAAACAGCGGTATCCTCAAACCGTTCGCGGATGCGGCTGTCGCTGCCGCTGCCGCCGGAGTCGTTTGCTTCTGCTTCCATCGCCGGGCTTGCCATTGGCGCTGGGGCGCTGTCGGCCGCGCCTCCGAGCATCATCTCTGTGCTGATGGCGTCATCTATGCCATCGCTTTGGAAAGTCCTGTGCGTCGCCATGCTGAACCTCAAGCCGTCGCTTACATTCCCGTAAAGTGCCTCAAGGGTATCAACCGTGTAGTCCATTAAGGCAAATAATGCCTCGTCTACCAGGCTGATGTTGATGTTTGCCGCCTTTGGGTTGCCGTCCGGGTCTGTGGCGGATATTGTAAGTGTCGCCATATCCCCGGGCCTGTACTCCTCCCGGTTTGCCGATATATTGAGCACAAGGTTTCGGCCGGCGGGGTTATACCGCAGCCGCCCGGACATCTGTCCGCCCGTATGATATGTATGGCCGTTGAAATGGTACGCGAAAACTTGGGTATTCGGCACATGCTTTTCGTCAAAAGTGAACGTCAGCGGATTTGTGCCGATGTGATAGCTCATGATCCCGTTTTGCACTGTGACAAAAAGATAGTTTCCCTGTTCTACCGGCTCTGAGCCGCGCATAATGGTAAGCTCCACTTCGTCGCCAATGTCGTAGCCCTCCGGATCAGCGCCATACAGGAACAGGAACGCATCGTCTGCGTCACGGAAAAAACCGGTGTAGTCACGCCCAATGAATACATTGTGCGTAATGGTGCGGCCGTTGCCGTCAGTGGTGGTCAGGCGTGCCTGGTAGCTTGCCATTTCACGATCCGGAACCCGGAAATCCCTTGCTGCGGCGCCGTCGGCACCGGTAGTTAGCTCAAACCGCTCCAATGACCTTTCATGCCTGTCGTAGCGGTATCTGGGAATGACCTGCCTTGTGACATGATCGTAGCGCTCGCCTTCGAGCACCCTCTCCCAGTAGATTTCAACGATTTCGACGGATATCCTCTGCCCAGCCCTGGGAGCGTTCAGAAAATCTGCCCAATGCTCTGCGGTCCCGTCGTTTAGACGATCAAGGATGATATCATGGACGTCCAGCGAAAGGGCGGCGTTTTGTCCCGTGCGCGTTGCACGCGGGCGCACGATTATATCGTTTATGAAAACGCGGACATAAGACTCCTCATATACCCAGCCAACTTCCGGCAAGGTGGTCTCCGCCATAAACTGAAGGCCCCGCTCACCCTGTACCGTGCTGCTTTCGGCTGTCGGCCTCGCGGACACTTCCACGACGCCTTCAAGATTTGTATTCTCCCGGCCGCTGCCGAGCGATCTCAACTCCCAGCCCCAGAGGTTATACGAAATATCAAGATCCGGCACGGGCGTCCCTTCAAAGAACTCGGCCGCGGCGGTAAAGGTAACCTCTTCGCCCGCGAATATGGCGGTTTTATCGGCAGATACGCTAAGCTGATATGGCGGCTTAACGTAATCCATGACGCTGAAGAATACGGAACTCAGCGCTATTTCGCCGTGAAAAATGGCAAGCTCATAATAACCGGGATCTATATTTGGCAGCCGGATTTCACCCGCATACGCGCCGTCCGCGACAGGGATATTCTGCCTGTGCAGCGTGTCGCGCTCCGGCGAATGCCACCATGCGTGTTCCGTCAGAACGGCGGTTACATGCGAGATATCCTCATGCTCGCGGCGGTTTTGCGCAAAACCCCAGAGGGAGACCGTGTCGCTGCGCTGAAACAATGTGCGGTCGAGCTGAAGCGCCGCCCAATAATAGTCGTTTGCGGGAGGGGTGCTTCTCCAGGAACCCCGATCCCAGCCATCCCAGCCTATAGCCGGAGAAACCATAACATCCCACTCGCTCCAGTAGCGGTGAAACGGCTGAAACCCGGATGAATGCGCAAAAACAACGCTTTCCTTGCGATCCGTGGCGGTAACTATCAGATGCTCGCCGCTTGATAACATGCGTTCGACAACGGCGATACCGTAGCGGCTTGTTTCATAGGTCCTGTTAGAGATTGGGTCGAAAACCCGCGCCCCCGCGGCGGGCAGGCCCGTCGTCATATCGTTTACCCATATAAGCGCCTTGCCGTCGTCCGCGATTATCTGCACGGCAAGGTCGGTTATTTGTATGATCATCTGGTCGCTTGAATCGCCGGTCGCGGCGTTTAGCAAGTAAAACCCCGCAGAAAGCCTGTTAGGGAGCGTAAATGTTTCGCTCCAGTACCATTCTTCCTGCGGGCCGGTATAGCGCGTAGACGAGACCCTTGTCAGACCGGATGTATCCACAAGGCCGCCAAGGTGGTCCGCATTAGCGTAATACGACCAGTACGGCGCGCCGGCAAGCTGATTTACTGCGTTAATAGCCTGGGTACGGTCGCCGAGCCGATAAACAGTCATCTCTATCGCGGGGCGGCCCATGTCCCTGTTATAGTTAAACCAGAAGCTTACGCTTGGCGCGGCGAAGGTAGGGAACTCCACATGACGGCTGTGAAAGTGCACCCTGGAAGTCCATCCGCTCTGCGCAGACCGGTCGGTGGAGGGGGCTGTTTCAAATGAGAAAGTATAATCTGTGGCGATAATATCGCTCGTGTTAGGAAGGCTTATGCCCGCGCTTATGGTGACTGTATATATCCGGCCATGCTCAAGCGGCGACGTCGGCATGAAAATTGCCGTAGAACCGCGGCTGATAAATCGGCCCTCCGCATGGGGGTAGATGCTGAAGTAGTTTGCTATGTCAGGGGCCTCGCCCTCATCGCCCAATGAAAAGGATATCTCTATCCCTGTGCGCACTGGTACGTTTGTGGACTGATTGCGGGGGAGGGTGGATGTGATTTCAAAGCGGGCGGCCGTCTGGAATGCCCATGTGACGTCAGCCCCATCTTCACGGGCAAGCCTGAAAATATAAACGCTGTTTGAGCTAAGGGGTATCGCGGGGACGATGGTGAAGGTGTTCCCGTCTGCGCGCGTTATGGCCGGCTGCGGCTGCCCGTCTATGGATATGGAAGGGGTGGCTGAGCCATAGCCCGCCGGGGTCCGCAAAATGAAGGAGCTTAGCGGGTCTATGCCATTTAGCCCGAATAAGGTCGGCCCCAGAATGTAGCCATCCCTCGGGGCATGCCCGGAAAGGGCTTCGCTTACAGACAGCGGCGTCACCGCAGGGCTTGCGACTCCTGGGATACCCGCCGCGTCAAAGACGCGGTCCGCCGCAAGCGCCCCCTGTACGTCGAGCATCGACACCAGAGGCCCTTCGCTGTTTATTATGGTGATAATGAAAACAGAGGAAACAATAATTACCGCCGCCAAAGCAATAGCAATGATTCTTTTCATAAACCTAACCTCCTTGGTCTATACAGTGTCATAATTGCGCCTTATGGTCCGCTATTTACAGTGTTAGACGCAAGGAACAAAAAAAAGTTCCCAAGATAAAGCTGCCATTTTGCATATTTTACCACGTTTTACCGGGTTTATGTCAACATAATGCGCAGGCGCATAATACGCCCTTTTCCCGCACACCTCCTAACCGGGAACTGAGTATCCTCGAAAACTCCAAACCATTGCAACTACAGGCATTGAAGTTTCGCGCCGAAACCCTCACCTCCACGTCATGGCGGGCTTGACCCGCCATCCCCTGCGGGATTCGGGGGGGTTGCGGCTCGC
>Ga0099364_10004350_pt1 | contig 21505 bp, 13 predicted proteins | sample TergutTh196P3_FD_73070 | JGI IMG/M metagenome (GOLD analysis project Ga0099364, IMG submission 73070) | Microcerotermes parvus P3 segment gut microbial communities from Pointe-Noire, Republic of the Congo - Th196 P3 | ecosystem: Host-associated > Arthropoda: Insects > Digestive system > Gut ... | reverse complement strand
GATAATATTGCTCGTCGCGATGTTCTTTCTTTATAGCATCGTAGGGGATAGACGCCATAAAAGCTGTTAGTTGCTTCATAAAATATACCACATCGCCATTTCTTAAGGCTTTAGCAAATTGAGAGGCAGAAAAACTATCGTTCAAAATTTGCGGCGCCAAGGCAGGCAAGAGTTCATTAAGAAAACCGTACTTGACCTCTTCATTGGGAAATCCTAAAATAAATTCGTCATCTCTACGATTATACGTCTTGATAGTCAGATACCCACTCTGGTAGAGGAGCGGCGTGAGGCTTGTTTCGTTTGCACGGTATTTATCTATAGAGCGAACTTCAATTGTAACATCATTATCGCTAAATTTTCTGATATCATAATTGTTGTTCTGTAAGGTTTTGATTAGAAACGTAGGGGTGCCGGTTTCGAACCAGTGATAGTCATATCGCATGTGTAAAAAAGTTTTCAATACACTGAAAGGATTGTACATGTTTGACCCATTGTGCGAAAAACGATACCCATCGTAGCGTTTTTTCAGTTCAGCAACTGTTTCGTCGTAAGTTTTCTCTGTAGCTGCAGCTAATGCGTGTAGTTCGGGTTGAAACTGTTCTATCAGTTCTTTTTCTGAAATACCACAAATTTCAGAAAATTGGTCATCCAAACTGATGTCTATCAATTGATTTAAATCACTGAAAATGCTTACTTTAGCAAACTTGGTAACACCCGTGAGAAAAACAAAACGCAGTGCGTAATCCATACCCTTGAGAACGCCGTAAAATCCTTTGAAAAATGAAAGCAACTCATCGTTGATAGTCTTATCGTCCATAGTGTTTACCAACGCTTTGTCGTACTCATCAACTATAACGACAACTTTTTTACTCGACTTTTCGTAAGCGGTCCTTATCAAATGTATTAAACGAATAGACAAATTGTCTTCTTTTTCTACTATTCCCCATTGATTTTCATATTCGCTTAACGCATAGCTCAATAAATCTTGCACATTTTTCAAACAGTCGTTGCTACCCTTGTTAAAATCAATATAAATGACCGGATATTCTATCCAATCCTTCTCTAACTCGGCTATAGCCAAACCCTCAAAAAGTTTCTTTTTTCCAAGAAAATACGCCTTCAGAGTAGACGCAAAAAGGCTCTTCCCAAAGCGACGCGGACGCCCCAGAAAGTAGGGTTTGCTTTTGCGCGTCAATTTATAAACATACTGTGTTTTATCTACGTAAACACACTCTTCTTCGCGCAGTTTCTCAAAATCCTGAATGCCAACAGGCATATCCCTTGATGAAATATCCATATTTTAAATTTTTGATTTATTTTTTTTGCAAAAATATAAAAAAAAATTTATATCCACAAATTTTTTTTGTCGGGTGTATCCCCGAGATATTCACGCCATATCGAAAAATTTTGCTCTAACAATATAGCACGCGCCAACTACCCCCGCATTAGCGCCCAATTTAGATGTCTTTATTTTGACGTCCTGGTTTACTAAATTAAGCGAGTGGCGTTTTAGAGCCGTCTGCATGGATAGTTTCATATAATCGTTCACAGCCGCAAGCGTACCGCCTATGATTACCAATTCGGGGTTAAAAATATTTACCAGCATAGACAGGTAACGTCCTAATTTTTCGCCCATCTCTTCAATAACTTCGATTGCAAGTATATCTTCATGATGGTTGATAGCTCTAATTATATCGTTTACAGTTATATTTGCAATGTCCGAAATTTGCGTGAGCGATGAACTCAAACCCGACTGAAGTTTTTCTTTTACTTTTCTTTCAAGTGCTTGCCCTGAAACTTCGGTTTCTAAACAGCCTTTTTTACCGCACTGGCAAATAATTTCGTTATCAAAAACGGGACTATGCCCAAATTCACCCGAATAACCCGATTTACCGTAGTATAGTTGCCCCTTGCACACTATTCCCATACCTAATCCCCAGCTGATGTTTATTTTCAACACCTCCTGCTCATCGTTAACTATTCCGGCGTTGTACTCGCCAAAAGTCATCGCGCGCGAATCATTTTCGATATAAGTTTTTACGCCAATTTTCGATTCGATGGTTGCCGCAAGCGGTTTTTCATCAAAATAAAAAAAACTGTAACTGATGCCCTCGCGCGAATTGATACGCCCACCAAGACAAATACAAGCGCCAACAATCTTTTTTCGTTCTATTTTCAGACGGTCGATAAAATTGTTGATTATTTTGCAAAGAAGGTTAAATGATTCCTTAGTGTTTTCGAGCAAATACTCAACATCTTCAAAAAAATTCACAATTTTTCCGTCGGCGCTTTGCAAACCAATATTTACCGCAGTGCGTTTTACCTCAACACCCAAAAAATAAAAGGCATTAGGGTTGATACCGTAAAGATTGGGACGGCGACCGCCGGGTGTGTCGATTTTTCCGAAATCGTGCAAAATACCATCATCAAGAAGCTCGCCTATAAACTTGGTAACCGTAGGACTACTGTAACCGGTCTCCTTGCTCAGATTGGGTATAGTGTTCTCGCCACTGATAGTTAATATTTTTACCAGAGCTTTTTTTAGATTGACAGTCTTTAAAGCTGATAGCGAAATACTGTCTGTATTGTTAAATAGCAATGAAATACTCATATATTGATATTTGATTTAATTTATAAATAAAATGTATTGATTATTTTTTGCAAAATTATAAAAAATTTTACAATTAAATTAGTTTTTATTAAAATAATAATTTATTTTTGCAAAATTTTATAATCGAATTGTAATATGAAAGATTTAAATAAATATAAAAGTCTGTATAAAAGTGAGTTATTAGAAAATGTGATTCCTTTTTGGGAAAATAACTCTCGGGACGATATTTTCGGAGGATATTACACGTGCCTTGACCGACAAGGCAAAGTGTTTGATACCGACAAGTTTATTTGGTTGCAAGGGCGGCAGTTGTGGTTTTTTTCGATGATGTATAATCAGGTTGAAAAGCGCCAAACGTGGATGGGCATGGCTAAACTTGGCGCCGACTTTTTAGAAAAATATGGAAGAGATGCTGCGGGCAACTGGTACTTTTCACTAACAAGAGAAGGTAAACCATTAGTGCAACCATACAATATTTTTTCCGACTGCTTTGCCTGTATGGGATTTTCTGAGCTGTACAAGGCAACGGGAGAAAACAAATACAAAGACATTGCAGTGCAAACATTTAGAAATATACAAGCGCGCTCATCCAACCCTAAAGGGCAGTACAGCAAACTATATTCCGGAACGCGCCCGATGAAAAATTTTTCGTTACCAATGATTTTATGTAATCTATCGTTGATATTGGAAGATGTAGTAGGGAGCCAGGAGGTAGACAAGGCAATAAAACCGCTTATACACGAAATAATGGAGGTGTTTTACCAAAAAGATTCGGGATTGATTTTGGAAAATGTAGCGCCCGATGGCTCGTTTGTAGACTGTTTTGAGGGTAGAACAATTAATCCGGGACACGTAAACGAGGCGGCGTGGTTTTTAATGGACTTGGCGGAACGATACAACGACAAGGTGTTAATTGAAAAAGCCATCGAAATACTTTTACGGTCAATAGAATACGGATGGGACGAGGAATACGACGGCATATTCTATTTTAAGGACATAAAGGGCTTTCCGCCGCAACAACTCGAATGGGACCAAAAATTGTGGTGGGTGCACATAGAAACATTGATAGCGTTGGTTAAGGGATACAAGCTAACAAATAACGATGCCTGCAAAAAATGGTTTGTAAAGATACACGACTACACTTGGAAGCATTTTCGCGATGATCAATACCCCGAATGGTACGGTTATCTAAACAGGCAGGGACAACCGTTGCTTACGCTAAAGGGCGGAAAATGGAAGGGATGTTTTCATGTGCCAAGAGGATTGTATCAAATTTGGAAAACGTTAGAAAAATAAAATTTTATTATGGTAACTTTTTGCATTTCAATATTATTGCTAATAGGCGGTTATTTCCTGTACGGTAAGTTTGTGGAACGTGTTTTTGGAGCTGACGCCAGCCGTAGCACACCGGCAAACGACCTGAAAGACGGAGTAGATTACGTGCCTATGAGTTGGTGGCGTATTTTCCTGATACAATTTCTGAACATTGCCGGATTAGGACCAATATTTGGAGCTGTGATGGGCGCAATATACGGACCGGTTGCATTTCTATGGATTGTTTTTGGCAGCATATTTGGTGGTGCGGTGCACGATTATTTTTCCGGAATGTTGTCGGTGAGAAACAGAGGTGTGAGCGTACCCGAAATTGTAGGAAAATATATGGGAACGGGATTTAAGCAGTTTATGCGGGGATTCACTGTGTTGCTGTTAATATTGGTAGGAACTGTATTTATTGCAGGTCCGGCAAGGCTATTAGACAATATGACTGCTAACCATTTGGGCTTCACAGTATGGTATCTAATAATTTTTGTTTACTATATTTTGGCAACACTTTTGCCAATCGATAAAATTATTGGCAAAATATATCCCATCTTTGGATTATCAATGTTGTTTATGGCTTTGGGCATAGCTGCAGCAATGTTTTGGCACGGTGCGGCTATTCCTGAAGCTGTTCCCGCTAATTTGATAAATATGCACCCAAATTCAGCATCTTTCCCTATTTTTCCTATGTTGTTCATTTCTATTGCATGCGGCGCTATTTCGGGGTTTCATGCAACTCAATCGCCTTTAATGGCACGTTGTTTGAAAAATGAAAAAGAAGGACGGCGGGTTTTCTACGGAGCAATGATAGCTGAGGCAATAGTAGCGCTTATTTGGGCGGCGGCAGCAATGAGTTTCTTTGGTTCAACAGGCGGATTGCAGGAGTTTTTGTCAAACAATAACGATAGTGCCGCTGTGGTAGTAAACAAAATTTCATACACATGGCTGGGGGCAATAGGCGGACTGCTGGCTGTTATAGGTGTTATAGCAGCGCCCATAACTTCAGGCGATACGGCGTTCAGGTCGGCAAGACTAATAATAGCAGATTTTTTGAAATACAATCAAAAGAAATTTTTGAACAGAATATTAGTTGCAATACCTCTATTTGTTGTGGCTATAGTATTGTTGCAGGTAAATTTTGACGTTATTTGGAGATATTTTGCATGGTCAAATCAAACGTTGGCTGCGGCAACGCTGTGGACTATAACTGTTTACCTTGTCAGAAAAAAGAAAATGTACCTGATAACGTTGATACCGGCATTAATGATGACAATGGTTATTTCGACCTACATCATAGTAGCCCCCGAAATGCTAAATATGTCTACAAATGTGTTATCCCATCGGAGCTGTTTGTACTTTTGCGGCATGGGGAATATTTTTGAAATGGAAAAATAAAATGAATAAAAATGGAAAATGAATAAAACTTTTTTCCCAAAAATTTTGCACGTTCAAGAAATAAATACTATCTTTGCATCGTTTTTCTAACCTAAAATCGTTATAGTAAAATGGAAATATTAGAACATAAAGATACAGTTGAAGTCGATGCTCTTGCGCCGCGAAGCATCGAAGACATAAAAAGGAGTTATCCTGATGAGTGGATTGTGATAGGTGACCCTGAAATGGACGAATATGAACAAGAAATCCTTTCAGGGACTGTGTTGTATCACGGACCTGACAAGAGGGAATTGCGTTATCGTGACAAGCCTCTATTGAAAAAATACACTAAAAAAGCGTTGTTTTTTAACAGAGTTACTCCACGAGAGAAAAGACCCGTTATTGCAAGCATATTTTCAACTCTTAAACCTCTCAAATGATGACGTATAACTTTAAAAGAGACCCCAAAAGTAGAATAATATTAGTTGATGTTTGGGTAGACAAATACTATAAGTTTAAAATGGCGCTTGACACAGCCGCTTCGTCTACGACATTTGATGTTAATGCAATGCATTTGTTAGGATATCCATATCCTACTGGCAGTAAAGTATCAAAAGGTATGGTGGAAACGGCAAGCGGATTTATGGAAGTTGATATTATCAAAACGAATGCTATATCAGCGTTTGGACACACCGTACGCAACGTAGACGCTCAGGTATACGATTTTCTCGCACACGGTATTATTTCAGACTATGACGGAGTGCTGGGAATAGACTTCTTCGAAAACACAAAGTTCACAATAGACATGAAAAACCAAACAATAGAAGTAAACCCAGCATGAACCACCTAAATCCCCACCCCACCTCCCCCCACTTCTCCCCCCCATCGTCCCCATCGTCCCCATTGTCCCCAACGTCCTCATTGTCCCCATCGTCCTCCCCAACCCAAAAACCTCTAAACACTTAATAATAAATAACATAAATAAATAAATTTAATTTTAAAGCAATGAAAAATTTTGTAAACAACCTTAAAATGAACACAGTTGCCACATTCGCTGCAATGATGATGACCATAGCAGCGATGAATGCGCAACAAGACGTAGAGCAGTTTGTGTTTGAAGTAACTACAACTGCCGAAAACCAAGCCCCAAAAAAAATATCCTCCCATGCTGAAAACTTTTTTCCAAAAAATTTTGCACTTCCAAAAAATACCACTATCTTTGCCGCGTTTTTTAAACCTAAAATCGTTATACTAAAATGGAAACATTAGAACATAAAGACACAGTAGTAGCCGATGCCCTTGCGCCGCGAAGCATGGAAGACATAAAGGCGAGTTATCCTGACGAGTGGATATTGTTGGGAAATCCTGAAATGGATAAGTATGACCAGGCAGTTCTTTCGGGAGTTGTGTTATATCACAGTCCCGACAAAAGGGAAGTGTGTTATCTGGGAAAACCCCGTATTGCCGGTTATGATACGACAGCGTTGTTATTTAACAGAGTTACGCCACGTCGCGAGAAAAGAAACGTTATTGCAAGCCTTTATTATCCTGTAAATATATGAAATATCCATTTGAAAGAGACCCTAAAAGCGGGATGATATTTATTACCGTTCGATTGGACAAACAACATTCGTTCAAAATGGTACTTGACACTGGCGCTTCATGCACCACATTTGATACCTCTGCGCTATATTTGGCAGATTATACTATCGGCGGAATTTCTGAAAAAGGCGCAATAGAAACAGCAAACGGAATAGTAGAAGTAGCGATTTTTAAAGTTGATAGCCTTGCCGCGTTGGGAATAACTCTACGCGATGTGCCTGTTCAGGCATACGATTTTCTTGCACACGGTATCCTATCAGATTATGAGGGTGTGTTAGGAATAGATTTCCTTGAAAACACAAAGTTCATCGTTGACATGATTAACCAAACCATTGAAATTTTAGAAGTAAACCCAGCATGAACCACCTAAAACACCACCACCCACCCACTTCTCCCCCCATCGTCCCCATTGTCCTCATTGTCCCCATCGTCCTCCCCAACCCAAAAACCACTAAACACCTAATAATAAATAACATAAATAATCCATAATTCACAAATAAATTTAATTTTAAAGCAATGAAAAATTTTCTTAACAACCTTAAAAACAAGACAGTTGCCACATTCGCTGCAGTGATGATGACCATAGCAGCGATGAATGCGCAACAAGTCGGAGAGCAGTTTGTATTTGAAGTAACTACAACTGCCGCAGGGCAAACCTTCCGTATTCCCCTTTCGGGAAGGTTAAGCCAGAACACCACCGCTAATTATACCAAGTCGTATAATTGGAATATCAACTGGGGCGATGGTAGTAGTAGCCAAACCGTAAGCGGAAATCAGAATACCAACGCCAACGCGGGTATCCCTCATACGTATGCCGCAGCCGGAAAGTACACAATCACTATCACGCCTGCTGCCGGCTCTTCTCTCGATGCGTGGTTTGGCGCTTTTGGTTTTGATTTTAACAACGAAGGCGCTAATGTCCAGTCAAATCGAAACATGGTAACAAAGGTAAACAGCCCATTAACGCCGCGGATGACCCGCACGCAAGCACAAATTGACGGCGCAAACCCGCCACACCTTGAATGGGGAGGAATTTTCGCACAATGCGTAAACTTGACGATGGGCGAAAATTTCAGGTTCGCCGAAAGTTGGGACAACATTACAAGAGTGGGGAACAGTTTCGCTGGCGCCATGTTTCGAGAAATTACCGGCGCGGGGTTTACCATGAACGAAGTGTTCAACCTGCCGCGAGGTATTACCACTGTGGGAAATTCCTTTGCCTCAAGTATGTTTATTGGGGTTACCAGCGTAGCGTTCAACATGAACAACGTTTTTAATCTGCCACAAGGAATTATTAATGGTGTGGGAACTTATTTCGCCTATGGTATGTTTGAAGGCGTTACCAGCAGCACGTTCAACATGAACCCAACGTTCAACCTGCCACAAGGAATTACTGGTGTGGGAGATTACTTTGTCGGTCGTATGTTTAGTGGCGTTACCAGCGCAGCGTTTACCATGAACACGGTGTTCAACCTGCCGCAAGGTATTACTACTGTGGGCAGTTCCTTCGCTACACAAATGTTTGAGAGCGCCAGCGCACCATATTTTAATATGAACGAAGTGTTCAACCTGCCGCAAGGAATTACTACTGTAGGTACTAACTTCGCCAGAAGTATGTTTTCCGGCGTTAGAGGCGCAGCGTTTAAGGTCAACGACGTGTTTAAGTTTCCGGCTTTAAGCCAAACAGAAGTAAACAAAAGTCTTGTGTTTGATGCTACGTTTCGCAACTCTGACCCTATAAGCAATGCTGCCCAAACGCGCACTGCCGCTTCCATAATCAACGGCAACCCCGCGCCAAGCGAAAACAGGAATACATTTACCAACAACAATCGCTTCGCAGACCGCCAATATATCGCTACGAATTGGGGCGGAGGCAATGTCGCCCCTTCGGGTTTGACTACAATAACCACCCAGCCGGCTGCAAATACAATAGTTGCTGTCGACAGAATATCCGGCAGTTTGACGGCAGGCGCAACCATAGCCATTGCCGTGCCGGTTGGCTATCAATGGTATAGCAACACGGTAAACTCCAATACCGGCGGCTCTGCAATAGCGGGAGCCACCAATGCCACGTTTGCAATACCCGATGATTTGGGCGTTGGAACACATTATTTTTATTGCGTGGCAAGCGCTGCCGATGGCGCGTATCCCACGGCTACCAACGTTGCAACGGTATTGGTAGCGGCTGATATGTTTGTATTTGAAGTAACTACAACTGCCGCAGGGCAAACCTTCCGTATTCCCCTTTCGGGAAGGGTAAACCTAACCGACCCCTACATCAACGCCAACCCTAATTATTCCAAGTCGTATAATTGGAATATCGTCTGGGGCGATGGTAGTAGCATCCAACACGTAAGCGGCATACAGCCGAACAATGAAAATTCCGATGGCATTCCTCACGCGTATGCCGCACCCGGAACGTACACAATTACCATCACGCCTGCCGGCTCTCTCGATGCGTGGTTTGGCGCTTTTGGGTTTAGTTTTGGGACTGGAGCCGCCGGCGCATCGGAAAATAAAGCCATGGTAACAAAGGTAATCAGCCCGCTAACGCCGCTGATGACCCGTACACAAGCGCAAATTGACGGCACAAACACTAACCCGCCATTCCATGAATGGAGTTTCACCTTTCGTGGTTGTACAAACCTGACGATGGGCGAAAATTTCAGGTTCGCCGAAAGTTGGGACAATATTACAAGGGTAGGTCGAAGTTTTGCTCATGGAATGTTTGAAGATGTTACCAACGATGCATTTACGATGAACGCAGTGTTCAACCTGCCGCAAGGAATTACTACTGTGGAAAATGATTTCGCCGCTCGTATGTTTCAGCGTGCTTCCGGCGCAGCGTTCAACATGAACACAGTCTTCAACCTCCCGCCCGGAATTACTGCTGTGGGTCAACACTTCGCCAGTAATATGTTTGAAGGCGTTGCCAGCAGCACGTTCAACATGAACCCCGTGTTTAACTTGCCACAAGAGATTACTACAGTGAGCAGTTCATTCGCCCAAAATATGTTTCAGGGCGTTAGCGGCAGCGCGTTCAACATGAACGACGTGTTTAACCTGCCACAGAAACTTACCACTGTGGGTGCATCATTTGCTTGGCAAATGTTTCGAGGCGTTACCGGCAACTCGTTCAAGATGAACGACGTGTTTAACTTGCCACCCGGAATTACTACAGTAGGCAGTAGTTTCGTGCGAGAAATGTTTCAAAACGTTAGCGGCGCAGCGTTTAAGGTCAATGATGTATTTAAGTTTCCGGCTTTAAGCCAAACAGAAGTAAACAAGGCTGATGTGTTTAACAGTACGTTTAGAAACGCCAGCGCTTTAAGCGTTACTGCCCAAACGCGCACTGCCGCTTCTATCATCAACGGCAACCCCGCGCCAAGCGAAAACAGAAATACCTTTTTTAACAACAATCGCTTCGCAGACCGCAATTATATCGCTCCGAATTGGGGCGGCGGCAATAGCGACCCTTCCGGTTTGACTACAATAACCACGCAGCCGACAAGTAGTAAATTATTTTTAGTAGGCGACATATCTGGCAGTTTGACGGCAGGCGCAACCATAGCCATTGCCGTGCCGGTTGGCTATCAATGGTATAGCAACACTGAAAACAGCAATACCGGCGGCTCATTGATAGCGGGCGCCACCTCTGCCACGTTTGAAATACCAGATGATTTTGGTGTTGGAACACATTATTTCTATTGCGTGGCAAGCTCTGCCGACGGCGCTTACCCGACGGCTACCAACGTTGCAGCGGTAGTGGTAGCGGCTGATATGTTTGTATTTGAAGTGACAACAACTGCCGCAGGGCAAACCTTCGCTATTCCCCTTTCGGGAATGTTGAGCCAAGACCAGTGGGAAATATTATATAAAAATTCTTATGATTGGAATATCACGTGGGGCGATGGCAGCAGTATCCAACACGAAGAAGGAGAGCAGCCGGGCAATGCCAATTCCGCAGGCATTTCTCACACGTATGCCTCCGCCGGAACGCACACTGTAACCATTGCCCCTGCCGGCTCTACCGATGCATGGCTTGGCGCTTTTGGTTTCGATAATCTTTTTAACGAACAAGGCGCTAATGCCCCTGCAAATAGAGGCATGATAACAAAGGTAAACAGCCCGTTAACGCCGCAGATGACGCGCTCGCAAGCCCAAATTGACGGCAGCGCAGAGCCGCCACACTATGAATGGGCATGGACTTTCATGAGATGTGATAACTTGACTATGGGCGACAATTTCAGGTTTGCCGAAAGTTGGGACAACATTACAAGCGTGGGGCGCAGTTTTGCAGATGGAATGTTTCAATCTATTTCCGGCGCATTGTTTACCATGAACGACGTTTTTAACCTGCCGCAAGGAATTACTTCTACCGGCTTGAACTTCGCCGCAAACATGTTTTCCGACGTCAGCGGCGCAGCGTTCAACATGAACGCCGTATTCAACCTGCCGACCGCGATGACTGTTGCCGCCCGCCAATTTGCTCAAAATATGTTTAATGGCGTTACCGGAAACTCCTTTACCATGGGCGCAGCCTTCAACCTGCCACAAGACATCACTACAGTGGATAATAACTTTGCCCACCAAATGTTTGCCAACGTTACCAGCACGGCGTTTCAGGTCAATGATATATTTAAGTTTCCGGCTTTAAGCCAAACGGAAGTGAACAAAAGCGGCGTGTTTAATGCCACGTTTAGCAACATCTACGTAATAAGCGCTTCTGTCCAGTCGCGCACTGCCGCTTCCATAATAAACGGCAACCCCGCGCCAAGCGATAACAGAAATACCTTTACCAACAACAATCGCTTTGCCGACCGCGCTTATATACCCACGCGCTGGGGCGGCGACGGCACACCTGCAATTACGTTCACCGCCCAGCCTGAAAGTGCAATCGTTTTGGCGGGCTCCATTTCGGGCGCATTGACGGTAGAAGCCGAAAAAATACCAGCCGCAGCATCGCTATTTGATAACATAGCCTATCAATGGTATAGCAACACGGCAAACTCCAATACCGGCGGCTCTGCAATAGCGGGCGCCACCAATGCCACGTTTGAAATACCCGATGATTTGACGCTTGGCGAGCATTATTTCTATTGCGTGGCAAGCACAACAGACGGATTTTATCCGGCTACTACCAACGTTGCAGCGATAGTGGTAGCGCCGGATATGTTTGTATTTGAAGTGACAACCACCGACGCAGGGCAAACCTTCGCCATTCCCCTTTCGGGAATGTTGAGCCAGACCAACTCCGTTGATTATACCAAGCACTATGATTGGCATATCAACTGGGGCGATGGCAGCAGTATCCAACACAAAGAAGGAGAGCAGCCGGGCGATGCCAATTCCGCAGGCATTTCTCACACGTATGCCTCCGCCGGAACGCGCACTGTAACCATTGCCCCTGCCGGCGATACCGATGCATGGCTTGGCGCTTTTGGTTTCAATACGTCTTTAATCCAACAAGGCGCTAATGCCAATACAAATAGAGGCATGATAACAAAGGTAAACAGCCCGTTGACGCCGCAGATGACGCGCTCGCAAGCACAGATAGACGGCAGCGCAGCCCCGCCAAACTTTGAGTGGGCATGGACTTTCATGGACTGTGTCAACTTGACGATGGGCGACAATTTCAGGTTTGCCGAAAGTTGGGACAACATTACAAGCGTGGGGCACGGCTTTGCGCAAGGAATGTTTCAATCTGTTTCAGGAGCATCGTTTACTATGAACGAGGTGTTTAACCTGCCGCAAGGAATTACTGCTGTGGGCATGTATTTCGCTTCACAAATGTTTTCCGGCGTCAGCGGCGCAGCGTTTAATATGAACGAACTGTTCAACCTGCCGCAAGGTATTACTACTGTACCCTTTTCATTCGCTAATAACATGTTTAACGGCGTTACCGGCGATGAGTTTACCATGAACGAACTGTTCAACCTGCCACCCGGAATTACTACTGTAGGCGACATTTTCGCTTCAGCAATGTTTTACGGCGTTACCGGCGATAAGTTTACTATGAACACAGTGTTCAACCTGCCGCAAGGAATTACTACTGTGGGCATTTTCTTTGCCAGTCAAATGTTTCTCAATGCAAGCGGCGCAGCGTTTCAGGTCAATGATGTGTTTAAGTTTCCGACTTTAAGTCAAACAGAAGTAGATAAAAACAGTGTGTTCGATTATACGTTTGGCAACTTCAACCCTATAAGCGTTGCTGTCCAGTCGCGCACTGCCGCTTCCATCATCAACGGCAACCCCGTGCCAAGCGATAATAGAAATACCTTTACCAACAACAATCGCTTTGCCGACCGCGCTTATATAGCCACGAATTGGGGCGGCGACGGCACACCTGCAATTACGTTCACCGCCCAGCCTGTAGATGCAATCTTTTTGGCGGGCTCCATTTCGGGCGCATTGACGGTAGAAGCCGAAAAAGTAGCGGCAGCATCGCCATTTGATATAGCCTATCAATGGTATAGCGCCCCTACAAACGCCAATACGGGCGGCTCTGCAATAGCGGGCGACACCTCTGCCACGTTCGAAATACCCGATGATTTGCCTCTTGGCGAGCATTATTTCTATTGCGTGGCAATCCCCAGCGATGCAGCCTATACTGCGGCGCCTTCACAGCCGGCTGCGGTGGTGGTAGCGCCAGATATGTTTGTATTTGAAGTGACCACAACCGATGCAGGGCAAACCTTCGCCATTCCCCTTTCGGGAATATTGAGCCAGACCACAGACTTTGATTATACCAAGCCGTATAATTGGAATATCACGTGGGGCGATGGCAGCGGTATTCAACACGAAGAAGGACAGCAATCGGGCAATGTCAACTCCGACGGCATTCCTCACGTGTATGCCGACGCCGGAACGTACACAATCACTATCGCTCCTGCCGGAAATATCGAAGCGTGGTTTGGCGCTTTTGGTTTCGATTTTTCGAGCACACAAGGCGCTAATGTCCAGTCAAATCGAGACATGATAACAAATGTAAACAGCCCGTTGACGCCGCAGATGACGCGCTCGCAAACACAGATAGACGGCAGCGACCCCCCGCCAAACTATGAGTGGACATACACTTTCGCGCGTTGTCTAAACTTGACAATGGGCGACAATTTCAGGTTTGCCGAAAGTTGGGACAACATTACAAGCGTAGGGGACAGTTTTGCACAAGGAATGTTTAATTCTGTTTCAGGAACATCGTTTACTATGAACGAACTGTTTAATCTGCCGCAAGGTATCATTGTTGCGGGCGATGGCTTCGCTTCAAATATGTTTATTGGCGTTAGCGGCGCAGAGTTTACCATGAACGCGGTGTTCAACCTGCCGCAAGGAATTACTGCTGCGGGGCGTTTCTTTGCTTCAAGTATGTTTGAAGGCGTTACCGGCGACAAGTTCAATATGAACGCAGTGTTCAACTTGCCACCCGAAATTACTACAGTAGACGATTATTTCGCGCGCTCAATGTTTTACGGTGTTACCGGCGCAGCGTTTACTATGAACGAACTGTTCAACCTGCCGCAAGGAATTATTACCGTAGGTACGGGCTTCGCCCAAAGTATGTTTCAAAACGCAAGCGGCGCAGCGTTTCAGGTCAATGATGTGTTTAAGTTTCCGGCTTTAAGCCAAACAGAAGTAAACAAATACAATGTATTTAACCTGACGTTTCGCAATACCAACCCTATAAACGTTACTGCCCAATCGCGCACTGCCGCTTCCATCATCAACGGCAACCCCGAGCCAAGCGAAGCCAGATATACATTTTTTAACAACAATCGCTTCGCCGACCGCCCTTACATAGCCACAAATTGGGGCGGCGACGATGACGATGCTTCCGCACTGATAACCATAACCGCGCATCCGGCGGCAACCACCGTTGTAACCCACGGCATCATATCCGGCAGTTTGACTGCGGAGGCAGTTATAAACATCGCCTTGCCTGTTGCCTATCAATGGTATAGCAATACAGAAAACAGCGCCATCGGCGGCGTCTTGATAGCGGGCGCCACGGCGGCTGAATTTGAACTCCCGACCGACTTGAGCGTTGGCGTTCATTATTTCTATTGCGTGGCAAGCACAACCGACGGCGCCTATCCAACGACTACCGGCGTGGCTACAGTAACGGTTGAAAAAAGACCTGTTGCCAAGCCCTCTCTACTTGCGTTATCCTTTGAGTATGACGGCTCGCCAAAGACGGTTGAGTTAGCTGCGTCATCTGAAGCGTCGTTCTACGCCATAACCTCCGGCTCCACGCAAACCAACGCCGGAACCCACGCCGCCACAGTGTCATTGACAGACCCCGCCTCGCTCGTGTGGGACGATGACGATGAAAGCCCGTCGTTCGATTTGGAATGGACTATTAGCAAGGCAACCCCTGTATATGTTCTACCAACGTCGCTAACCGCCACCTACGGCGATTTACTGTCGAGCGTTGCATTGCCCTCCGGCTGGACATGGGACAACGACGACCCCACAGCAACCGTTGGCACAGCCGGCTCGCAAACACACGCGGCAACCTTCACCCCCGAAGATACCGACAACTATAACGTTGTAACCGGCATAGACGTAACTATAGCGGTAAAAATGACCTACGACATGACCGGCATAACCTTTGCCGACCGCGAAGTGACCTACAACGGCGCACCGCACAGCATCGCAATAAGCGGTACGCTACCCGCCGGCGTAACAGTAACCTACGAAAACAACGCCCAAACAGCAGTAGGCGTATATACGGTAACGGCGGTATTTGCCACCACCAACGCCAATTACCACACACCCGCCAACATGACCGCCACACTGACAATCAAGTCAATCCCCACCAGCAGCGGCGAAATGCTGACCGCCAATCCACTTCGTGCATGGACACGCAACGGTATGTTGCACATCACAGGCTTGAGTGTTGGGGAAACGTTGAGTATATATACTTCCACCGGCGCATTAGTGCATCAAAGCAAACCTGATAGCGAAGAAATGGATATTCCATTTAGTGTGCAAGGAGTTTATGTTGTTCATTCGGGTAGGAATACGATTAGGGTAGTAGTTCAATAGTCGTTAGCCAATAGTCATTAGTCGTTAGCCAACAGCGCTTTGCTAACGACTAACGACTAACGACTAAAAGACGCAGTGAGAATATAGGGAATAGAGTAATTGGTGGCGATGTCGGAAATTGCTAGAAAATACCATCCACATTATAATTTTCCACGAAACAGACCTTGCTTTCCGGAAAATTCATTTCGCGTCCCGTCAGCCATTCGCGATGGTCGCTGTTAAGCACAAACAGGCGGTCGAATGCGCCATAATACATGCGCAGGAAACGACGTACGCGATTGCGGTTGTGACTGTCGAAATTCAGTACTTTTTGGCTGAACATAACCCAGTCGGTATGTATGAAAAAACTTGCAGGCACCGAATATGCGTGTTTCAGATATAGCCCCATTGCGCCCATGACGCCTTCGGTAGAGCATATTACGCGGTCGTATTCGCGCTCGTGAAAAAGATTGTGGAGTTCCACAAAGTTAGGTATCCGCACGGGCTGGTCGGGATAAAACGGTATATTAAATTCACACACAGGTTTCATCACTATAAGATGGTCGTCGCTTTTGAGCGTACTGCTGCACACTAACAAATCAATGGGAAGGTTTCGACGTTTGATTTCGCGGTGAATTGCTTGCAAGGCAACAGATACGCCGTTTTTGTCCTCGTAAGTATCTGTCAGCCAAAGAGCACGTTCCGGGTGGCAATATTTGCCTATATTTGCCGAAAAATCTTTCAAAAACGGACGTGTGTTGAACATCACGCGAGCGCTTGTGAAATGCGCCGACAGCAAAAGAGCCGAACTCAAAAACGGAAACGTAAGCCCATCCATAAAATCATTCAAATCTATTCCGACAAGGCTTTTTCGGCGTTTTTTGGCGTAGGCGTTCAAACTCGACGGAAGTTCAAGTTGCGAAATAAGTTTCTCTAAATCAGACGCTTTTAATTGCTTGTTAAACTTCGTCTTGTCTAATTTTTTGCTCAAACGCGAAAACAAAAGTTCGTTAAGATGCGCGTTGATAGAACAGATTGAACGGTAGTATTCATCTGCAATAAGCCCGTTTCCGCTCTGATGTTCCTTTGCCATTTTCACAACATCGTCGAAAACAGGCTTGTAGGACGATTTTACAATCAACTTTTTCAGAAACGAAGGAGATTTTCCGAGAAGGCAACTGTGAAACGTGTTGATGAACGACATCGTAATTCTATGCTGCTGCACACGGTCAAAGGCGTTTGTTACCAAGAGCGACAACATTTTTTGTGATGTTTTTCCCTTGTGCAATAAAATTCGCATCAGTCCGGGGTCTTTGAAATTGAGCGCTATCTGGCAAACATAGTCTAAAAACGCGATTGTTAGTTTTTCGGAGTTTTGGTGCGAGCCGTAGGGGAACATGTCGCCGCGCTTAATGGCTTCAAGCGTAAGTTGTGACTTGCTTTCGGTTTTCAAACGTTTTTGCAGGTCGGGTACGTGAAGATATGTTCCCGTCAATCCTGAAAAGAACCCTGAATGGCTGTCAGAGCCGCCCGAAAGCGACTTTTTGTGAGGATTGCGACAATAGCGGTTAGGGTCGAGTTTATATTTTTCGGAAAAATGCGCTATTTTTTCGGGAGTAACGCCGTCAATCCATTCCCTGACAAGCATATTTTGCCATGTATCGCGTTGTCCGTTAAGCATTTCGAAACGCTCGAAAATCAACAGCATCTTTTCGAAAAACTCCATCGGCGGCATCTTGTCTGTGGCATAATGATAGAGCGGGTGCGCCCAAATCGTGGGTATATCGTTGGCGCAGGCATATTCCTGAAAAGCGTAAACGTTTTTGCGAAGTTTTTCCAACTTTTTTTCCTGTTCGGGCGTAAATCCGTAAGCCAAAACATGTATGCCTATATTAAAATCGGTGACCCAGCAACTGAACTCGGCGGCGGTAAGCGCGTCAATGCCTTTTTGTTGCAAGTCATAGCACGAGCGGGCGTTGTTGTGATTGGTGACGGTCAAAACATCGCAACCGTTGCGCTTGAGTTCCTCCACCACTCTTTTAGTGGGTATCCACGTTTCAGGAACGTTAAGTATGCGACCTATCAGTTCATCGGGCTCGGCGCTGTTGCAATCGTGACAATGAAGGTCAATTTTCAAAAGTTCTTCGCGCGGAAACCGTTCAAACTGTTCCGACAGGAAGCGGTCAAGAGCCGATTTCAATTGCGATTGAAGGGTTGAGATGTTCATAACGATATTGATTTTTTTATTTTTGCAAAAGTACAAAAAAAATACGTGATAATTCAAATAATTATTTTTTTCTTAACAAAAACTTAATATTTTCTTAATACTTAAGGGAACTTCTAAAAACTCTGTCCGTCATGCTGAACTTGTTTCAGCATCTCCTGAAAATAAGGAGATTGCGGGTCAAGCCCGCAATGACGCGAGTGTGAAAAATATAGTTTTTAGAAGTTCCCTTAATATAAAAAACTTTTACTACGTAACTAATAGTATTATTTAATAGCATTATTAAATAATATTATTTAATAACATTATTTAATAGTGTTATTAAACAGTAAAACCCTAAAACCTGACTCATGCAAAAAGAGGATCCTGCCGCCCGGGATATTTATGTCATCTACCAATTAGAGCCTGTCGGGTGGATATTTTAACGACAAGCGTCTTAACAAAAAACTTAACATTTTTGTAACATTTTCGTAACATTTTTGTAACTTCATTGCCTTACTTTTGTCAAAAATTATTGATAATCTTTATTCTTATGAATATCAAATATTTGTATGTTAGTTTTGTTGCGGTCATTGTAATTTTGGCTGCTTGTCTCGTCACATCGTGTGATGAGATGTTCAACGCCGAAAAAGGCGTTGAGTACGACCCCTCTAAGCCGGTCGTGCTGAGTTCCTTTTTTCCTGATTCGGGCAGAATACGTACGCGTGTCATCATTCAGGGGGATAATTTTGGGTCAGACCCTTCTAAAATTAAGGTTTATTTTAACCAAAGGGAAGCCGCCGTTGTTGGTTCTGATGGTAGCCAAATGTTTGTCATAGTGCCGCGCGTGGCGGAGGATATTATGTGCGATGTATCGGTTGTTGTGGGCGGCGATTCAGTTGTTTTTCAAAAACAGTTTAGTTACAACGTTACGGTTACTGTTTCTACCGTTGTTGGCAACGGAACTCAAACAAACCGTATGGGACCATTGGAAAGCGCGCTGATTGCTCCGTTCCAGATGGATGTAGACGGAGAGGGGAATATATTCGTTGGAGTAGAATCCGGTTTTGAATTTGGTAGCAACGAAGTAGGTTTTGTGCGCATAAACGAAACCGAAAACGTGATGGAGCTCATACAAAACATGGGCTGGATATCCGGCGACGGCTACGGTCCACGTTTTGAGGGTATCACTGCCGACAAAAGGACAGGTATGCTGTATACCTCTATTCGGCAAAATACCCAGTCGTTTGTTACAATCGACCCCGCAGATGGTTGGATACCACGTTCTAAACTATTCAGGTGGGTGGATAATCCAAATTTTCCGGTTACAAACTATCCTCCCTCGGGTGGTAACTACATGGGTTACAATCAATTCGACGGATTTTTATATACTCATTACGGCAACGGACAAGTAGCCCGAATTGACCCAAATACTGCTGAAGGAATGATTATAGGCATCATCCCATCGGGCACCAGCATAGGAATTGATTTTGACCCAAACAATCCGGAAATGTGCTACATAGCAGGATATAATGGCGCTGTACAATTTGGCATATATCGTTTCAATGTCAACGACCCTACAAATACTTGGGAAAGGCTAAACACGGCATTAGGCAGCGGATACAGGGACGGTCCTATTCATCAGGCGTTGTTCGGACGACCATACGGACTGCGATTTGACCCCGACGGTATAATGTATATTTCCGATTTAGACAACCATTGTATCAGAAAGTATAATCCGGCAACGGAAAGGGTTGAACTTGTGTTGGGAATTCCGGGCGAAATAGGCTTTAAAGACGGCGGACGCGAAGAGGCGTTGTTCAATAACCCGTCGGCAGTGGGAATAGACGTAGATGGAAATGTATACGTGGTAGATAGACGTAACAGACGTATTAGAAAACTGGCGATAGAGTAGTTTTCAGTTTTCAGTTTTCAGAATTTTAGCGATAATAATGTATATATGAAAATATTTAAAAAGTTTAATAAAAAGTTTATAATTTTAGCGATTTTGTGCATGGCGTCTTTTTCCCTTGCGGCGCAACAAAGGGTCTTTGTTATGGAGGGCGTTGTGTACGATGAAACCGGAGAAACTTTGCCCGGCGTAACCGTGTATCTGAGAGATAAGACCGGTGTTGGCACTACTTCTGATGCTAACGGTAGATTTAGCATCAGGGCTGAGTTTGGCGATATGATGATTTTTTCCTTTGTAGGATATGAAAATTCGGAATTTCTTGTAACAGAGGAAAATAAATCTATTGATATACGTATGAATCCGGGGGCGGCGCAAATAGAAGAGGTTATGATAACCGCGCTTGGCGCCACGCAACGCCGTATTTCATCAGTTGCCGCCGTTAGTACGGTAGATGTGCGCGAATTGCAGGCGCCGGTTACTTCCGTTGCCAATTTGCTTGGCGGTAAGGTGGCGGGCGTTTTTACGATGCAAGCCAGCGGCGAGCCCGGACAAAACATATCTGAGTTTTGGGTGCGCGGTATTGGTACTTTTGGCGCAAGCAGCGGAGCATTAGTGTTGATAGACGGATTGGAAGGCGACCTCAATTCAATCGATCCTGCCGATATAGAAAGTTTTTCGGTGTTGAAAGACGCATCGGCAACGGCTGTCTATGGTGTGCGCGGCGCAAACGGAGTAGTGTTGATAACCACCAAACGCGGCGAAGAAGGTAAACTGAAAATTACCGGACGCGCAAACTGGTCGTTGTCGCACCTGAGAAGAGTGCCACAATATTTAAGGGCGTATGATTATGCTGTGCTGGCTAATGAAGCCGAATTAGTGAGAGGTAACGTGCCTTTGTACAACGATGTCGATTTACATATTATAAAATATAATCTCGACAAGGATATGTTTCCCGATGTAAGTTGGCAGGATGAGATACTGCGGCGTTATTCTTTTCGGCAAAATTATTATGTGAGCGCTAACGGCGGCGGTAGCGTGGCGCGATATTTTGTTAGTTTGGGCGGTAGCAGCGAAAGCGCAGCATATAAATATGACAAAAACAGTCCGTATGCTTCAAATGTAGGATACAATACTTACAATTTCCGTACTAATGTTGATATTGACCTGACGCGCACCTCGCGTGTGTTTTTCGGCACCGATGGGTTTCTTTCTATTTGGAACCTTCCCGGAATGGCAAATACAGACTATATTTGGATGGCTCAGTCGCAACTCAATCCGCTGTTTTTTCCAACGGTATATTCCAATGGTTTGTTTCCCGGAACGGCTTCGCTCGAAAATTCATCGCCATGGGTAATGATAAATTCTACCGGAAAAGCAACAAAACAGGAATATAGAGGCAAAATGACGCTTGCATTCAGTCAAGATTTGGCTTTTCTGCTTGAAGGATTGCGATTTAGGG
>Ga0099364_10004349_pt1 | contig 21505 bp, 21 predicted proteins | sample TergutTh196P3_FD_73070 | JGI IMG/M metagenome (GOLD analysis project Ga0099364, IMG submission 73070) | Microcerotermes parvus P3 segment gut microbial communities from Pointe-Noire, Republic of the Congo - Th196 P3 | ecosystem: Host-associated > Arthropoda: Insects > Digestive system > Gut ... | reverse complement strand
CAAATATCATGATTTTACTATCCAGCCCGCGTAGCGGGCTGGATAGTAAAATCAGAAAGTTAACGTGTGTTAGATGTGATTATATGCTGTTTTTTTTAATGACTATTTATTCATGAACCTATATTCTTATTTAGATAATGTATCAACCTGGAAATAGCAAATATTTTATAGAAAAAATACTATTCTTAATTTGAAATGCATCTAATTTTAACATCATTCCAGAAAGAATCACCGTGAGTAATTGAAACTATTCCTAAGTAATCTAAAATGGTAGATCCAATATCTGAGAAAGAACTTCTAGTATTAAGATTAATACCTTTTTTTACATTGTTGCCATATATAATCATAGGAGTATATTCTCTAGAATGATTTGTTGATTCTGTTGAAGGATCACATCCATGATCAGCAGTAATAATAAGTACATCATCTTTTTTCAATGAATTTATTAAGGTACTTAGTTGTTTATCAAATGTACTCATTGCTTTAGCATAACCATCTACATTATTTCTATGTCCATAGGTCATGTCGAAATCTATTAAATTAGTGAATATTAATCCAGCATAATCATTTTTAATTTCTTCCATTGTAGCATTCATCGCATCAATATTGTTAGTAGCCTTTATGCTTCTAGTTATTCCACGACCAGCGAATATATCGTTTATCTTTCCAATGCCAACTACGTCTAAACCTGATCTGGATATATCATCTAAAATTGTTCTAGCAGGTGGAGGTAAAGAAAAATCCTTCCTCTTGTCTGTTCTTTTAAAATATGGATATTCTCCAACGAATGGTCTCGCTATAATTCGACCAACGTTATTATTTCCCATCATTAATTTGCGTGCAATAATGCAATATTCATATAATTGATCTATTGGAATAACTTCTTCATGAGCTGCAACTTGAAAAACACTATCGTCTGATGTATATACTATCAATGCTCCTGTTTTTTGGTGTTCTCTACCGTAATCAGTTAATACTTTAGTACCTGAGTATGACTTATTACATATTATGTCTCTTCCTGTAAGTTCACTATATTGGGTAATTAAATATTCTGGAAATCCATTTGGATATGTAGATAAAGGTTTATCTGAAATTATTCCGCAAATTTCCCAATGACCTATTATTGTATCTTTGCCTTTAGATTTTTCAGCCATTCTGCAAAAAGATCCCATAGGAAAATCAGTAGGCGTCCCATAATCAATATTTTCTATGTTAAAAAGGCCTAAATTAACTAAGGTTGGTGTATTGTAATAAGAAGATGAGGTTATTGCTTTTAAAGTATTGCTTCCTTCGTCTCCATATTCATAAGCATCTGGAAGATAACCTATTCCCAGACTATCTATAATTATAAGAATAACTCTTTTATTACTATTTGACATTGATATTACCTCATATTTTCAGTGTTAATTCTAAAGCTAATTCTATCATATCATTAAAAGATTTTTCTTTTTCGTCGGTTGAACAATGTTCGTTGGATAGAATTTTATTAGATATAGTACATATGCAAAGAGCTGCCTTATTTGCATAAACTGCATTCATGTAAAGTGCGGCTGCTTCCATTTCAGCAGCCAATATTCCCATGTTTTTCCACTTTAATATACTTGACTCATCTTGGACATAAAATAAATCGGAAGATAAAATATTGCCTACTAATACTTTTCTTTTGATGTTAGGGATTAGGGTGGAAACTTTCATTAATAATTCATAGTCTGCAATTGCAGAAAAATTTCCGCTAAGATTATATTGATTAACATAATTGGAATCAGTGCATGCGCCCATTCCGATAACAATATCTTTTATTTCAAGTTGATCAGATATAGAACCTGCTGACCCTATTCTTATAATATTATCAACATCATAAAAATTAAATAATTCGTGAGAATATATTCCCATGGATGCCATGCCCATTCCACTTGCCATAATGGAGACTTCTTTATTATTGTATTTACCAGTATATGCGAACATATTTCTTATTTTGTTTATACATTTATAATCTCTTAAATAATTTTCAGCGATGTATTTTGCTCTTAATGGATCTCCTGGCATGAGAACTGTCTTAGCAAAATCTCCTTTTTGAGCTGAAATATGTGGTGTTGGAGTTTGTATCATAATTAAAATCCCCTTTAAAATTGAAAACAGAATAATTATTTTTCTTACAATAATTAAGTACATAATAGCACTATGCTTAAATTAAGTCAACCTTTGTAAATATTTAAGAGATCGTTGTATTAAAATAATTTATAACAAAACAAGGATATTAGAATGAGTGTTAATGAATAAAAATTAATTTTAAAAAAACAGTATATTTATAGGATTATAATTTTTAAAGATGCGCTTAACATATTCAAATGAATTTAGACATAATATGTATAGAGTAGGGAGTGAATAAATTTAAATAACGCTTACTTATATGTAGGTGAAAATCACTCTCCATAAGATTTACCGATTTATTTAAGTATGAATTCACAAATTAGATGACGAAATACTCTAGGAGGTTTTTTATATGCCAACATACTTCCCAGAAGGCTGGATGATAGATACTCCATCAAACAAGTATTATTTAAAAAATTTTCAAACTATCTATGATGCCTTTCAAGCTAATAAGACATTAGAAGCTAGAGCAATAATATGTGACAGTGCGCATAATTTAATAGTAGATTTAGGATGTATGAAAGGAATTATTCCAAGGGAAGATGTAGCAATTGGAATAACAGAAGGAACTACAAAGGATATAGCAATAATATCAAGAGTTAATAAACCAGTTTCTTTTAAGATAGTTAATATAATATCACCTGTTAATGAAGAACCGTATGCGATATTATCTAGGAGAAAGCTTCAAGAAGAATGTATGGATAATTATTTATCTTCACTTAAATCAGGTGATATTATAAATGCAAGAGTGACTCATATGGAACCATTTGGTTGTTTTGTAGATATTGGATGTGGTATTCCGTCTTTGTTGCCCATAGATTCAATATCTATTTCCAGAATATCACATCCAAATGATAGATTTAATATTTATGAAGACATAAAGGTTATAGTTAAAACATTAGATGAATTAGGTAGGATTTGTTTATCGCATAAAGAATTACTTGGTACATGGGAAGAAAATGCAAATTTATTTGAAATAGGGGAAACTGTTGCAGGGATAGTAAGATCTGTAGAAAGTTATGGAATATTTGTTGAATTAACTCCTAATTTAGCAGGGTTAGCGGAACCCAAAGATAATGTATGCACGGGGCAACAAGCTAGTGTATATATAAAAAACCTAATACCTGATAAGATGAAGGTAAAATTGATTATAGTAGATTCATTTGATGCAGGATATAAGATTCCCAAACCTAAGTACTTTATAGATAAAGAACATATAGATTATTGGAGATATTCACCATGTGATAGTGATAAATTAGTTGAAACAGACTTCGCGAAGAAAGATATTAATTTTTCTATTATATAAAAAATATACAAACATACAAAAAAGCTGTATCTATCTATTATAAAATTGATAGGTACAGCTTTTTTATATTATTTAAATAAAGATTAGAAATTAATTTCAGGTGGACTCAATTGCATATTATTAAAATTAGGTTGTTCAGTTGATTGATTATTAGGGATGCTAGCGCTAGTTTCACTTGGCCATCTAGGAAAATCAGGTGAATTATTTGTAATAACATCATATGTTTTTTGGTCAAAATTTATAATCAATTCAGTATAAGTTTTCCCGCCAATTATTACCTTTGCTTTACCTGTACCACCTTCTTTAGAAAAATCTATCGACCATATTTTTACCTCAGCAGGCTCTATTCTTTCGCTTTTAATTTCTTTTCCATCTAATAGCGCCGAACAATTAACAATCTCCGTTATGTTTGGCAATTTAAATGGAATAGTTACTTTTTTCTCTGGTTTATTTCCTGTACTCTTTATCACATCTATAAAAGTATTTATTGGCACTTGAGATCCTGCTTCAGGTTCTTGAGCAATAATATACCCTTCTGGCACATCACTGCTATCATTAGTATTTACTGCTCCAATTCTTAATCCTTTATCTTCAATCATTTTCCTTGCATCTTCTATTTTTATCCTTTTTAAATCAGGAACAGTTTCCATTTTTTGTTCCTTACCAATACTTACATAAATTCTTACCGTTGTACCCATAGGCACTTCGCTGTCTTTAGTTGGATTTGTTTTTATAACAAATCCTTGCGTAACATCAGGATCATACATTTCACTTTTAGAAACCTTTAATCCTAAGTTTACCAATTGTGAAGCGGCTACAGAATATTCCATTTTTGATAAATCAGGTATTTGTATATATTTTCTTCCCTTACTTACTTTTACCTTTATTATAGCCTTATTTTTAACAATTCTACCAGGGTTTGGGCTTTGTTCAAATATAAATCCCTCATCATATTCTTCACTATACGATGTTGTCTCTAATTGTATATCAAAAGATTTATATTTATCTTCTTTCAATATTTCTTGATAAACTTTACCCACTAAATCTGGTACTTTAATTTCTCTTGATGGAGCAAATGGATTATAAACAAAATATGCAACCACTACAAATATAAGAGAAGCGACAACTAAGGCTGCTGCTATTCCTGATAAAATTTGTATTGCTGTCGTATTTTTTTTATTTTCTTTTTCATAATCTTCTTTATAACTTTTTTTATTTTTCAAATTATTATAACCTTTTTTAATGTCTTTCCCAAATATTTTAATTTTATCATTCTCATGATTAATAATCCTTGTAGGATTTTCCTTAAACTCTGTTAAGTCTTTTATCATCTGAGTAGTAGATTGATATCTTCTATGCTTATCTTTAGACATCGCCTTTATAACTATTTGTTCTAATGATTTCGGAATTTGATTATTTATCTGCCTAGGTCTTATAGGATCCATTTCTATTTGCTTAATTGCAACAGAGACAGCATTATCTGCTTCAAAAGGCAATGATCCTGTAAGCATTTCAAACAATATTACTCCCACAGAATATATATCTGTAGTATGGTTAATTATGTCTCCCCTTGCTTGTTCAGGGCTTATATAATGTACAGATCCTATTGCTCTATCAGTTAATGTTTTGGCTTCATTTCTAGCAAATCTAGCTATGCCAAAATCCATTATTTTAATAGTCCCATTTCTAAGTAACATAATATTTTGAGGCTTAACATCCCTATGAACTATTCCTTTGTTATGAGCATGCTGAAGCGCCAACAATATCTGCATAACAAAATGAACTGCTTCTTTCCAATTTAATACATTTTGTTGTTCTATATATTCTTTAAGTGTTATTCCATCTACAAATTCCATTGCTATCCAATAAAAGCTGTTATGAAAATTCATATCATATATCTGAACTATATTAGGATGCGAAAGTGCAGCAATGGCTTTAGATTCATTTTTAAATCTTCTTAAAAATTCTTCATTATCTAAATATTCATCTTTTAAAATCTTAATAGCAACATATCTATCTTGTATTTTATCATAAGCTCTATATACGTTTGCCATTCCTCCAAGGCCTATAATCTGTTGTATTTGGTATCTTTGATCTAATAACTTCCCGATATATTTATCCATTTCCATTCACACTGCCTTTGCCTCTATAGTCTGGATCAAACATAACGACAGCCGTTATATTATCGCAACCACCATTATTTAACGCTAACTCTATGAATCTATCAGGCAAATCATTGGGTGATATTTCATCAACCATCTCTTTAATAATATTTTCGTCAGCATAATTATATAACCCATCTGTGCACATTAAGATAAGATTATCAGGTTTGATATTAATATTTTGACAATTTACATCTATTTCTTTTTTTATTCCAATCGCCTTGATAAGATAATTACGCTGTGGATGTTTTTTGGCTTCATCTTTTGATAATGTACCTTTTTCAACAAGAACTTGGACCAAAGAGTCATCTTTAGTTAGTTGTATTATATTTTCATCTTCTATAATGTATATTCTACTGTCTCCAACATGTGCAACATAAAGACTATAACCTACAACAAAGGATATTATAGCAGTTGTTGCCATTCTTTCATAATTTTTATTTTCTCTTGCCATATCGAATATTTTAGAATTTGCTAAATTAAAGGACATCGATAACATGTTTTTTATCTCTGAAGAGTTCATTCCTGTTTGGTAATTATTTACAATATGATGTTCTATAACTTTGGTAGCTATTTTACTTGCAATATCCCCCGCTTTTTCACCACCTAGTCCATCACATACAATAGTCCATGAAGCATCATATATAGTACCAATACTAAAATAATCTTGATTTACTTGTCTTTTTAAACCAATATCTGTTTTTCCTAAAGATATAAACATTATCAATCACCTCCAAATATCCGACTAATAATACTAATTAAATGCATGCATTTTAAACATCTTCACAATAAAGGAATCTTCAATCAATAAGAAATTTTAATTTTGTAACTAGATTTATTTTTTTCTATCCAATTAAATTATGTTTCATTGTTCAGTTAATAATTGTTTTCTCAATTGTCCACAAGCAGCACTAATATCAAATCCTAAATTTCGTCTAACTGTGACATTAATTCCGCTTTTTCTTAATATTTGTTGAAATTCCGCTATTTTCTTTGCTGAACTTCTTTTGTAATTTCGTTCTTTAATATTATTCAATGGTATTAAATTCACATGACAAATTCTATTGCCAAGTAAATTAACTAATTCATGTGCATTTTCTTTAGAGTCATTTAATCTATCTATTAATACATATTCAAAAGAAACTCTTCTGGATGTAACTTCAAAATAATCATCTGCTGCTTTCATAATTGATGCTATGTTCCATTTTTTATTTATTGGCATAATTTTATCTCGTATCTCATCATTTGGTGCATGGAGAGAAATAGATAAAGTTATTTGTAACCGATGCTCCATCAATTCATATATCTTATCTACTAAACCACAAGTTGAAACTGTTATTTTTCTTGGTGATAATCTTATTCCATATTTTGAAGGTAATATTTCTATTAATCTTACAACATTATCTATATTTTCTAATGGCTCGCCTATTCCCATTAAAACAAGGTTATTTATTTTTTGATCCTTATCTTTTTCAACAAGAGCTATTTGGTCAAGCATTTCAGTAACAGATAAATTTCTTGAAAAATCACATATAGATGATGCACAAAATTTACAACCCATTTTACATCCTGCCTGAGCTGAAATACATAAAGAATATCCAAATTTATATTTCATGGCTACAGCCTCAACCATTTCCCTATCTTTTAATTCAAATAAATACTTTATAACATCACCTATATCAGATTCTAACTTTTTGTTTAGGGATACACTATCACAATAAAAATTTTGCTTTAAATGATTTCTAAGCTCCGTTGTAATATTACTCATTTTATCAAAAGAAAATTCATATTTATTATGTAACCATTCAAATATTTGTATACCAACAAATTTTTCATATCCCATTTCCAAAACATATTCTTGCAAATCTTTTATTGTTAATTCTCTAATATTAACTTTTGCTGATACTGATTTATTAACATATTGATAATTATTGTTTGATCTCTTTTCCATTTTTCCCTCCATTAATAACTTCTATGCCTCTGCGCCGGCAAGTACAACAGACATTTTTAGTAATCATTAATAAATTTTTAATTAATTATTACTATAATTCAGCCAATATTAATATCCTTCTAATTATCTAAATACGACCTTACCACTACTTGTAGAAATTTATCTCTATCTAAATCTTTGATTAAACTTCTTGCATTATTATAAGTAGTTATGTATGTTGGATCTTCAGATAATATATATCCTACAAGTTGATTAATTGGATTATATCCTTTTATTCTAAGTGCATCATAAACTTCAGTAATTATTCGTTTCATTTGCCTCTCTTCTTCATCTTGTAATGAAAAAGATATAGTCTGATCATTTGCCATTATAATTCACATCCTTAATATTAAATTTATGCTATATATTTCTAATATAAACATCTATATTAGATAATGTTTTTAAAACTTTATTTATTATAATATCTATATCATTATCTGTCAAAGTTCTTTCATCGCTACGCAAAATTAATGAATAACATACACTTTTTTTATGTTCTTTTATTTGATTTCCTGTATATATATCAACTAATGAAATTGATTCTAGCTTTTCTCCTATTTCAGATTTGATTGTTTTTTCTATTATGGCTACTGGTAATTCTTTATTACAAATTAATGATAAATCCCTAACGACTGAAGGAAATTTAGGTAAAGGAGTATATTTTTTATCTGTCTTTACATAATAAAATAATTTATCTACATCTAAACTAGCCGCAAATGTATATGTAGGTAAATCATATTTCTCTATTGTTGTTGGGTGGATTTGACCTATAGTTCCTATTTGAATATCATCAATTAATATATCTGCACAACGTCCTGGATGGAAGATCTCATTATCTTCTAATGATACAAATTCTACATTTTTAATATTAAAATATTCCACTATATTTTCTATTATTCCTTTGAGAATATAGAAATCATAGTCTTTCCCATACATGCCCAAAGCTAATGAATCTTTTTCATATGGTAATTCATTATCATCTTTTTTCATATATTCTTTAGCCAGCTCGAATAATTTACAAGTAAGATTTCTGTTATTATAGTTTTTAGCCAAACATTCTAAAATAGAAGGTATTAATGTTGATCTCATAATTGATGTATCATCACCAAAGGGGTTAGAAATTTTAATAGAATTTCTTAATTTATTATTTTCATTTAATCCTATCTTATCATAACTTTTTGAGCTAATAAATGAAAAAGTTTTTATTTCAAAAAAACCTTGAATAGATATAATATCTACTAAGTTTCTTTTAAATTTTTGTTCCGGTGATAAAGAAGCAATGGGATTAATCAACAATTTAGAAAATTTAGAAGGTATTTTATCATATCCATATATTCTTGCTACTTCTTCAGAAAGATCATAAAGACAATTTATATCTGATCTCCAAGATGGGATAATTATTTTTGTCTCATCATAATTAAATGAAAACCCTAAATTTAAAAATATTTTCTTTACTTCTTCTAATGAAATATCTATACCTAAACGTTTTTTTATAAACTCTAAGTCTAAAATTATCTCTTTTTTTTCTCTTGTTTCATAATCTATATCTACTAAACTAACTACTTTACCAATTCCTAACATATTAATAAGTTCAAAAATTCTTGCGTAAATTTTATTAATACTTTCCACATCTATACCTTTTTCAAATCTTATAGAACTTTCTGATCTTAATGCCAATTTTTTAGATGTATGCCTTATAGATTGAGCATTAAATTTTGCAATTTCAAATACTACTGATTTAGTTTGTTCCGATATCCCACTATCATGCCCACCCATAACACCTGCTATAGCTAATATCTTTTGAGTATCTGCAATAACTAACATATCGTCATCTAGTAATTTTTCTTATTCGTCTAGAATTTTTACTTTTTCTCCAGTTTTAGCTTTTCTAATAATTAATTTTTTTTCAGCTATTTTATTAAAATCAAAAGCATGAATTGGTTGACCATATTCTAGCATCACATAATTTGTTATATCTACAAAGTTGTTGATCGGTCTAATACCACTATTTCTAAGTCTTTCTCTAATCCATCTAGGTGATGGCTTTATTGTAACATCTTTAACAATTACAGCTGAATATCTTCCACATAAATTGGGGTCCTTTATTTCAACTTGCAATTCATTTGTATTAATTGCTTTTTGATATTTTTCAATATTATTATTAAAATTCTTAAGTGGTTTATTTAATGTAGTAGATACTTCCCTTGCTACTCCAATAACCGATAAACAATCAGGACGATTTGGTGTAATCTCAAGCTCTACTATTATATCATTTATATTTATAGCATCTTTGATACTCTGCCCTATCTTGCACTCTTCTTCAATTATAAAAATTCCATCTTCCACTGCATAAGGAAAATCATTGACTGCCAGACCTAACTCTTTAAGTGAACACATCATTCCTTCACTTTCAACACCTCTTATCTTTCCCTTAGTAATACAAACTCCATTTTCAATAGTAGAATTATGAAGTGCAACTGGGACAACAGCTCCTTCAAACACATTTTGAGCTCCTGTAACTATTTGCAGAGGATTTTCTTTACCAATATCTAACATACAAATAAGCAATTTATCTGCATCGGGATGTTTTGAAACTGATATTATTTTTCCAACTACAACATTGGCTATATCTGATGACTCAAATTTATATTCTTCAACTTTCGATCCCGACATTGTTATCTTTTCACAAAACTCTATTATGTTCATATCCCCTATATCAACATAATCCGAAAGCCATCTCATGGATAATAGCATTTCTTTCTACTCCCTTTCATAATATTGCTAATAATTAAAATTGAGATAAAAATCTTATATCATTATCAACTAGTAATCTTAGATCATCTATTCCAAATTTGATCATTGTTATCCTATCTATACCCATGCCAAATGCAAAACCAGAATATTCATTTGGATCTATGTTACAATTTTTTAAAACATTAGGATGTACCATTCCAGCTCCTAATAACTCTATATATCCCTCGTTTTTACATACTCTACAACCTTTCCCTTTGCATATAAAACATGTTATATCCACTTCAGCTGAAGGTTCCGTAAATGGAAAAAAGTGTGGTCTAAATCTAGTCTTGGTCTCTTCTCCAAAGAATTTTTTTATAAATGTATCTAAAACCCATTTTAAATCTGACATAGATAAATCTTTTTCAACAACTAATCCTTCTAGTTGATGAAACATTGGCGAATGAGTAGCATCAACATCGTCTCTTCTATACACCCTACCAGTGGCAATTATCTTTATTGGAGGTTTTCTTTTTTCCATTGTTCTAATTTGCACTGATGATGTGTGTGTTCTCAATACTGTATCATTATCTATGTAAAATGTATCTTGTAAATCCCTGGACGGATGATCTTTAGGAGTGTTTAATGCATCAAAAACATACCATATAGACTCTACCTCAGGTCCATCAACAATTTCAAACCCCATACCTAAGAATATATCTTCCATTTCTCTTGTAACCATAGTTAATGGGTGTATCTTTGCTGTATTATTTCGTCTACCAGGGATAGTAATATCTATTTTTTCGCTATTCAATTTAATTTCTAATTCTTTAAATTTAAGCTCATTTTCTTTTTTTAATAATTCCTCTTGGACAGAATTTCTAACAAGATTAACTATTTTACCTAATTCAGGTCTTTCTTCTAGCGGTAAGTTATTTAATTGTTTAAGAATATCTGTTATTTTTCCTTTTTTACCTAAATATTTAATTCTTAAGCTTTCTAAGGATGAACTATCTTTAGCCTCTTTTATCTCCATCAATGCAGATTTTTGCATATTTTCTAATAATAATTTCATTAAAATTCCCCTTTCATTAGAAGTACAACAGCATGTGCAGCTACTCCAAGCCCATTGCCTGTAAACCCTAATCCTTCCTCTGTAGTGGCTTTTACATTAAATTGATCATATCCAATATCTAAGATCTCTGAAACTGTTTTTTTCATCCTTTCTATGTATTTCTTAATTTTGGGATTTTGAAGTATTATCGTACAATCAATATTTCCTATATTATATCCTTTTGATTTAATAATTTCTAGTGTTTTAATTAATAATTTCTTACTATCTATATTTTTATATTGTTGATCATTATCAGGAAAATAATTGCCTATATCATTAAGTCCTGCAGCACCTAACATACTATCAATTATTGCATGAAAAGCTACATCACCATCAGAATAACCTAATAACCCCTTCTCATAATCAATTTTAACACCACATAATATAAAATCTTTATTATCAACTAACTTATGAACATCATATCCATGTCCAATTTTTATTACCATTTTATAAACCCCTTGCATTATTAAAAAAGCATGCTATTGCATTTGCTAATAATAAATCTTCCTGGGTAGTTATTTTTATATTTGAAGATTCTCCCATTGAAATATGAACTTTTTCTCCTATTGATTCCAATAATTGACAATCATCTGTAAATATAAGTTTTTTTTCATGTGCATTTTTAATAGCTTTTTTTAAAATGTTCATTTTAAATATTTGTGGTGTTTGGATATAAAATATTCTGTTTCTGTCAACTGTCTCGATGATATTATTATTTATGTCTGACCTTTTTATTGTATCTATAGCTTTTATACCAATGGCAGCTGAACCATATATCATTGCATCATTAATACAATTAAGGATAAATTTTTTTCTTATAAATGGACGTGCTCCATCATGAATCAAGCAATAATCATCTTCGCTACATAAATTTTGAATATTATTAAATCCTAAAAATAGCGATTCCGTCCTTGTTTCTCCACCACTTATAACATCTATAACTTTTTGAAAATGATATTTATCTATAAGTTGTTTTATATTATCTATTAAATCACTTGCTGTTACAATAGTAATTGTATCTATTTTTGATATTTCATCTAAAGCTGCTATTGTAGTTGCTATCACTTCCATACCATTATCCAATTTTTTTATAATCTTATTTACCCCATTCATTCTAGATGAACTTCCTGCCGCAAGAATAATTGCATGCACCATATATATATAATTACTCCTTATTAAATCTATAAAATCTAACTTAGAACGTAGGTTCATGAAATTTATAAACATGTTTAAATCCAGCAAATATCCTGATTTTACTATCCAGCCCGCTACGCGGGCTGGATAGTAAAATCAGAAAGTTAACGTGTGTTAGATGTGATTATATGCTGTTTTTTTAATGACTATTTATTCATGAACCTATATTCTTATAATTATTTCTCTGCTAAAAAATACTTTAAATCAATGTTAGGTTTTCTTTTATAAAATGTTTATTGATTCATTTTTTATCTTTGATCGTAACAACTGCCTTATATTCTCCCACAGACCATACTAGTCCTTTGTTCGGTATACTTATTATGATAGGAACTGTCATCTGACCAACAACAATATCACTATCATTTATTTGGACTTCTGCCACAATATCTCCAGAAGTTAGCTTTTGTACTATATCTTTTTTTCCTACAATTTTTATATTATTTAAATGTTTACTATTAACCCTTATATCATGTGTAACTAATGTATTAGGAACTCTAATATCTACTTTTGATATATTTTTTGATGTTATATTATTCATATCAAAATAAATTTTCACATTTTCTATATTTTCTATATCCACAAAACCATTAGGAACTTTAAACATTAATTCTTGTTCATCAGGATTTAGCCTATTCATATCAATATATCCTACATTGATAGATTCTTTCTTATCAATATCTTCTTCTGGGCCAGCTAACTCTATTTTTGATGGTTCTATAGTATATTTTAATTCATCTAATGGAAAGTCTGTTGATTGATTAATAAAACTTACTGTAACATCTAATTTTTTCTTTTTAAGTACTGGTATTGTTATATGTATTTCTTCATAATCTACATTTACATAAGTTGTATCAATTTCTAATCCATCATTATTAGCTAATATAACTTTTTTTGATAGTTTTATACTCTTTGTTTGTTCTTTATTTACATCACAAACAATTACACCTTTATCTATTTTTTCAATATCCTTTTCAGGTCCTGTAATAATTAAACTCTCAGTTGATGGCATTGCTGCACCTAATATATATCCTTCTGGGACAACTATTCCTTTATATATAACTTCAACAGGGATAGTTTTAGATATAATTTTATCAAACCTTACTTTTATAACTGAAGGCTGTATCGCTTCAACTGTTACATCTTTATACATTTTGTTTTTTATAGATGCTTCAATTGGTAATTCATATGTTCCAGCCTCTAAAATATCATAAGCAGAAGCTAAAACTGATATATCTTCACTTTTTATAACTCCGACTATATTTCTCCTTCCATTAATATACACCATAGCAGCTTTATCATTTCCATCTATAACACCTAATCCCATTTTACGTGCTGTTGATGATTCTGACATACCAACTTGTATTGGTACATTTTTTATAGATTTAGTAACATCAGGCTCAATTGTCCATGTAACTATTAACCAAGCAATAATAGAAATAATTAATGAAAGTAATTTTAAATGTAGATTATTCGTCAAACTTTGTTGTAATTTACGTAATATAGATTTTAATCTCTCCATTTAATATTTTTTCTCCTTTTTATGTTTCTCCAGGCATATATATTGTCAAATTTATAAATATATTTAAATTCATCAAATATCCTGATTATACTACCTCGCTTGTTGCACAGACGGGACAGGTCTAATCAGAAAAATCAACGCATATTGGATGTGATTAGATACTAGTTTTTTTAGATGACTATTTATTAACATATATTCTCATATTTATTCATTCTCTTTTTCAAAATTTGTAATCATAACTGTTTGTAATCTATTCCTTAATCCTTTATTTGAAATACTTCTTGCTAAATGTCCACTTTGACAAAGTGAAACAACTCCTGTTTCTTCAGAAACTATAATAACTACCGCATCAGATACTTCACTTATACCTAATCCTGCTCTATGACGAGTACCTAATTCCTTGGATATTTTTGTATTCTGAGATAAAGGTAATAAACATGCCGCAGCAAATAATTTTCCATCTCTAAAAACAACACCACCATCATGTAACGGTGAATTTTTAAAAAATATATTTTCAATTAACTGCTTGCTCGGTACTGAATCTAAAATTGTACCCGTATCAATTATATCCTGTAATTTTGTCGTGCGCTCTAAAACAATTAATGCTCCTGTATTGGATTTTGAAAAATCGCACACTGCATTACATATTGCATCTATAGCTATAATCCATTGTTTATTTTGAAAATTAACAGCATCATCACTTTTAGTAAATAACTTTATGTTAGATACTTGTGTTTGCCCCATATGTTCTAACATTCTTCTCAATTCTGGTTGAAAAACAACTATAAGTGCAATTATTCCTATCTCAAACACTTTCGTTAGTAAAAATCCTATTGTTTTTAACCCTAATAATGTTGCCATAATATATGCTGCCACTAAAAGGGCGACTCCTTTTAATATTTGTGCAACTCTTGTATCTTTTACTAACTTCATTAACTGATAAATAATTATAAATACTAATAAAATATCAATAATATTTATAAGAGATACTGTTTTCAAAATACTTATTATTGTATTATATAAAACATCCATTACCGCTGATATCACCTCACCTATATATGCTTTTATCACTTATATTTTTCTTTAAAAAGAATTTTACCTTTTCTTTATAAAAAGAAAAGGTAAGTTTAAAAATAAATTAGGAAAACAAAGATAATATGAAAATCAATATATTAATGTATATCATTAGTAATATACTTTATTTAAATATAAGCCTTTAGTACTTATAGTTTTTCCTGCTAAAGATCTATCTTGTCGACCTATAATCCATGATATTTTGCCTTTTTCTATCTTTCCTTCAAATATAAATAATAATGTTCCTATCATGATCCTCACCATATTATATAAAAATCCATTGCCACAAATTTTAAAAATTACCAAATTCCCTTGTCTCTCAACACTTGAATCATATATCGTTCTAATTGAATCGTCCATATTTCTGCCCTTTTTTTTATTACAAAACGATCTGAAATTATGAGTACCAATAAAATCTTTAATTTCTATATTTAACATATTTTCGTCTAATTTTCTCTTATAATGATAAGTTAATTCATCTAAAAATGGATTTGGGTATTTTTCATTCCAAATCTTATATATATATTCTTTCTTTTTACAATCATATCTTGCATGAAAATCCTCTTTAACATCATTACAATCAATTGCAGCTATATCTGATGGCAAAATTACATTTAATGCTTTAATCAAGCGTTCATTAGGTATATCCTTTGGGGTTTTAAATCCTACACAATACATATTTGCATGTACACCTACATCAGTTCTTGAGCACCCTTTCAATTCTATCTTATGATTTAATATCTTTTCTATTTTTAATTGGATAACTTCTGAAATTGTTATCGCATTCTTCTGCACTTGAAATCCATGATATCTTGTACCTTTATAGGATATCGTTAATAATAGATTTCTCATGTTTTGATCCCTTCATTGAAATATAATTGTAATACTTAAGGTTAGTTTTACTGAAAATTATTTCACGATTGACTACTATAAAAATCTATCTGATGATATAATAAGTAATAAAATTATCATAGAAAACAAAAATACTAAATAATCTAATTTTTTAAATTTTAATTGTTTTAAAGATACTTTTCCTTTGCCTCCATTATAACACCTACATTCCATAGCTATAGCTAAGTCATCAGCAGCTCTAAAAGCTGAAACAAATAATGGAATAATAACTGGTATAAATGATTTTACTCTTTGAATTATATTTCCTGTATCTATTTTTGCTCCACGTGCTTTTTGCGCTAAAACTATCTTATCCGCCTCTTGTATTAATGTAGGTACAAATCTTAAAGATATAGTAATCATCATGGATAATTCATTAACAGGCACCTTTAAACGCTTTAATGGGCTCATCATAGATTCTAATGCATCTGTCAACTCTATAGGTGACGTAGTATATGTAAGGAGTGAAGATATCATTACCATATTCAAAATTCTTATAATCAAAATTATAGATATTAAGAGTCCTTCCTTAGATATAGAAAGCTTCCAAAATTTAAATAATACTTCGCCTTCAATAAAAAATATGTTAATAACTGCAGTCAAAATTATTACAAATAAAAGTGGCTTTATACTTCTTATTATAAGCTTTATTGGTATTTTTGCTATCTTATAACATATCATAACTAAAAACAATGAAAATAACATACTAGGTATACTGGAAATGATAAAAAGCATAACTATTAATGAATTTACCAAAATAATTTTCATTCTCGGGTCTAATCTATGAATAATAGATTCTCCTGGAAAAAACTGCCCAATAGTTATATCTCTTATCATATATTTTTTTATCTCCATTATTAGGCATTTTGCAAAATTAATTGTTAAAAATTTAGTTTCTAATTTGGCAATAATGACCTATTTAAAAAATATCTTAATTATATCATTATAGGTTACAATAATTGATAACATCATAAAGAGTATCAATCCTACTAAATGTATATAACCTTCATATTTAGGATTAACGGGTTTCCCTTTAATAATTTCAATAAAAATGAATACAACTTTGCCTCCATCTAGTGCTGGAAGAGGTAATAAATTCATAAAACCTAAATTAACTGTTATAAAGGCAATAAAACTTAGTAAACTTTTTAATCCAAACTGATAAAACTCACCCATAGACTTAGTCACTTGTATTGGACCTCCAAAAGACTTGATTCCATATTGCCCTGTAATTAATTTAGACAAAGATACTAAAATTAATTTTGCATCTCCTATAATATTTTGAAAAGAATATTCTATAACACTTCCAATATCCTTTTCCTTTCGACCAATTTCAAAATCTATCATTATTCCTATTACATTATTTTGGTTATCTTTAATAACAGGAAATTTAACATCTTTAATATTAACTTTTTTTCCATCTCTAGCAACTAATACATCTGTTTTATCAACTGGGACACTAATCATAATATGCCAAAAATCTTTTTTAGTATTAACACTGTATCCACCTATTTTTAATATCTTATCACCTTTTTTAAGTCCATAATTGTTACTAATCGATTTATCCATAAACCCTGATATCTCCATACTTGGCATACTATCTGAAGAAGACACTAAATATATCACAATAATAAATCCCAACATAATATTCATAAATGAACCAGCCAACGCAACTGTTAATCGCTGCCATTTAGGCTTGTTTCTAAATGATCTACTACTGATACTATCACTAGATTTATCTTCTCCCTCTATTTTTAAATATCCTCCAAATGGAAGAATTCTAATAGAGTACAGTGTTTCTCCCTTTTTGATACCAAATAATTTTGGGCCCATTCCAATTGCAAACTCCTGTATATTAATACCACAAAGCTTAGCAGCTATATAATGTCCTAACTCATGTATAAAAATTAATAGCCCAAATGCCAGTATTGCAATTATTATACCTTGCATTAAGATTTCACCATTTCTTTCACAATATTCCTAGTTTGAGTATCAATATTAAAAATATCATTTAAATTAAATTTATCTATCGGATTAAATTTATCTATAGCCTTCTCTACCAATAAATCTATCTCTGTAAACTTTATTTTTCCTAATAAGAATAGCTCTACTGCCTCTTCATTTGCAGCATTTAATATACAAGGATAAATATTCCCCTTGATAATTGCATTTTTAGCTAAATTAAGTGATCTAAAAGTTTCATAATCTGGCTCATAAAAAGATAATTTTTGAATTTCAAAAAAATTAAGTGAATTTCTTGAATATTCAACTCTATCAGGATAAGTTATTGCAAATTGAATAGGCATTCTCATATCAGGCGAAGAAAGTTGAGCTATGATTGATTTATCAACATATTGCACCATAGAATGAATTATACTTTCTCTATGGATTAATACTTCAACATCATTAGGATTAACATTAAATAAATGTACTGCTTCTATTAATTCTAAGCCTTTATTCATTAAAGTTGAAGAATCTATAGTTATCTTTTTACCCATTGACCAATTAGGATGATTTAACGCTTGATCTATCGTTACATTTTCCAATTGATTTCTACATTTACCAAAAAATGGCCCACCTGATGCGGTTAATAATATTTTTTTTACATTAAGTTTATCATTTCCCATTAATGATTGAAAAATTGCTGAATGTTCACTATCTATAGGTATAAGTTGATCATCAAATTTAAGTCTATTCATAATAAACTTTCCTGCTGCTACTAAACTCTCTTTGTTAGCTAACCCTAACCTTTTTCCTGAATCTATTGCTGCAAGAGTTGGTTTTAATCCTGACATTCCTATTATGGAATTTATCACCATCTCACCTTTAGGTAAAGATGCAACCTCACATATTCCTTCATCACCACATAAAATTTTCACACTAGTATCTTTTAAATTATGTTTAAGCCTTGAATATCGTGATTTATCTGCTATACATACATATTCTGGACAATATTTTCTAACTTGATATTCTAATAACTCTACATTAGACTTAGCTGAAAGTGCTAATACCTTTAACTTTAGTCTTTCAACAATATCAAGTGTTTGCGTACCAATAGAGCCTGTTGATCCAAGTAAGATAATATTATTATGCAAACTTATATCCTCCTAATGTATTGACATATATTCAACATTTTAACATATTTTCAATTATCTTGCAAGTTTCTATGGAACACAAGTTTCAGGGCTTAACTAATTTAACTACAATAACTTCAGGTCTATTTAGAAATCTAATTGGCATTGTGCTATTTCCTAATCCTCTGCTAACTATAAGAGTAGAATTATTTTTAACATGAATTCCCTCAGCATACTTAGGAAATATGCCTTGTTCGTGTGATAATATTCCTCCTATAAATGGTAACCTAATTTGTCCACCATGTTCATGTCCTGAGAATACATAATCTATATCATAATTCATATATGAAAATACTCCATTTAATGCAAAATCAACTGGATAATGATCTAATATAATTTTTATTTCTTCTCTTTTTTCAAAATCTTTTACCAAATTATTAATTTCTATATCATTATAAAATGAATTATCTACACCTAATATATTTATTGTTGTATCTTTAATATTAGTAGTTATCGCTTCGTTAATTAATAAATTAACATTGGTTTGTTTAACCATATTTTTGAATTCATTCAGGTCATAATCAAATTTTTCAAATACATGTTCATGATTTCCTAATACATAATACGTTGGTGCAATTTTCTGTGTTTTTTCAAGAACTTTTTTGCAATATTGTAAGTTTTTAGAATATATTATTTTAGATCTATCTGTAATTATTTTCATATTTTTATCAGACAATTGAGGAATATCACCAGTTATGAATATAAGATCAGGATTAACTTCACTAATTTTCTGAAATAATGAATCACACTCTTTTTGGTGCAAATCTGATAAATGCACTATCTTTATTTCATTGTTAACTTTATTATCTTCTAATTTTATTTTAGTAAATTGCAATCTATTATCACTATCATACATCATAGCTACAATAATTAATATAAATACTAATATAACTGTTACTAGTTTCAATAAAATTGCCAGCACATATTTTACTATTTCTATTATATTCAACCATATTCCTCCAATTTTTAATTCATTAATGATTTTAAATACAAAATTTTAAATATTTTATCCACCCTCCCAATCAAGTAGGGAGATAATATTAAAAGAAAACCATATTCTATATGCTTATATTATTATATCACACTTTTTTACATAACTACTAGTGATGATATTTACAAAATATTAATAATATGATAAAATATAATTTAATAAAAAAGATAACATTTTTTGAATAATTTTTATATAAACTATTGACTTTTCACCCCCCCCATGTGGTATTATATAGAAATAAAGGTAATATCAGAAGGGAGGAGAAGAATATAATGAAAAAGTATATATTAATATTAGGTATGCTTTCAACATGTTTTATATTTACAAATATTGCTTCTTTTGCTGGTGGTGGTTGGGATGATTTAGATTTGAATAAAGCACATCAACAAGGGAAAAAAGGTGCTAATGTAGGCAATACTGTTGGAAGTACTGTGGGACGTGAACTAGGTGAAAGACAAGGTTCATTAACAGGCGGAGTAAGTGGCTCCATTGTAGGTGGAGCAGTTACATCTGGTGGAGGTCAAGCTGTTCAACTTGGAGCTGTATATACTGGAGGTAGATTTGGTGAAAATATAGGATCTACAATAGGTGGAACAGTAGGGTCTATAGAAGGTGGAACAGTAGGGTCTATAGAAGGTGGAACAATAGGTGCTACAGTAGGATATGTTACTGGGTTTGTTAATAGTGTTGTTGAAGATATCAAGAAATAAAAAATATACTATTCATATAAATCAATATCATAAATATTAAAATGTAGATTCATAAAATTCATAAATTTAAGTACGGCAAATTTTTGATTTTATATGTGAAGAAGGATTAACTATGAAACGTATAATAAATGATTTAATAATTTTTGTATTTATAATTTTATTAGTATATTTGCCTAGATCAAAATTGTTAGATAAGAAAATAGATAAGTTTAAATTATTTTTAAAATGTATCTTTGGACTTATTATAGGCATGACAATATGGCATTTGATAGAAAAAGGATATCAATACATTGTGAATAATTAATTTAGTAAAAAAATCCAACTTAAAAATATGTTAAACAAAATCCATGGAATGACTTTTTGGTCAAGACACAAGTTGTTTTATGGTATTACAATCATACTTTGGCTTTCTAGCTTAGTTTCAATTTTTATTTTTCAATGGGCTCGAGTTATTTGCATATATCGCTTGTGGGCAGGGTTATCATTTAAAGCATATGCATTAATTGTTATTGTGTTTTCATTATCTATATTAGTTT
>Ga0099364_10004348_pt1 | contig 21511 bp, 17 predicted proteins | sample TergutTh196P3_FD_73070 | JGI IMG/M metagenome (GOLD analysis project Ga0099364, IMG submission 73070) | Microcerotermes parvus P3 segment gut microbial communities from Pointe-Noire, Republic of the Congo - Th196 P3 | ecosystem: Host-associated > Arthropoda: Insects > Digestive system > Gut ... | reverse complement strand
GGTTGGAGTTCCAATTAATATGCCGCATATCCCTGCAGCAAATGCACCAATCGGTGCCGCCAGCCAGAAAGAAAGATTGAAGTTAATCATCAAAAGACCGGTAACATAAGCCCCTACAGCATAAAATCCCGACTGACCCATAGAAACCAGCCCCGTGTAGCCGGACAATAGATTAAGCCCGATAACTACTAATGAGTAGATCCCAATCAGATTTATGATGTACAAGTAATAAACATTAGGAACAATCCACGGCAAGAGCAAAAAAAACGTGCATATTAAACACCAAAAAGCAATTTTCAGAATAAAATTATTTCTCATGAGAACTTACCTATACCTTCTGTGACATCTTACGTTGGAACAGTCCAGAAGGTCTAAGCCACAGCACCAGTATTAATATGGTGTACGTGATAACATCCCGATAACCAGAGCTGATTTGTCCACTAGCCAATGACTCTACAATTCCAAGGAAGAGACCGCCTAATATAGCCGCCGGAATGCTGCCGAGTCCTCCTATGACCGCTGAAGTAAAGCCTTTAAGCCCAAGGGTTGCCCCCATGTTGAAGGTTACAAAGAAAATTGGCGCAACCAATAGCCCTGCGGCTGCGCCCAATGCTGCGCTGGTCAAGAACGCAACTCCGTCCGAGCGGTCTGTATTGATTCCCATCAGAGTGGCAGCGTACCGGTCCTGAGCAACTGCACGTAGAGCTTTTCCTTCTTTGGATTTCTTAAGAAAAAGATGAAGCAAAAGCATAAGTAAAACAGCCACCACGATGACCAGAATATCCTGCCCTGTGATGACCATTGACCCAATTCTATATATCTTGTAGCCGGTGGGAGGCGCGATACGTTGCGCATTTGGTCCCCAAATCATTAGAGCTAAATTTCGCGATATAATTGCGACCCCCAGTGTGCCGATGGTTACGTTAATAGCTGGAGAGCTTTTTTTGCGTAAAGGCTTTAATATAAGAAGTTGTATAAGCAAGCCAACGCAGCCTACCAGCGTTATCGAGATAAAAAAAGCCGGGATAAAACCCAATTTAAAGTATTGAATCACAGAAAAACCTAAATAAGCTCCCAGCATTATCATATCGCCCTGAGCCCAATTCAACACATTCGACGAAGCGTATATTAAACTATAACCAAGGGCTATAAGAGAATAAATTGCTCCTATCGGCAACCCGTTTACAAGATATTGCATTTATAATCCATCCCTATCATTATCCATCATACCCTGCGCTCAATGAAAACAAACTCAGTCAGGCGCAGGGTAATGCTGTAAAAAATCATTTAACGCCGGTAGATACAACTTCAACAAGCACAAATTCATCGCCCTGAATTTTGGTTATAAGAACCCGCTTACCGGTGTCATCACCGAATTCGTTGAATTGAGGGGTTCCTGTCACCATGGACAATCCTTGGGTTTCCGAGATTGCATCTCTAAGCTTTTCTGGATCCGTGGTATTCGCTTTTTTTATAGCGTTTGCAATGATATACATCGAGTCATATGCCTGTGCGCCATGTGGGATGGGGCTCTCGTTATATTTTGCCATAAAACCTGAAACAAACTTGGTAACGTTTTCGTCTTCAGAGCTGGGCAGAAAGCTTTGAGTAAGGATTAAGCCTTGACCTGCCTCAGCGCTCAAGTCAATCAGCCTTTGCGAAGCCATTCCTGAAGCCCCGAAGAGTTGGCCTTCGAAACCTAGCTGTCGTGACTGGATTGATATGAGCGCGGCTTCTGTGTAAATTCCCCACATAAAAATGCCTTCGGCTTCAGCGTTAATTATGGAAATCAGTTGCGGCTTAAAGTCTATATCACCGCCGTTGTAGGTCTGTTGAGTCACCATTTCCAGATCATATTTTTTAGCTGCATCCGCAAGCAACACTGCTCCGCTCTGTCCATAGTCGTCAGCTGCTGTAAAAGAGGCAACTTTTGTTAATCCTAAAGTGTCCTTCGCGTATTTTGCCAAGGCATCAGCTTGATAAGCGTCGTTGACAGCAGTACGAAAAATCCACTTGCTACCCTGTTGAGTGATGGAGGCGCCCGTTGATCCGGCGCAAATTTGTGGAATACCCTCCCTCTCTGTAATTACCATAGCGGCAAGGGTCGCAGAACTGTTGATTGCGCCGAGGATAATATGCACGTTGTTCTGCTGGATTAGTCTCATCGTAACGTTGGTAGCTTGAGTAGGGTTCCCTTGATCATCTTCGAAGTAAACTTCCAACTTCCAGTCGCCGGCAGCTCCGCTTGCATTTATCTCATCCACAGCGAGCTGCGCCGCGTTCCGCTGTCCCTGCCCAAGTTGCGCGCTGCCGCCTGATTCCGGACCCACCACGCCAATCCGCAGCACATTTTCGGCGGCGTTGGAATTGACGGGCATTCCAAGAAGCAAAGACATGGTTATACCAACCACAACCAATTTCAACCACATGCTTTTGCGTACTATATTCACTACACTTCCCCCTTATTAATTAATTGTTAGCTTTTAAGGTTTCAATAACTCTGACCAATTTTTCGACTAGATGGTCGTGATACTGCATACCTTTTTGAGCATCTGACTTTGAAGGCGTGCCAGTTGTTCCACCAGCGACATCTATAGAGCGTTGCATATCATGAATAGTGGACGGCACATAACATAGCGTATCGCCATAAAAAGCGGGATCCACTGAGTAAAGCTCGGTAGGTTGTATAGGGTTGTCTTTCGCATTTTCGAGATGTACCAACCCTGGGTGGCGATAAAGCATTTGAGAGGTTTCAATTTCTTCTGCATGTCCAACCGGACCGTAACTTAAACTCTTTTGCAGCTCTTTTGACATATATGCAGGATCAAATAATTTGACCCTTACTCCCAGTTCGCGTTGTGCGCGTTCGGCGCTGATCTGCATCCACGAAATATTTACAATACGGTGACCATTGATGACAACGTATTTATTAAAACCATGAATATGTAGCGAACGAATAATATCATACATTATCTCGATTAACACCTCAGCGCGTACAGAAATACTGCCCGGCAACGCAAGATGATGTGGGCTCCACCCATACCACATCGGGGGCGCCACCAGAACATTTGTTCTCTTAGCCGCATCTTCCGCCAGCATAATGGCAACCATTGTATCGGTGCCAACGGGTAAATGACACCCATGCTGCTCAGTACTTCCGATAGGAATGATTACAAGCTTCTCACCGCCGTCTAAATATTTTTTTACATCAACCCAGCTGTTTTCCTGTAACCATACGCTCATTCTAAAACACCTCTTTTCATTATTCTTAATCAGGGTGAGTTGTCGGCCTCCGGTCATTGTTGGGATTAACCATTAGCCGATCACCCTCCCATTCGATAACATTGCGTTAAGTCATAGCCTACACGATATAATTAAGGAAACTCTATTGGCGACTTCTTTTCAGGCAAACATAAAGTGCGCCAATGGCAATAGCACTCCATAAGTCAAAGCCCAGCGCGCAACCATTTATCGGCTTGTCTGGCGTCGTTGTCGTATTCGACGCCGCCCAAATAATACCGCTTAGCACGGCGTTAGCATTGCCGTCGCAGATTACTAGTTTATCGTTGTAAATACCTGAGGTTCCGGGACCGTCCGCTAGTATGTACTCTAGTGCTACTATCGCTCCATCAGAAGTCAGAGTTATTGTTGCGATTCCTTTGTCCAATGCATTGTTAAGGGATATTAACGCGTCTGAATCTTGCCCTACCAGCTTAATAACTTTGCCGCCGACTTCAATAACTAACGTAAGTTTTTCTTTGAGCTTGTCTATGTTGATATCATTAATCTCCACATCGAATACTAGTTTAGCCGCAGTTTGTCTCGCGGCTACCTGTTCTTGATTCAGCTCTATTTCAACGGCTGATCCGGGCAGGTTGAAATTGTGTCCTTCAAGTTTAGGAGCATTGTTTGTACTGATGGAACTTAACTGAACTTTCCCCAGCGACAACAAGCCGGCTGCAATGCCTGCGTTTAAAACTGCCTTTTTGTCTTCATCAGTCGGTGTTACTAGATAAGTGCTTGTCGGTTCAATCAATTCCACAGGAATTTTGAATAGCGTGTTTGGAGCATTCGATATATGCGCTACAAGAGCGTCGTGAATTATTTCCGCTGTACGGAAAGCTCTGTCAGAAACCGCGATGGTATAGTCCGTTATGAACTTGGCGGACGCTTCCGGATTCTCCGCGTACAACCGTAGCAGTTCCGGTTCAATGACTTTTTCAAGATCATTGTAAAGCTTCAGCTCATAGTCGCGCCAGAATGCCTGAATCGGCGCAACATAGTTCCACCTGTCGGCGCGCGCCAAGTATCCGGTATGGGTGAAAATTGAGTGAGCGCTTTCTGGGTTGTAGACAGGCTTGCGCTCAGCTGGAGGTATTTGTTGCCCGGAGCGGACGCCGTCAATTGCTGTAGTGTTAAACTTTGCCCTTGGATGAGTGTCCATTATATTGCCATAAAACGGAATATTGACCCCTGTCTCGGCTTGTGCCCTGCTGTTCCAAAAACGCGCTCCAATTTCTGGTGGTAAATTACCACCGACATCGTAGATATGGGAGTGTTGCTGTGTTGCTGTCCCTATCGGACGGTTCGTCGCACTCTCTGTCTCAAACCCAGCATTGATACCAGTTCCGGTAGTAAAATACTGCGGACCGTACGTTGAGTCGAATGGCGTGCCAGCGTAACGATCGCGCTGAAACATTGCGATGTCCATAGGTGATATCTTCTTATCCGGTTTTATAAAATTCGGATAGGTTTCGCCAAGTTCATCATCTAAATTGTTTCGTGTTAACACTTGGATGTTGTTTCCCTGTGAAGGAGCGAACATTGTAAGACCGCGCCATCTGCGATACGTGTTACTGTTGCCGTTAACGCTATTTGTGGCGCCGTAAGTAAGGGAAATATTGACCCTTTTGACGCCGTTTTCGTCTAATTGATATCTGGCGAAGCCGTTTTCCTCTGCGTATGTATTAGGTTTGAAGTTGCTCCTGTAGTTTGCAGTGTCATTTTCGTCGAAAAACTGGGTGTGCAAGGAGTTTGAAATCGGAGTAAAACTGTCGTGAGGAACACGGATCGCTACATAGTGATATCTTCCTACGATATCAATTATCCACGCCTCGTTCTGGTCAGCAATGAACATGATCTCAGCATTCGCTCTCTGATGACGCGCTCCCGGTTGATCTACCTGATTGTTCAGTCCAGGCGCCAGTAATCCATTAATGAGTTCAAAAGCTTCGTCACAGTTGGCGGCAAAAGGGAGTATTGTCTTTGTCATCGTGCGATAAGTCCAGGTACCAATATCTCCTGGTGCATTAGAACCGAGGTTGGCTGAGGGAATACCTGTTCTCATAGAGGTCGTCTCAGTGGCAGACATCATAAATCCTTTTTCATTTACGCCGTTTGAGTCGAAAGTAAAATGGAAACCGTCTTCCCAATGTGGTCTCTGCACGGGATTGTCTTTCGATGTTTCTTCGGTTCCCATAGCGCCTTCACCAGCCGCGCCAGCAGTTATCGCATTTCTGGTAGTATCTGGCATCGCGGTGTATTTGTAGCTGTCGCGAGTGGGCGTGATTCTGAAATTATTACTCACATCCAGTATGTACTCAGTTCCGGCTTTATAGAAACCAGCTGGAACAACTATGAACTTCTTGTTTGCCTCAGGTCTTGAGTCTTCAGTTCGAGCAATCAGTGTTCGACCCGTGGTGGACGCGTCTTTGCCGACTACTATGGCAGTACACGCCCAAGAAGCAACAGGAGAAAGTAGATAAAACGAAAGAACTATTAACGCAAAAATCCTTTTTTTAACAGCTATAGAAAACCTCATCTTTACCTTCCTTCTTTCTTTTGTAGTGATTTGCCCAAAAAAACAACTTGCAGCGATTCCTACATTAGCCTTTCTTCTTAATTGTTTAAAGCATGTGTAATTGAGACAATCAACACAGTGATATGAATTTTTAGGCAACCAGAAATATTATATTCGAGATAGTGAATTTGTCAACTTAATAAAATTCAGTCATTTTCAAGATATCTACAGAATTATATTCAATTCTTGTTTGTACGGCTGAAATCCTTAAATACAATTTCAAAAAAGGTCGTTTGGTTGTCCGCCGTTTAGCTAATTTGAGTTGACATATAAATTATTAAATATATAATATCAGACGTCAGACATCATAGAGCATGGAGAAAATGAAATGAAATCTGTTTTCAAACCGTTGGGGCGAAAGAGTAGAAGCGTTGTTGTATTCGAAGCGCTACGGGACAAAATTCATACAGATTTTTGGCGACCGGGGGAGCAGATTTATACGGAAGCGGAACTTACTGCTGCTTTTAACGTCGGTAGATCAACTGTGCGCGAAGCTATCAATCTCCTGAAAGCAAAAAATTTAGTCTACACCGTACCGGGGCTGGGGACTTTTGTCAGCGACCGTAGTGTTCATTTTCCAGAACCTGCGCGCCTGAATCCCGAAAACATCAGGGACGTTCTACAAGTGATGGAGTTTAGGGTCGGTTACGAACCTTACTGCGCTTCATTGGCCGCGCAACGCATTTCAGACGCCGAGATAGAGGAACTCATCGTTTGTGTTAACCGCCAGGAAGTTAATGTTATGTACGAAGAAAACCTTTCTACATTCGCGGAAATGGATACAGTCTTTCACAGTCTCATAGCAAAGGCAACGCGTAACACTTTATTCATCCACTCGTTTGAGCTTATTCGCGAACACCTCTTAAAACAACAGGTTCTATCCGCTTCCTATGCTGAAAGGCGTGGAAAAGCGTTACTGTATCACCGGCAGATTATTCAATTTTTAAAACAACGCAATAGCAGGCAGGCTGAATTAGTAATGCGCGAGCATGTCATTGAAACAAAAAATGCAATTACAGCTTTATTGAAAGATGAGTTAGTTATTGAACAATCTTGAGAAGATGGCTTAGTTATCTTCTTCATAATTGAACGCAAAGGAGGTCATCAATATAATGATGATAAAAGGCGAGGTAGACGAAAGCTTAATTGAATTACTCAAGGAAAAAGCGCGCCTTATCCGTTTAGGCATAATAGACGCCCTTGGCGTTGGCAATAGGGGACACCTTGGCGGATCGATGTCGTGCGCTGATATAGTTGCGTGCCTTTATTTTTACAAAATGAAACATTCGCCTGATAAACAAAACGACCCAAATCGCGACCGGTTCATCATGAGCAAGGGACACTGCGTTTTAGCGCAATACGCGGCGCTTGCCGAGGCGGGGTATTTCGACAAATCAATTTTAGCCACAACAAAAAGTCTCGGTAGCCTTTTGCAAGGACATCCAGAACGCACTACTCCGGGAATTGAGGCGAACACAGGCTCGCTTGGTCAAGGGTTATCTATTGGCGTTGGAATTGCTCTTGCAGGAAAAATGGACTCGCTTGATTATCGCGTTTATGTAATAGTTGGGGATGGCGAGCTGGCGGAAGGGCAGATATGGGAAGGCGCCATGGCGGCCAATCATTACTCGCTCTGCAATCTAACAGCTATTGTGGATATGAACAATATACAGGCAATGGGTAAAACATGCGATCGTTACAGAATCGAAAACATCGCCGGACGTTTTGCAGCGTTCGGGTGGAAAACGTTCGAAGTTGACGGGCACGACACGGCGAGCATTGTTTCTGCGCTCGACGCAGCTTCGGCTATCCGAGGCGCTCCCTCAGTCATAATCGCTCGTACAGTCAAAGGTAAGGGCGTCAATTTTGCGGAAAATACGCATACCTATCATAACAATCTGTTAACGGCGGAAGATCGCGAAAAAGCCATCGCCTCAATTATGTCAGGGAGGCTTGCTTGATATGGAAAATAAACAGGAAACTAATCCTCGCATTGCTTATGGCGCAGCGCTTCTTGAATTAGCGCGCGAAAACCGGGATATCATCGCGTTGGATGCCGATCTATGCATGTCAACGCAGTCGGTGCAAATAGAAAAAAACCTGCCGGCACAGTATTTGGAGATGGGCATTGGCGAGGCAAATATGCTTTCAGTGGCTGCAGGTCTTGCATTATGCGGCAAAATACCTTTCGTCCATTCCTTTGCGGTGTTTGTGGCTGGACGAGCATTCGATCAAATCCGGCAAGGCATCTGCCTGCCAAACCTGAATGTGAAAATAGTGGGCTCTAGCGCCGGTCTTTCTGATTTTGGCGACGGAGCTACGCACCAGAGTTTCGAAGACATGGCTATCATGAGAGTTCTTCCAAATATGACCGTTCTTGCGCCTGTTGACGCTTTGGAAGTTACTAAGGCTGTTCGAGTGGCGGCGGAGATTAAAGGACCGGTGTACATTCGAATAAACCGGAACGACATGCCTATACTGACCAAGTTCGATACTCCTTTTGAAGTAGGAAAGCCGTTAATTTTGGCGGAAGGCGCTGACGTTGCGATATGCGTAAATGGAATAACCGCAAGCATGGGGCTTAAAGCGCGTGAGCTTTTAGAGAAGGGGGGCGTCAGCTCTCGCGTTGTGTGCTTCAGCACAATCAAGCCGCTCGACGAAACCGCTGTACGATTGGCATTAGCTGGAGCGAAGGCAGTAATAACAGCAGAAGAACATAGCGTTATCGGGGGCTTGAGTTCGGCAATCCTTGAATGTTTGAGCGAAGTCCCTCCGCCGGTCGTAAGAATTGGTATTAACGACTGCTACGGTCAATCAGCGCATGATTACGGGCAGCTTCTGGAACACTACGACTTGACGACTGAGGCAATTCAACGAGCTGTTATGAGAGTAGTAGGGAAGTAGTATTGATACGCAACATCTATATTACGAAAGGTGGAGAAAATATTAAATGAAGATAGGATTTATCGGTTTAGGCATAATGGGCAAGCCGATGGCAAAAAACCTCTTGAAGGCGGGAAAATCCTTAGTTGTTTATGATGCGATATCCGCCCCCATCGAAGAGCTTGCCGCGTTAGGCGCAGAAAAAGCGGCTTCCCCCGCCGAAGTTGCGGCAGTAACGGAAGTCATCATAACCATGCTGCCGAATTCTCCTCATGTCCGAGAGGTTGTGTGCGGGAAAAATGGAATAATGGATTCCGTCAGAAATGGACAGATAGTAATTGACATGAGTTCAATTGCTCCGTTGGTTAGTCGCGAATTATGCGTTCTTCTGGAAGGCAAAGGCGCCGAAATGCTGGACGCCCCTGTTAGCGGCGGGCAGGAGAAAGCGGAGAAAGGGACGCTCGCTATTATGGTGGGCGGCAAGGAAGATGTTTACAACAAAGTGAAGGATATTCTTGACCTAATGGGCAAGAGCAATTACGTTGCGGATATCGGCGCGGGGCAGACTGCGAAACTCGTTAATCAGACCATCGTAGGGATCAATATTGCCGCCATAGCCGAAGGCATGAGCCTTGCGAAGAAGAGCGGCGTAGACCCGGAAAAAGTGTTCAAAGCAATCCGGGGCGGACTTGCGGGTAGCCAATGCTTGGAAGACAAAGCTCCAAGGATGTTTGAAGGTCGTTATGATCCCGGCTTCCGTATCAATTTACATATCAAAGACCTTGGCAACGTACAGGAAACAGGTCACGCGTTGCACCTGTCCATGCCATTAATTGCGCAGGTAATGGAAATGATGCAAAATCTAGCTGCTGATGGGCATGAAACGCTTGATCATGGCGCCTTGGGATTATTTTACGAGAAACTTAACGGAATCAAGCTGAAAAAATAGGCAATAATTCTGCCACATTAAATATTAAGGAGGAATTGAAATGAAGAGATTTAGTATTTTTGCGATATGTGCGCTTTTTGTTATGGCGTCGGCTGGTTTAGCTTTTGCGGGAGTTTGGGATAAAGCCACCCCGACTGTGTTTGTTGGATTTGGAGCTGGAGGCGGAACGGACACAGCAGTTCGCCCGCTTATTGTGTTGATGCAGCAGCGACTTGGCGAGACCATCAACGTCGTCAATATGCCGGGAGCGGCAAGCGCGATTGCAGCAGAACACGTAATGGGGCTTCCAAAGGACGGGTACAGCATGTTTGCGACAGGTTCCGGCTGTTTTGGCGGATTTCTCATCACAGAGACGTCAACGCTGGGCGTTCCATGGAACTGGTATGGCTTCCACCATATTCAGGGACCTGCGGCTCTTATCGTGAACCCGGAGAAGTCTGGCATTAACACGGTTGAAGATGCAGTCAAAGCTTTGAAAGAAGGAAAAGCTAACGTTGGCGTTTCTTCGCTTGGAGCAGGAATTCATGGTTTTGTCGAAGCGTTCGCTAAGACAGCGGGTGTTGACACCGCAATTAACTACGTCACATCCGGCGGAGACGGAGCTACCTGCGTTTCCGTTATAGCAGGCGAGGTAGAAATTGGCTCGATCTCCTTCTCGGCGGGCATTGATTATGTACGCGCCGGTCAATTGAAAGTTCTTTTCCTTAACCGGAGAGAAGCATTTGAAATAGAAGGCATTACTATTCCGCCCATTACCGACTTAGGACCTGAATATAAGGACATCCCCAATTTAGCGGAAACATGGCCTGTGATGATCCCTCGCGACGCTCCTAAAGAAATCGTTGAAAAACTGGAAGAAGCGTTCATTTGGGCGTGTGAGCAGCCTGAAATGAAGGAATTTGCCGAGAAAATGGGATATCAGGTTATCACGCGTTATGGCGAGGAAGCCGATAGGGTGTTGGATTATCAATACGCGGCTTATGCCTGGGTGCTATACGACGCGAGTATGGCGGACAAATCACCGGAAGAATTTGGAATACCGCGTCCTGAGAATTGGGACTGGGAAAAGGAAAAATCAAAATACGGGTATTAACTAAAATTGTTATTTGAGGCTGTAACAAAAGCCATGTTTACCTATAAGTTGATTGTTGCGTTGAAATTATTATTTACGAAATAATATTTTGGCGTGGAATAACTTTTGTTACAGCCTCTGTTTGGAAAGGTGGTTATATTTTGAGCGACCAAGAGCAAAAAACTACTGAAGAAGCTGGCGTTGGAACTCAGCCAGAGAGAATCATTCAAACGCGAGCTATTAAGTATCTGTCAGGAGCGGATTTTATAACCGCTATTGTACTCGTTATTTTTGGAACGGCTTTTTATATGGGCGCGCGGAATATGAGAGCGTACAGGATATTTTTCTCCTCTCCGGGTTTTTTTCCCATGATTCTAGGAATCCTCTTTATATTCTTTGGGCTTACACTCCTATATTCTTCATATTTGCGGGGAGGTTTTGCGGATGCGCGTCGTATCATCTCTATAGGCAATTTGAAAAGGAGCGTTGCTTCTCCAATTTTCAAAAAATGCAGTGTAATATTTTTACTTATTCTATCTTACGTGGTTTTGTTAGGAGAAATAGACTTTGTTTATTTAAGTATGGGGTATCTATTCCTCACATTATTTTTTTTAAAGGCGACAAAATGGTATTGGATAACTCTGATTTCCATCGTTGCGCCAATAGTTATTGAGATGGTTTTTGTCAACTTTTTCAGGATCCCCATGCCATAAGGAGGCGAACTCGGTGGAATATCTACAAAATATCGCAGAAGTGTTTTTTACTATGGTAGGGGATCCGCAAACTCTTGCTCTAATCATGGGAGGTTCTATAGCGGGTCTGCTTGTGGGGGTGATTCCCGGACTGACAGCGACTATGGCTTTAGCGCTCCTTATAAACATTTCATATGGAATGTCGCTTGTGCATGCGGTAGCGTTTCTGTTGAGCGTTTATGTTGGAGCGACGTCAGGCGGACTATGCTCGGCCATAATGATAAACATACCCGGCACTCCTGCGGCTGCGGCAACAGCCTTGGACGGTTTCCCGTTAGCCAAAAAAGGTATGGGAGGACTCGCCATTGGTACGGGGTTCATAGCCTCATTTATTGGGATGCTTTTCAGTATTACAATAATGTTATCGCTTACGCCAATACTTTATTTAATCGTTATGAAATTTGGGAATTGGGAAATGTTTCTTTTGGCGCTTTTCGGTATCATGATCTGCGGTACGCTCAGTAACGATAAGAATCCAATCAAAGGTTGGATAGTCGGTTTTTTAGGCTTTGCTTTTGCCATGGTGGGTATGGAGGAGATTTACGCTTTCCCGCGCTTTACATTCGGCAGCCTCCAATTGAAGGGAGGAATTCCTTTGATTGCTACGCTGATTGGAGTATTCGGCATCTCGGAAGTTTTGAGCGTACTTCAGGAGAGCATACCATACAAAATTGAGGGAAAAGTCGGTCGGGTCATTCCAAAACTTAGCGTCTTCAAATCGCTGGTACCTTCAATCGCGCGCTCCGGAACCATCGGCGTCCTTATCGGAATAGTCCCCGGCGCGGGAGAGGACGTGGGCGCCTGGTTAGCATATGACATGGGCAAAAGGCGATCGAAGGACAAAGACAAGTTTGGAACCGGCATCCTTGAGGGCGTGATTTGTCCTGAAGTAGCGAACAATGCCGTTATAGGAGGCGCAATGATTCCTCTTTTAACCCTTGCCGTTCCGGGAAGCCCTCCTTCAGCTATGTTCCTTGCCGCGATGAATCTTCACGGGGTTCGCCCTGGACCTATGCTCAACGCTGAAAATCCGCTCTTTCTCCCAATGGTTGGCGTAGCTTTATTATGCGCTTCGCTGGCGATGGTTTTCTGGGGGCTACTTTTAGTTAGACCAATGGTTGGAGTGTTAAAAATTAAAAGAGAAATACTTCTGCCGCTTGTGGTCCCTTTAACAATAATCGGCGCCTACAGCGGCGGGATGAGGATATTTGACGTATATCTTATGCTTTTTGCCGGAGTTATAGGTTATATATTAAGGCAGATGGACTATCCTTTAGCCCCTTTAGTGTTGGGGCTGATACTCGGCCCCCTAGCCGACGTCAGTTTTCGCCAGGCTTTAATGCAAAGCCGCGGAGCGTTCCTGCCATTACTGCAGCGCCCTATTGGAATTGTGTTAATGCTTGCGGTAGCATGGCTTATATGGAGCGGCATTGTGAGGGCAAGGGAGTATTACAGAAAAATTGACTCCATAGAATAATGCCAAGATTGCAATCAAACGCTTCCCATGCTGTCCCGCCTTGCTTACGTTCGGCTCAAGCTCTGGTATTGTTTTGAAAACTGAAATAAGGGGTGGTTAGATTGGATTACACGGAAAGAGAGAGTTCTGTTGCCAAATACCTTGAAACGGTTTTTTCCCTAAAGGATAAAGTAGTTCTCTTTACGGGCGCGACGGGAGGGATTGGCGCCGCAATTTGTAAAGGTTACGCAAATGCGGGCGCGCGTCTCGCTCTTTGCGATTTGGACGCCGATAGTTTAGCGAAGTTGGAAAACGTAATTCGTTCAGAAGGCGGCGAGGCGTCATCATTTAAGCTTGACCTCACCCGTATGGAAGATATAGGAGAATGCGTGAATAGCGTTATTCAAGCATATGGCAGGATTGACGTTCTTTTCAATTGCGCGGGAGTGAACAAACGCGAAGGTTTTCTTGATGTCGAGGAAAGCGTCTACGATCGAATCATGCAAATAAATCTTAAAGGACTCTACTTTATTACGCAGGAAGTCGCCAAACATATGAGAAAAGCGGGCAAAGGAAACATCATTAACATGGCGTCACACAATTCCGTTGGGATGTTGGGTGGTTGCAGCGTTTACGGCGCAACAAAGAGCGCTCTTACGGCGTTGACTCGATCTATGGCGGTGGAATGGGCAAAATATGGTATACGCGCTAATGCAATAGCGCCCGGACACATTCTAACCCCGTTGACGACTGTTACATGGGAACACAAGACTCGTAGCGTATACCTGAAGGAGCGCATAGCTATGGAGCGTCCGGGAACGCCTGAGGAAATAGTGGGCGCGGCAATATTTTTAGCCTCCGACGCTTCATCGTACATGACCGGCATGATGGTGCACATTGACGGCGGTTGTTTAGCCGGCGGCGCGCCATGGGATTTTGACACGAAATACTGATTATCGCGAGTTTGATATCTGCTATTTCGTTGCCCTCAGAAATTAATGGGGTTGTAATACCCCCGTGTAATTTACTAGTTGCGTCGAAATAACACAGCAATTGCTTGCGATATTGATGGTTTTTTTCAACGGGTTCATTCGGCGATCAATCGGCGCTTGTCGGCGATTGATCACCAAATGCCAATATCACGTAGCCGTTTGCCGGTTCAATCCCAAGCTCTGTATATTTCACTATTTCCAACTCCGCAAGATGTTTAAATCTCGCGGGGTCGATATTGCTGAGGTTTTTACTCTGAAACAACGCACTCAAAAGTAAGTAGTCATCCGTTGTCATCACGTCTAGCCGCTTATCTCCAATTTTTTTGATTAGTGCAAGCATTTGTGTATGAATTACTTGACCGTCTAGCGTGAGTTTTACAAAATAAGCGTCCGAACCGCTAAAATTCGGCAAGGGTTTAGCCTCTCGAACTGCCTGTTCGTACATCAAATTCATGCCCTGCCCTGAACGCTCCACCAGTCCGCATAACTGAAATATAGCAGCTATACGAACATTACGGGCTGAGTGCCTGTCGAGAATGTTTTCAGCTGTTATACCAGCAGGGAATCCTCCCGGGCTTTCGACAACAAGTTTCCTTTGGTACTGACGGACAAATATACTGCCACCAAGCTGATAATCCCGATGGCTAACAGCGTTTAACAAAGCCTCGCGTACAACTCGCTCGTTAAAGGTAGGCACAGGTAGTACAGCAAAACGGTCTTGATAATGCTGTTTATCATTGCGAAGATTAACAAGTTCCCAAATTCGGTCGTAGCAGTTAAAGAATCCCTCTCGAAAATCCTCTCGCTGCGCGGCTGGACCGGATGCTTCGGATGAGCGGTATTCAAATACAATTTCAACGGTTGGTAAATACTTCAAGATGGATGTACGTTTGCCAAACAAAATCAGTGCAGCGTAAGACACGCCGTCATCAGTTACGGCGTCGGCGTCATGGAGTAGCTGTTCTGCCGTCAATGTGGATATGCGCTTATTGTCGCTGTATTTGCGCCATATCTCGCGGAATGTTTCGATAGCATGACTGTCTAAGTCATCAATTGTCAGCCCCTTACAAGTATCGCCCGAAAAGTCATGACCGGATTCGGCGTATATGGCTCGGCGAACAACCTCTGGCATAGGTTCAAGGCTCTCGCCATTACGCCACCAAGCGATACCTTTCGATTGGACAGGTAAACCGGATGGACGCTTTGCTACTTCGAATACAAGAACACGCCCATCTTCTGTCTGATAAATTTGAAAATCTATGTGTATGCGTAGTCTATCCATCAAGCGTTTGCGCGTTCGCTCCGGCTGTTCAAAGGCTTTGGTATTCACTACCTTGCGAGGGCGTTTATCAGTAACGCCGAGGATAAGTTTTCCGCCGCCGCTGTTTGATAATGCGCAACAATATTTCACCGCTTCTTCAAAGTCGTAGTCGTTTTTAGCTTCTTTGAACTCACAATTTTCGCCTTCCGGCGCATTTATTAGGTCATTTACTTCGTTGTCGGAATAAGAACGCATCATCTTCCGCTCCTTTTACGGTATAAATGTTTTCTTTACATTTCTGAAACCATCAGTTTCAGAAATTGCTTTAGCCTGTAACTATTTCATTTATCATCATTCTTCTGTTATTTCACTTCACGCGCCGCCTTTGTTCTGCCGTCTGTGGGTTTGGGCGCGTCTTTCGGCATTAGCCATCCACCTTTTAGTCGAACCACGCCTTTAACTTTTCCATTCGCGCATAACACTTGAACACGCCTTTCTGTAATTCCCCATTTTTCAGCTGCTTCTCGCGGCGTTATCCAATCAAAATCCATATTAGCACCTCGCGCTATATATAATCAACAACTTATTATACATCGAAATAACGAACATTAGATGATCGGAATTTAAAAATTTCATGAACATCATTCATTTGATTAATTACACAACTTATTACAACTCCCCCCGCCACCCGGGTTGCATTTACTTTTGCAATTAGTGTATAACGGCGGCTTGTGTTACATTTATTTTTGCTATGCGTCAAAAATATTTCTAAATGATATAATGTTTAACAGAAGGTAGTATCAAAAAAATACTTAAATTAATTAGGAGGGGTTTTTTTGAAGAAGATATTTTTGGCTTTGGCGCTCATGGTTATATTTGCCGGGGCAGCATTTGCGGCAGATGTTATTAAGATTGGAGAAATAGCGACTCAAACAGGAGACTTTGCGGCATATGGACAGGCTGAGATAGAAGCCGTTAAAATTGCGGTAAAAGAAATCAATGCTGCCGGCGGAGTTGATGTGGCAGGGACAAAAATGCCTATTGAAATAACGATGTACGACTGCCGCACGCGCGCGGAAGACATGGTAAGCGCAGCGCGCCGCCTCGTTGAGGAGGATAAGGTCGTTGCGGTTATCGGTCCCAGCGGAAGCGGACTTTGCATTGCGGCTTCGCCGATTTTCAACAATGCAAAAGTTCCACACATTGGAACTCTCCCAACAAACCCGCTCGTAACAGTTGATGAAGAAGGAAAAGTGCGCCCCTATAATTTCCGTATTTGCTTCCTTGATCCTTACCAGGGAAGAATGATTGCTTACTTCTCGGCGAATAGTCTTGGCAAGAAAAAAGCGGCTGTTCTTTATGACGTAGCCAGCGATTACTCGCAGGGTCTTCGTGAATTCTTTATTGATAGCTTTAAGGAATATGGCGGAGAAATCGTAGCCGACGAAGGTCATCGCGGCGAAGACGTTGACTTCCGCGCGCAGCTCACAACAATTAAGGATGCCAATCCTGAAGTTCTGGTATTTCCGACGATGGGGAAGAGCCTTCCTCTTGCTGTCAAGCAGGCGCGCGAAATGGATATTTTAGTTCCGATAGTCGGCGGAGACGGATATGGCGACTTTATGTGGGAAATTACAGAGAGTACCCTTAACAACACGTTCTGGGTAAGCCATGTCGATAAAGCCGACCCGACTCTTGCAAAATTCTTTGCAGACTATGAGACAGAAACAGGTACCGAGTGCCAAGAGTTCATGAACGCTATTATGGCTTATGACTGCGTGTATTGGCTGAAAGACGCGATTGAGCGCGCCGGCTCCCTTGACCCTGAAAAGATTCGCGACGCGCTTTCGGCGACAAATAACCTCAAGTTGCTTCACTGCACGCTTACAATGGATGAATTCCATAATCCAAAAGACAAAGACGGCATTATTCTCGAAGCAAAAGACGGTAAAGCGGTATTCTTTGAGAGAATCAAGCCGTAAATTTATTTGAGCGGCAACGCCCGTATATATTGTAAGGGCGGCAATCCGCCGCCCGTTAGAAATTTCCACAGTTTGTAGGGGTTGAATATTTTCAACCCCAATATAACAATCGCTAAATAGAAACGTAGTTAAACCTGTGTGTGATAGCCCCATAAACTCGTAGGGGCGGCATTCTGCCCAATGTCATTAACTTTAGATGATTTACAAGTGACATAAACACTTTGTGTGTAAACGTATTCTTTTCGTCTTTATACATGTAAAAATATTGCCCCATTGAAAAAATACTTGTATTAACGACGAGAGAAACCTGATAGAACGTCTTTGCGAAAAGCCTTTAGCCGCGAGCGAAGCGTGGCGGGCGTAAGCGCGACGCGGCAATCCAGCATTTGTCTTTGTTTTTGTCGAAAAGCCTGGATCGCCACGCCCTTCGGGCTCGCGAAGACGTTTCAAATCAGCGCCACGCCCTTCGGGCTCGCGAAGACGTTTCAAATCAGCGCCACGCCATTCATCGCGAAGACGTTTCAAATCAGCGCCACGCCATTCATCGCGAAGACGTGTAATAAACACCCCCGAGCGGGTTTTATGCAAAGCGCAAAACACAAGTGTGCTTGTGAAGGCAGTGAAGAATGTTACACTTCAAATAACGATTTTTTCTCTCTGTATCCTCTCTCGCCTCTCTCGAGAAACAAATTCTTTTCAACAAAAACGTTAAGTTAATCGCAACGTTTTTTCAACGCTGCGGTGAACGAAAAAATTATTTTCACGTTAATGGCATTGCATTCTGCCGTCCGTTCTATATTGTTAGCAGGAAACTCATTGTAACAAACGTTTTATCTCTAATAATAATATTATTGGATCGCAGCGTGCAATACATCGGCAGAACTGAATTTTACAACTCCGTTTACTGTTTCAACTAATAATTCTCCAGATTCTTCTATTCCAGTTGCTATTCCTTTTATTACTTCATCCCCTGTTTCAATTTGTATAGTTTTTCCTATGGTTGAACAAAATGAAACGTACTCTTGAAGCAGTTTTCTTTTTCCTTCAATCTCAAAGCTTTTAACTCTGTTAAAAAATTCGTTTGATATATCTATCAATAATTTCCTAAAGTCGATATTTCTGACGTATTCGTCAAGAGCGCAAGCGCGAGATAAAAGCTCCGTTGGAATAGTTTGCTTTTTGCAATTAATTCCAATACCGACAATACAATATTTTACTTCTTCTGGGCTTATAGACGCTTCAGATAATATTCCACAGATTTTTTTAAAACTAAACGCTCTGCCGTTACCTGATATTGTATTATCTTCAGGGATAATTACGTCGTTTGGCCATTTAAGAGCGGCGCCGATTCCATATGTATCCCTCAAATGAGACGCGACTGCTAATCCTGCCGTAAAGCTAATTAAATGAATTTCAGACGGATGAATTATTGGGTTAATAAGAAAAGAAACGTACAAGCCGCCCTCTTGCGGGCTTTCCCAATTTCTGCCGCAACGCCCTTTCCCATGCGTTTGTTCTTTTGTAACGACAATAGCTTTTTGGATTCCGGTTAAAGCGAGACGTTTTGCTTCAGTTTGAGTTGAAGTCAGGGAATCGTATTCATAAATGATAGAATCAAAATCAGAGCAATATGTTTTCAAATCCATTCTCCTGCAATATAAATTAATATATGTCAGCCATTTTAAAATATCTTGCGTTAAAGAAGATAAATTTTCCAAATAAAAAATTACTGCGAATGCGATATAATCATTAATATGTTTATATAATAACTTAAATAAATGAAAAATTAATGAAAAAAATGGAGGAAAATATTTTGTACTTAGCCTCGACAAATGCTTCAATAATAGAGGGACTGCGTTCTTTAAAACAAGAACTGCAGGACAGTCTTTGACCTTGAAACTCTTAAAACAAGAGCTAATGAACTTGAAAAGATTACTCATCAGGAAAATTTCTGGCAAAACGAAAATTCTCAGGATATTTTAAAGGAGCTTTCACGTACACAGGATAAAATCCATTCTTGGGATAATATGGAAAACGAATTTAGTGAGCTTACGCTTCTTGAAGAAATGCTTCGGGAGAATGAAGACCAAGAATTACAATCTGAATTCGAAAAAAGATCTACAGAGCTGCATAAAGCGCTTGATCACCAGCAGCTTTTCTTGTTATTAAATGAAGAATATGATAAAAGCAACGCAATATTGTCAATACACGCGGGGTCAGGAGGGCTCGACTCGCAGGATTGGGCAGGAATGCTGTTTCGTATGTTCCTTCGATGGGCGGAAAGGGAAGATTTCAGGGTGTCAGTAATAGATTATCAGGGCGATGACGAGGCGGGAATAAAAAGCGCTACTGTGCAGATAAATGGCGAATTTGCCCATGGATATCTGAAATCAGAAAAAGGGGTACATCGTCTGGTTAGAATCTCTCCGTTTGACGCTGCTAAGAGAAGACATACAAGCTTTGCTTCTGTTAGCGTTTATCCAGAGCTTCCGGATGATTTTGGCTTAGATATACGACCGGAGGATTTAAAGATTGATACTTTTCGCTCAAGCGGGGCGGGAGGGCAGCATGTCAACCGGACTGATTCAGCCGTTAGGATTACCCATATCCCAACCGGAATAATTACGAGCTGTCAAAATGAGCGTTCGCAGCATATGAACAAGGAAGTTGCGTTAAAAGTACTAAAGAGTAAACTGTACGAAAAAGCTGTACAGGAAAGGGAAAAGGAATTGGCGACATTGGTAGGAGACAAAAAAGAAAGCAGTTGGGGAAGCCAAATACGCTCTTATGTTCTCCATCCATATACTCTGGTGAAGGACCATCGCGCGGGAACCGAAACCGGAAATGTACAAGCTGTTCTTGACGGTGACATTAATGATTTTATTATGTCCTGGCTTCGATGGCGCAAACAATAGAAAATATGCATATTCAAGCGAGGTGTTGTTGATTTGAAAAAAGTTTATGTTGGTGTCTTTGTATTGTTTTTACTAATTCTTTGCAGCGCTACTGATACTGAAGCTTCTGTTTTTACCCCTCTTCAGCGAACAATGAAAATTGAACAGGTAAAACCAGGAATGACCGGCTACGCGTTAACTGTTTTGCAAGGGCAAACAATAAGCCGCATTCCTGTAGAAGTAATAAATGTTATTCCAAGGAAAGGCAATCCAAGCAACCTGATATTGGTCAGAATCAAAAGTGGAGTTGCGGCGGCAGGGATGAGCGGAAGCCCGGTTTACTTTAATAATAGGCTCGTCGGAGCTATTGGGTATGGTTTTTTAAATGCTGAACACAAAGAGGTAATGATAACGCCGATTGAAGAGATGATTGATATTTTTTCATGGCCGGACAAAAGAATTACAATTCCAAGCAATGCTGTGCAACTTATTGCGCCTCTTTCTGTCAGCGGGCTAGGCGATAGCGCGGCAAACTCTATAGGCGAGATATTAATGCGCAAAGTGGAGCTTGCCGGAGGCGCCTATGATGGTTTTTTGCCCATTGAGGAAAATGCTGTGTTAAAACCGGGGGAAGCCGTTATGGCTTTTATTGCCTGGGGAGATGTAACAATTGGCGTAACCGGTACTTTAACCGCCACTTCTAAAGATGGCAAATTCTTGGCTTTTGCTCATCCGTTTCTTGAGTTAGGACCGTCAAACTTTCCAATAGCAAGGGCAAGAGTTGAACATATTGTTCAAAACAAGGAATTTCCATTTAAAATAGGGACTCCGGTTTCTTTTGTAGGAACAATTACGCAGGATAGGCAACAAGGCGTAGGCGGGCAAATAGGATATTTTACGCCTTCAGTATCCGCTTCGTTGGTATTCAGGAATAGAGATCTTGGTCAAGTTGCACGTAGAGGGTTTAATATTATTCATGCGCCTTTTATTACGCCAAGAATGATTGGAACGATATATTCCGGTTTAATAAGAGAACTGTGGGGAAGGAATGCAGAAGGCACTTTAACCACAACTTTCAGCGTGGATGGCGTTAATATGGGAAATGCCTGGCGACGTAATAATTTGTTTTTTGCAACTACAGGCGCGCCGGAAGCCCCAAGACAGGAGATAACAAATATATCGGAATTATTTCTTCTTAACGCTTTTAAAGATTTGTTTCCAATTGGCTTTAGGCTTGAAGTTGAGGTTACAGAAGAACCTAGAGTACTTTATATTGAAGAAGTTAATGTGAATAAAACTGTTGCAAATCCTGGGGATAACATTGAAGTTGAAGTGAAATTGCGCCCGTGGAGAAAAGGACAATTAATACGCAGCTTTGACTTGAGAGTTCCGAACGACGCCGCCGGTGTA